>Ga0080013_1000799_pt1 | contig 43348 bp, 30 predicted proteins | sample ETNvirenome_6_85_FD_69236 | JGI IMG/M metagenome (GOLD analysis project Ga0080013, IMG submission 69236) | Marine viral communities from the Pacific Ocean - ETNP_6_85 (SPADES assembly) (version 2) | ecosystem: Environmental > Aquatic > Marine > Oceanic | place: Pacific Ocean | collected 2013-06-19 | reverse complement strand
CGCCGGCTTTCTCGATCTTCGATCGAATTAGAAGTTTGTTAATAAGGCGCTCCTCGGGGGTACCGCCTTCGTGGCGAGGCTCAGTATAGTGGCCTGCAAGTCCGCCTTCTTTCATGCGAGATAGCTCTTCTCTGATAATCCCTTTTAGTCTTTGTTTAGTGATTTTCATTTTAGTTGTCTCCGGAGCGGCGGCGGGCTATTCTCCGCATTTTCTCAGCGGCTGGGCTATTTCCGAGCGGATCATGTTTGAGCTTAGGCAACACCAAAGTTTCTTCGTCGGCCTCGGGGGCGGGTTTCTCCCAACCTGGGCCCGATGGTTCTGGAAGATCTTCTAGCTCAGACCGGTTGATCCATTCCTCAATGGCGGATACCTCAGATACTCTGCCGGAGTCAATCTTCCCGTTTTCTAGTGCATAACGCAAAGTCCCTTGCGCCTCTTGTTTAAACTCATGAACTGCGGCTCGGTCTTGGGGGCCCCATTTATAGGCGCGGGTCAAGTACTTCTCGTCTGATGTAACGCCGTCGCGCTCGACCACCCACTCGCCACGATCAACCTCGGACAGGGCTTGAAGCTCTTCCTTGATAATCTCTCTAAGTCTTTGTTTAGTGATTTTCATTTTATTTGTTCCTTTTAAAACTTATCCTTATCGAAGAATCCTCTGGCGCGCCACTGTTCATACTCTTTTTCCGTCATTTCCAAAGTATCGAGACCAACCTCATCCGGATCTGAGGGCTGTTTTTCTCTTTGATCAAGCCGGCGGAGATTCGAGAACTGTGGATCGGGCTCCCCTTTTCCTCTTTTTCCCCTCTTCTTGGCGGCTTCTCGGGCATCGTGGCTCAGTTTCAAGGAATCCAAAGCCCTGTCTCGAGTGCGACTATCTATAGTATCTTCTTTCATTGGCCCGGTACACATCTCTTCTGCTTCTGCTTTTGAGAGCCCTTCGGGGCGATCGGCCGAATCTTTCATAGCACACATATAGCGTCGCTGTTTCTCTGACTCCACTTCCGTGAGTTCTTTTGTTGTTCGACGGAACTCACGATGAAAGAGTTCTTCGTGAATGATTCGTTTTAAACGGGATGTTGAAATTTTCATTGTGTCACCTCGGGGCATTCGACATCGACACCGCAGCGCTGCAACTCGTTCTGGAAATTTTTACTGTACAGTACCGTGCCGTCTTCCAATGTCCACTTAATATCATACACGAAGTTGTCTTCCCCCCGGCCGCTGCGGCGTTTTCCGACGATCAACCCGGGGAGGTGGGCAAAGTCCAGCCAATTGCCCTGACCTTCTTTGCCGTCCACAAAATCTTTCTTGAGTTTAACCCAAATCTCTCTTGTGGTGCTATCCTCTTTCAGGACACTCGAAAGCTCTTCCTTAATGATATCTTTGAGTCTTTGTTTGGTGATTTTCATATCTTGCTCCTAAAGCAGGGAACAGTGACCCAGAACCAGTCCGGCAAGAAATGCCACAGCACCATTGGCGCCCAAAAGCAAATAAACCTCGCGAGGCTCACGCAAAAGCAAAACGCTCTTACCCAGAGCCACGCTATCTAATACAAGTTGTTTCATTTTAAGTTATTCCTTTACACTGACATTGCTAGTGTCAACAATAAATAGTTGTCTGGAGTTATAAGGGTCGCATTTTCCAGGCATTTCTGAAATTGTTCTTTGTTCATCGAGCCCACGTCTTCGTTGTCGCCGATGTTTACCTTCCAAACCTCAATATCAAAATCAAGTAGCGTCTTTATAATCTCCAGCTCTTTCTTCTTTGCATCAGGATCAAGGGCAACATACACTCCCGCATCCTCTTTGACGATCTTGCGAAGCAATACTGAGTTCTGATTTAGAGTAGAGCCGAGGATAGGGACCGCATTACGGCCAGCAATAATCGCATCAAATATCCCTTCGACCAGGATAATGTCCGAACTCCAATCCACAAACAAATCGTTGAATATAATATTACGGCTTGCCGGGGGATTCTTATACTTAGGATAATAGGCACGATCATACGATCGAGAAATAAAGTAGTTCAGATCTCCATCGTCATCAAACGATGGGATAATGATTCTACCTTCATACTCGCCTCCGCTGCAATAGCCCATCTTCCACCAAACAATATCTTGTTTGCTGATGCCGCGCTTACGTAGGTAGTTCCGAGCAGCGAACCCGGTAGGTGGTACATCACGATTTGTTAAGGTGATGAACCCTTCAGGCATCTCAAGTATTTGTTTTTCTTCGACTTTCTCGGCAAATAAATCTTCTAATCTATCATAATTGATCTCAGATGTGAGATCTTGCCACTGCGACTTGTCGTGGTTCGTACCAAAACGGCGAACGACACGATAGATGTTCTTGCCTCTGGTGTCGCACACCCAGCATTTATAGTAGCCTTTATCTAAATTTACAGAGAACTTGCGCTTGTGATGTTCGCAGTAGGGGCATTTAAAAAGATACTCATTGTTGGTCCGGTAGCCGGGCCCCAACACATTAGTCAGTATCTTTAGCTTCTTCTCTTTCACGGATCCAGCCTGCCTTTGCTATCACATAGCTATCCGACCGATCAGCATAACCAGCCTTAGGATTTCCATGTCTAGTGTATTCTACATCAAACCCCGGCACGTTGTCAACAACAAACTGCAAAGAAACTGCTTTTGCCTTCTGTCCCTTGGGGACTTTGATGCCGCATAGCTTGCGAGCAGATGTGGCTGCGAGGTACTTGGGTTCACCGTAAAACATATTATAACACAACCACGACACAATGCCATTAATTTTTGACAGGAGCGACAAGGTTTGGGCGGATGAAAAGCCGGAACGGAATGACTGAAGGGATTGTTCGACGTACACTTGTTCTATTTCATAGGTGTCGTTTATCACCTCAAGGCGAGAACTTACAATTTGTATTTTCTTGAAAAAATCCTTTTCTTTTCGTAAGTCGATGTGGTCACAAGCAAGAATCTTACCTTCATAACCTAACACTGTATACCCTGTTATGCTGGTTGAGATGTCTAAGCCTAAAATCATTATTCTCTCTTTACTCCAAAATCTATTTTGTACCAGGTGCGTTCATGTACGTAGTACAGTATCATTTTTGTAAACACTTCCAAGGACCCAATCGTCATTCCCACCTTGGGGTCGCCCGATACTAACCAGCCCAACAGAACGGTATCTATTGTTCCGACGGCGCGCCACGTAAGAGTTTTTAAAATATGACGAGAGCGGTTAATGCCTGGTTTTCTCATGGCATCACCTCATCCCATTCGGGGGTCGGGTCATCTTCTATTTTTATTTTGAATGTAATAGATACCTTCTTGTCATCTTTTATATACACCACTTTGTTTTTTTCTCGAAAAACATAGCGTATGTTATTCAGCGCATCTCTTAGCGACCGATACACTTCATTAATAGCATCGTCTCGGTCGATCATTAGATTTTTTCATTCATGGCCCAACGCGCTGACTGTGCAAAAACATACTCATATTCTTCGTGGTCTTTTAGAGCCACGTCGGCTCGGCGTAGGGCCGTCTGAAGTGTGTCTACGAGGGCCCGCAGATCTGAGTTAGTTTTTTCGAGGTTGCGGATTCGACGGCGAGTGTCTTTGTCCAGGGTCATATATCTGTTTTTATCTTAATAGTGAAATCCCGGGCAGCTGTTTTGCGGACTGGCATCGCCAGTTTAGCAATTCCAATAAGATTCCTTTCTTCGTCATATATTCCTACTTTAGAAATATAGGTCGTTTTCTCAAACGAGCCAGTAGGGTTATTATAAGCTGAACTCACTACATTTTTAATAGGAATATTATTACTTTCTTGATATATTTTGGAACCGGTAACAGCAAAGTTTTTGGTCGTATAAGATTTAAACGTAGGATTATTCGACTGATTAAGGCTGTTCTTTGGCGCAGTCGCAAACATCGTAAGTGTTTGGGTAGTGCTGGTGCCACTCATCTCCATTAAAAATGACGAGAGAGGCGCCCACACTACTGTGCGATCAGAGCCGGCTGGATTACTACCACTGATTGATTGTCCAAAATAGGTCCACCGGGGTCGTTCGGCGGGCGCCAGAGTGGTACCAATACGTCGATAAACATCTTGATTGGAAGCATATCCCAATCCATAAGACGCCGTAAGGACCAAGAACCCTTGACCATATAGCGCGAGGCCAATTATACTGCCGCTCCGATTTCCACTGGTGGCATACAACATGCCATTACGTTTTGTATCTTGGGCGCGAGCGATCAAGGAGCCGGTATAGTAAAATTTTAAGTCAATGGTGCCAGGCTTGATTTTAGAACCATAAAAAATTGTGGGGACACTCACCAATCCCACCTCAACATTTTCCAGATCTCTTGTCCACTGACCGCGAGTACTGGAAGATCCGGCGTAAGTATAGTTAGGGCTCAAGTAAGCATAACTATCGATTGTGTTTTTAAGGGCCCTTAGGTGGGAAACAAATCCCCCTTGCGTCGCTGGCAATGGATTATAGCGCTTTGTTGATGCAAGATAAAGTTCTTTAGTAATAGAAGAGGTGAGAGGATAGTTGCTAAATATCACATCTCCATAATTCAATGCATTAAATGCCGGTGCGGCTGTAGATCGAAAGCCTATGCGTGAGCCGTTTTTAGTAACCCAGCCATAGATTAGGCCCTTATCGGGCGTCGTCGTCCCCGCTGGGCCAGAAGGGCCAACCAAACGAGTGGAGGACGCCATGTACTGCCGGTCGACATTCAGCTCATAAAGGGAAACATTTCCAGCATTTGTGTGGCGCACCGGGTTACTCCAGGCGCCAGAAATATTAGGAAGGTTGTTATAGTATGCCGACCCGCTGTAAATTAGAAATTTAACAGAAGGATAAGTCTTTAGTGTATTGACATAGGTGTCACTACGTTTAAACTTGTAATACGGCATGACATACCATTAATAATCTAGGCGGACCCTAAGCGTAAATTCGGTCGTGGGATCTTTCTTAAGTGGTTCCGACAATTTCGCCACAGCCAACAGTTCGTTATCCGCTGAGTACAAGCCAACCGTCGTCACATAAGTAACGGGAAGATCTTGTGCATTCGTTTTGACCACAATTTTACTTGAGGCAACATATGTCGGATTTGTCGAATAGTTAAAGTCAGTATTGTTGACGCGGCAGAAATAAACGGCCGAATTAAGCTCCGTAGTATTGTTGAACGAAACGTTCTTAATACGGTGACGTAGACTATTCGCGTTAACGTCCATGGTGGAGCCCGTAAAGAGTGCTGGAGAGAATTTCGGCGGGCCGCCGGTGACCATGGGATTTGTGAGATCGGGTTCGTTGGCCAGGCCCTTACTACTGCCACCTCCGCCACCCACAACCTGAAGGCCGCCGGTAACAAAAACTGAGGCTGTAATAACCGCGATGCCCGCCTGGTAATAAATCAAGCCGCACTTTGGAGTGCTTCCTGTCAAGGGATCTCTATTGAAGCCAGCGCCTAGGACGGTACTAAAACTGCCCGATGCTCGAAGGATACCATATTCTCCGGCAGGGGAGTTTACCTTATAACTAGTGGAACCACTGCCGTCAGTAATAGTAAGCATTTGATTGAAGCTGCCTGTTTCATAAGAACCGCCGACGCCCAACTTGAGCGCAAAGCTCCCCTTCTTAATCTCATCCTTCGAGAGTAACCTCGCGAAGTTAAAGAAATAGCAAGCGTCCATCTTGTTGCCGCCGGTCAGGTCTCCGTCTTCATCGAACTGACGAATGGCACCATTCTCATCAAAGCCGACAAGAACTTGGGCCATCTGATTGTAGATATTAATTTTCTTGGGCTGCATAGAATAGTCAGCTGCCGAGGATTTCGACAGTGCCGAGGCGCCGTTGGCAAATCCCATGGTAAGATCAAAGATATGGTTAGCAGAAGAGCTTAAATAAGGATAATCATAAACGGACTGAAACATTCCGTGACTATAGTCCTTAATGTTGTACTCAGTTCCGGCCTTGTTTGTGTATGTACCGGAGACAATAGTGCCCGTGATGGGGATTGCCTCATGTAACAGGTTTCGTGTTACAACCGAGTCTTTATTATCAAAAGTTTTAAATGAAGTAGCCATCTGTGTATCCTTATCCTAAGTAGTCTGTTTCACGAACCTAACCGGTAGGTCAATCGTGTATCCTGTTGTAATTCCTGAAATGCGTATGGTTGAGTCGATGAACTTGTAAGAAGTCGGCGTCGCTGCGCCGGGGCCCAAGTCGGTACCATTTCCAGTAATTGTGGTAGTACCCACAGTGCCCAATTGATTAAAGAGGAACGCGCTAGTCTTAAGATCTAAACTCGATCCAATCTTGAATGAAACCGATGTCCCGCGGGGCCCGGCGATTGGGCTCGGATTCCCCTGAGGGATGTTGGTCACCACATCGCTGTCATCATTGAGAGTGAACACATACGTAGCGATGTTATCATCATCAAGTGAAGTAGGGGTAAACCCTAAAGTTTCAGTACTATTATTATTCGTGCTTGGTCCAGCAAGGAATCCGAGACGGTTATCCATTTGAATAAAATACTGTGTTTCTAAGAGGTCCGCAGCGATGATGCTGTCTGCTGTGAGCTCGGTAGTGTCCAAACCCTGGTCGACTCGAATAGAGCCTCCGCCGGCTGTGGGGACATCACCATTCATCTGACCAGCCAGAAGAGCATTGGTCCCCTCGCTCTGAAGGGTAAGTACGGTCGTTTGGTCGGCCAGAATCAAGTACGTACCAAATTGGGCGTCTGTTTCTGATCCCGCACTGGCCAAAGTGTTGGGCTTAATAACCGGCAAATAAAGCAAATCATTTCGAGCAATTGACATAAGCCGAGATTTCATGCTCGACATGTTGTTCGTAAAGGCTTCTAAAACAGGAGTCTGTAGAATGTTAATGTCATAATAGGCTGACCCGCTGGTGTTGTTCTTGTCATAGAGCCCATAATCGATTTCATCATCTCCGAGAGCGAACTTCGCAACTTTAAAGCTTCCATTCCCCTCAGCTAAGCGTTTACGGCCCAAATCGGTTAAAACCGCATCCAAAATGATATCACCAGAATTATCTAAAAATCCCATACTACTCTCCTCTGCTTATAAATAGTGCTAAATATCATTATTCGCTTCCTTTTACGATACCCGAATTCTTAAAATTAATATTCAAATCTATTTTTCTGCCTGTTTGCTTGCTTGTAACCCGGACCTTGAACTCTTTGTTCCAAATGCTGTCCTGTAATTGTGAGCTTCCCAACAGTTGTGCGGGAGTCGCTGCGAGTGCTGCATTCGAAGGGGTGTCCCCTTGATCATAACTAGTTTGTTGAAGTGCCGGTTCAATTAGTATAAACCTTCTGCCAGACTTTATTAACCTTTGTTTTATACTTGTGAAGGTATAAGCCTTCTGTTTTAAATATATCTTCCCCTCGTTATCTACCACTTCTATTTCCATAATTGTGTTAGGATTAGAAACATTCCCGTGAATATCGACTGCCCGGGCACAATAATAATATTTAGTATTGGGAACAATGTTGTCGACATACGAGGCCGGGGTGCCATAAGTTGGATTTAAATCTTGGTCGGCTACTAATGCATTGGCAAAGCTGCCGTAGGAAGTAGGCGGCGTCGACAGCCGAAACAACTGATAGGCATCCACCGGGTCGTCGCTATTAAATTCTATGTTTTTGTTTTGATCTTTTATTTCACTAAAGCTTAGGGGATCTCCGGTTTGAGCAAGATACTCTTTCTCAAAAAAAGCTTCGTCACTCTGTAGAATTCGCACAGGGGGCAAGTCATAGCGACCGGTGTTAGACCCCAACAGGATCTGAAGTCGGTTACTAATCCCACGATGGAGATAAAACGACATTTCAGGGGGTACCGGAGGCCTGTCTACAATGAGACAATCTACGCCACCAGCCACCATAGGAACCGCTATAAGTTTAATATTGGGACGGTTATGTACTTTAATTCGCTTCTTAAGACTAGCGGTTAGGAACTCCCAGCCGGATGTGGAGGGTTCCGAATAATAATATTCATTACCCACAATCATTACAATCTTTTGAAAAATATATCGGTATTTCTTCTCATATTTTACTTGGGAATCATAAAAGGTAATAGGAATGCTCTTGTTGCCTCCTAGATTCTTATAATCAAATTTATTAGTAATATAAAAGGTTTGAGTCGGAGTGGCAGGCTGCGAGCCATCATCATTCAAAAGGTATTTTGATACTACATACATCAGGGTTTCAGTATGACATGGGGTGCCATCTAAAATTTCCTGGTAGGTTCGGGACCAATCTTGTAACACTTCAACCAATTCTGCTTCGGCGTTGGCAATATGTTCGCCCTTGTCTAAAAGGAGTGCTCGGCCGGAGGCGCGAGGATTATAGGCTGATCGACCATAGTCCTTTAAAAACCTATAAGGCAACGCTGTAAGATTGTCAGAATCGTAATCATTAATAGTAGTCAGCGCATATCCAAAAGCAGTGCCGTCCGGATCACCAACGCCAGGTTGGTCGATCTCAGTCATATATGCTTTAATTTCCTCATTCACATTACACAATACTGAGATAGGGCCGGTAACCGTGTCGAACTGGTAGCCTGAATCAGTTGCGCTCAGCCGGGTCCGCGTTGTGGAAGAAAAGTTTTGATCAACAGCGGCGCCGGGGCCAATGCCCAGACTACGATTAATCGCTGTCATCTGCAGGATATCAATAAAATCTTTTGTGTCGTCCTGGTTTGCTAAATTAATCAAAAGCGACCATGGGGCCTTCTTTCCTGTGACAGCCTGCTGGTCCGGAGGAATAGTAACCACCGCACAGTAAGGTATCATTTCATTGGTAATGTATTCGGAATTAGTTATGGCCTCATCGGACTGTAAAATGACAAAATTGGTGTTATTTGCCGCCATTATATCCAGATCCGTATTATTATCGGGGTCGGGTGAGTCTAGTCCTGAAGCCCACAACTGATATGCCCCTACGGTATTCTTTTCAGTAACGCCCGTAGCGGTTTGTGCGGTGGCCTGAAAATAACTTGGGCCGGCGGAGGGAATTGATAGAGCTTTGTAATGGTAGTTGGCCAATAAAATGCTACCTGTATTTTGAAGTTCAGAGTACATGATGTAAGCGTTTGGCAGCAAGTTCTCACTAACATTAGGGTTAGCTGTTACAACTTCATAGTTTGGGGTGGTTTCGGCATAATAATTATACTCTCCCTTTACTTGAAGCGCCATTCCCGATGCCTCGCGGATGGCACGTGTTGACGAGAGAGAATAAAACGTTGAAGTATAATCCTCAACAACAGTAGCCTGTACTGTGCTGCTGGTTAAAACTCCAGTTAAAAGTCCCGAGAAGCTACCATTGAAGGTACTGTAAGAATTGCCAACCAAATAAGGACCAATTGTGTCTGGTGTGAGCCAGCTGTCGGCCGCATTATTTTTATCCTCAAAAGCATTCCACGCGGCGTCAGATCCTTTTACTTGGAATACGGGCGAGTGAGCATCCGCGTCAATGGCACTCACGGAAAGGACGATATCATAAAGCTGGTGTTTCAGTCGATGAGGACTTAAGCGCCCTCCTGGGGCACCGGCATGATCCCAATGGCCCGGTTGGCTTCCGCCGGCATTAAGTTGATTTATTAGCGATGCATAATTAACTAAAGTAGCGCCTCTCGCACTCTGATATACGGTCTGATATTGTCCCATGACCATCCGGAGGGCGTCCGGACTAGTCCAAGATGTTCGCATCATAGGGTGAAAGCCTCCTGGATTGTCAAGGCGTCGCTTCGGGCCAAGTACGGTGGAGTTAACGATCATAAGTTTATTTTTATAACTGGGGTCTTGTATCATCTCTATGTTCCTGTAGTTACTTGAAGCACTGGCGGCTGAAGTATGTTTTGAGAATAATATATCTCTGGGTTTATGAGCGAATCCATATTTGATGAGGCGTTTAAAGACGAAATATAGCTCTGTATTTCGTTTATGACAGCAACTGAATTGAGAGGAGTACCGCTTATATTCACTGAGCCTAGGAAAAAAAGAGTATTAAGAGGCGGAAGGCCCAGATCGGTATCAACGTCAATAACACTGGATAGCGAAACCAATCGACATAAAAGCGAATTCTCGGCTTTTTGGGCATTTTCAAAAGTAATGGTATCTAATATTTTCCACACAGGTTTTGCTACACCCAAATTGGAATCGTAAGATTCAAGGTATTCTACTCTCACTAGTTCCTCAAAATTCACCATATTAGACAAAGTGTTGGAGTTCTCTATAACCTCGTTATCCTCATTAAACTTGGCTAAGGCTAAGGAATTAGGAATATTTGAAGGATTGTTAACCGTAGTGGGAACATTAAAGTTGGCTAATTGCTGGTTAAGAAGCCACTGAGCGGCCGGAGCAAACTGAGCCATACCGGTCGGTGACGTATTGGCCGCCTGGAATTGTATGGACTGGTTCGATCCTGAGAGGGCCGATTCGGCGGTATTGCCACCGAAGTTAAATAAGCTCATAGTACCCATCCACTGGCTGGGGGGGACAGGGGGAGCAACTGGGTCTGTTTCAGGGAATAAGACTTCGCGGAGACTTTCTTGGAGAGGAATCACCGCAGCGCCTGCGGCCGCGAAGATCTCTCCCATTGAGCTAGCTGCTGGATCGGCCGCGGGGGGAGAGTACTGATAGGTATCTAAAACATTGTTACGGAAAAGAGGGAGAAAGTCAGCTGGATTTAGGTCGAAGTCAGATGTGGCAGTTCGGTGGGAATGGGTAGGGCCCAGGTATAGATACGCCGAAGACAAGTAACCGTATGGGTTAATTGCATCGAGGCCTGGGTTAATAAGAGCATATTTGGCGACTTCTAGATTTATGCGAATCTGAAACTCTGAAAAACTTACCGTTGGTAAATGGCCCTCCGGTGCTGCGACGCGGGTGTCGTAGCCCATTCCTATCGATTTGGGATAGGATACTTTATAGCGGTTCCGGAATTCGTGTTCGACTATTTGAACTCCGGGCGGCCCAGGGTTTGTTACACTCGAATACACGTGAAAGGAGCCCCCCGTATTGCTTTGCATCGTAGCTAGTTGTTGAGATAATTGTGTTATGAAGTCTCGAATTAAATCAATCACCAACACCTTGTCCGCGTCGCTGGGGTTGACAGGTGCCACTAAAGCTTGCAAGTTCTTCTTCCACGCGGCCATACCATAGTGTTGAAAGGGCCTGGTTCCAAAAAGAAAGTTTACGGCCGCTAGATATCGAGTGATGATTGGCTGAAAGTTTGGAGTGACTCCTTGGCTCCTCGCATCGTTATAGTTCAGTGCTATTACTTCTAGCAATCCATCGCGGAAGTTTGTCAAAACGTCTCTGGTGTCGTCTCCTATAGTAATCTCCGCTTTATATTCGAGCGTTCCTGCCGTGAACTCTTGGGCCTTCGTATCTAGAAAGATTAAGTTTGCAATCCCGGGTGATTGGCCCTTGAAAAGATCGATCTTGCGAACAGGCTGATTGCCTGGGCCATGGAATTCTACTCGCGACCAGCCTGGTGATATGGGACTATCGGCGTTAAGATTTGGTGATTGAGTCAGTTTGTTGCCGCCGGCATCTCTTTTAATAACGCGGCGATAAATTGTTATATCCGCAACAGAAACACAACTAAGAAGTGCGGTTGTGTTTTTGATTAGAGGGCCATAAACACTATTATCCTCCACATATTTTTGTAAATCAAAGGCAAACGATCCGTGGACATGGCCGCGCTGATCTCGCGATAAAGAGAGAGGAGAAAAATAGGGGCGCTTGATGTTCAGAGGCGAATTATATTCAAAGCTTAATCGTCTGGCAGCCGTAAGAAAACGTAAATCTTTAATTTTGATATTGGGCACGGAGGAGCGTGTTAAATCAGGATGGGGATTTGTAGTGTGATGGGTGCCAACCATTTCTTGTGGATTTTGGTTGCCCGGATCTATTGAGTGGGCATCACCGGGCCAGACGGATCCAATATCTCCATACTTGTCAACGTTTGTGTTAAGTGTCCACTGCCAACTCTCCACCGGAGAAACCGTATTAATTAAGAGAACCTCTTTAGTGAGATTTCCCAAAAAGCACCTCTCAGGGCGAGCGCGCATAGGGTCTCCAGATGATCGCTGGGGCGTATAAGTACGATAGGATGCCACCAAAATATATAGGTGGGTGACCCTTTTGGGAGTGTCCGTAATGCGGCCGACGCTTATGTCTAGGTCGCTAGGGATTTTCCACTGATTTCCTCCCATTGGGATTGGTGTTATCCCCATAGCTGCAGCTTTGTCGGCGCCATCAGCATCCACAATTTGTTGCGATCCTCCAAACACTTTTTGGATATGAGCATCAGCAATCAGGCCGGTCATCACGTTTCCGCCAGAAGTCCGATTTAAAACAAAAGTTTTATAAGTTGAGTGCCTATAGATCTTTGGGCCCGGGAGGAGTGCGCCGGGGGCAGTATTTTCGCCCACGGCTGTCAGATGCACTGAACCGGAATGAAAATCGTCGCGGGTAAGAGACAGTTTGTAATTATGGAGATAGGAGGGGTCTGTCTGGCTGCCTAATATTAATTTTTTCAACTCGCCCTGATTAGTTGTCAAATGAAGTATTTCTTGTGGATCTGTCGATAGATATACAAAATTTCCGAACGTCTTGGGGTTATCTGTAAGTATCTCTTGTACTTCATTGGCGATCTGGACCTCCACCACAAGCTCATTGTTAACATTTTCATAGAGCCGGGCGCCTTGGAGGTGCGCAAAAGGGATTTCTGATCGATAGAGGGCAGGAGAAACAGGCATTAGCAGGGATCCTCAGGCTCGGTAGTATAGATATCGCGAGTGACATTAAGTCGAGAAGCGTTGGTCGCCACCGCCCGGGAAGGAATACCGGCCGCGGCCAGTGTTGCGTCTGGGATTTCATCATCGACCATGAGGTTAAAATAATAACCTACATTGCCAGGAATATTCAGAGCGTTTTGAATTGGCATCGGTGCTATAAAAGAATTGGGATCTTCTGGTGTATAAGACAGTTGTGCGTATTTGCCCGGAGAAAGAGGCTCCGTACCGACGCGCGTCCCGGAGGCAGAATGGAATACTTCAATTTCAAAGTTTTCTTTTTCAAAATCTGTATTGTTTTCCATGATCTCAATCATAAGGTAATTATTTTCCACCGACAAAAACAAGCTAGAATCATTTAAAGAAATTTGCCGGACGTCTGGGGCGGTGCCGTTGCTAAAGAACATTTTATAATCTACATCAATATTAATTTGTGGTGTATTTTCTATTCTTCCATTCTCGTTCAGATAGAGAGCTGATGTAGATATCTCCGGGATAGATAGCAACTCAACGGTCCATGCAGGGTTGTGGCGAGACGTAAGGGAAGATCTTCCAATAGTATGGGCATTAATCTTTCCTTTTTCTTCAAAAGATTCAACGCGGCTGAATATCTCCACTTTGTCGGCAGGATCGGAGTTGGGGCCCAGAAGGTCAGTTATTTGCTGTACAAATGAATTGACGCGCTTCTCGGCACTTGTGCGAGTGGGGATTACTTTTAGGCTCGGCGTTTCGCTCTGGATTCTGCCTTCCGACATATTGGGGCTCTCTGTCATTCCTGATCCCGCCACATCATAAAGGACGTCATCATCAAAAAAAGCATAATAAACAGGCTTCAAGCGCCCAATGGAAAGTAAGTATTTGCCGTACTCGGTCAATTTGAAGTCCAATACCTCTTCTTTTTTATTAAAGAACTCCATTAGTAGTTATCTCCCCCTCTGTTGCCGCCGCGGCCGCCACCTCGACGATTTCGACGGCTGCGAGTACTCCTTGTGGTACGATTTGCGAGATCTCGCGCTTTCCGGGCGCGCTCGCGTTGACGTCGAGCATAGGTAGAATCAGCCAATGCTTTGGATGGGCTCCGAACTCTTGCGGTTCCGTTGGCTGCCTTCTTCGAACTCTTCTTTTCAGACGCTTGTTTGCGAGCGCTTCGTGATGAGGGCTTCGTCTTCATGTTCTTGCCCGGGGGGCCAACTGCAGCCCCCATCGTGGTCATGCCTGGTCGGCGCACCATTGTCGGCGTGGGAACCGGCGGAGCGCCGCGAGTGCCACGTAAGGGTGGGCGGCCGTCGAGAACAATGCTATCATCATATTCGAGTTCATATTGCATATCACCAGAAGTCCACTGTACCGTGGCGTCGATAGTTGCCAACTCTACGAGAGAGAAGTAATCATAAGGCCAGTTATATGTGTAGGGTCCGCGGAGCTTCGGTGCCAAAGCAGATGTATCTGTTGTCACCAATGAGCGCTTATAGATATCAAAGTCTCTCTTGGCGCGTTTCTTAACTTTGAAGACCATCCACTGGATGTCTTCGTTATTGTCTGCCATAACTCGCAGAAGTTCGCGATCTTCGATGATTACTTCAGTCGCAGACTGCATCTTTTCATCAATTGAAGGAGGCAAATTCTGCCACATATCAGCAATATCATTTTCATCGATCTCGACCCCAAACTCAAACACATACATAAGAACCGGTTGGACCAAAGCTGCTTCATTGGCTGCTTTGTTCACAGCGTTTTGAAGGGCTAGCCGGCGTTTGCCGGAAGCGGTCACGGCGGCGCGGGTGGCGCTGGCCGCTATTAAGTCGTTTAGACGTTCTTGGGCGGCTTCTAATACTGCGCTGGTTCTCACAAAGTCAAACTTGGGAGGGAACACATATTTCTTCATCGCAACTTCGACATTGGCGTAGTTGGTGGTTTCTCTCGCGGTTCCCGTGTAACTAAAGAATTGGCGCTGGTCGTTGTTCACCCTGAAGGGGACCACCACAACGGCCTCTTCAAGAATGGCGTTCTTCTTGGGGTCGCCAACGCGAACAGTAACGCCCTTCTGGAAGCCCACAACGTTGGCGAGGGAGTTGATATTTCCGCCTTGATCGGTGAGTTCCACGAAAACACCTGCGTTCGAAGCAGTAATAGGAGAACCGTATTGGTGCCACATTCCGACAGTTTTCAGGGCGTGGGGCGATGTTTGGTTGGTGACGAGGGATCCCGGGATGGCTTCGGGGGGCTGGGGTTGGGTGAGATTAGCAAAGTTAAGAATAGGGGTCTCAAATTTGGATTGGATGAGCCAATAATTTATTTGAGTGTTTGTGCCCTTAGCCACCTCTTGAATCTTTTCTTTAAGATTAAAGGAACTATCTATCTGCATACGAGGATCGTTTAGGCGGCCGCCTGTTTTGTCACCGGGATAAGCATATCCGGGGCGGTTGCCAGCTGTAATCTCAGCTGGAATTATTTTATCGATACCGGGGTCCGGGATGGCTACAGATGCCGAATAATTCGGTATTGTTTCCGCACGTCGATAGCGAATCGAAAGATTGCTCAAAATTTCATCCACAGTTGGCTTCCCAGTATAAGAAGCGCTGTAGATCAATTCTGCTGAGGCCTCCCCGCTATAATAAGGGGGTAATAGGTGAGAAAACGTCGGCTTAATTCTTGTGTCATAAGGGATCAATCCGATTCCAAAGCGACTTGTAGCCAAAGGGACCCCAAATGCGCTAGCGCGAGAATACATATCCCATCGCGAATCGTTGTCCGCGTCGGCGGAAGACCTATATATCCTAAACAAACTCTTGTAAACTGCACCGCTCACGACTGTCTGAAATTGATCTTCGCGGTTGGAGCGAAGACTAGTAATGCCATTCATGAAGAAATTAGTTGTTTCACATAAGAAGTTATCGATGGCATATCGATAGCCCCCGTCCGGGTCGGTAAGTCTTACGAGAGCGGTCCGTGACGCGCCAAAGTTGAGCCAGGGGCCGGTCCCAAACTTAATATTCGGGACGCTTGCGCCGTAGCCATCGGGTGATAATGTCGCGCCAGGAAGGGTGGCTCCTCCATCCCAAATAGCTGTATCATAAATACGGCCGGTGGGAACGGCGTAGGTGCCGGCTGGCATATATGACGCCGCGACCGGATTAATGTCGTTGGTGCGGCCTACTTTAATCAAGTTCTCATTACTAAAATAAGTCGCGGGATCCTGGAGTGTCTCGAAGGGAACTTTAGCTATGTGGTATCCCCCGCTGCGCGCACCAGACCCGGTACCCAACGAAAGAAGCTTCTTAAAATAAACATTACCCTCTGGGTACGCATAGGACGTGTCGACTGTACCTCCTAAAACCGTAGGCAATGCGGCCTGGCCCCACGAAGATGTGTTGGTAAGTACGACGCTGCCCACAGCCAAACCAGATTTAATGGTATTGTACAAAATGCCCGGGGACATAAACGGTTCGGCAAAGATTCGGAAAGCTTGATTTCTATCAGTCACATCGTCGGCGCCGCGGAGGATACGAGATCCATACGACTGTGAGAAAATGGTGGCAATCTCGGCGGTGCGCTCGGCCGGGTAGAAACCCTTATAGGGAAGGAACTTAATGAGACCCTGAGCACTTAGTTTGATTCTATCGCGCTCAATCTTCAGATCACCCGAACGTTGATCGTTTAAGGAACTATCAATCACTCGGAAGTATTTCATAAAATCGGAGTTGCTATATGTCTTGAAGAAGCCGTTTATAGAGCTGTTGGGCATTGTGGCGCCGCTGATTTCATAAATACCTGTTATGTTATCCGTCAAAAAGTTGCCGGCATGGGTTTCGTAATAAGCCCGCAAATGCTGGCTGATTCTAAACTCTGGAATTATGGACCCATCTTTCATTGCTGTAGACGCTCTTTCACCCCAGGTGCTGTAGTCTTGATAAGGATCTTTGCCTGCCGCGGCGGCCGCACTCCAAGGGACGTCGCCGGCAAGAATTTGATACACGCGGTTGGCGCCAGATGATACTCCCATAGCCCCAGTAAGACCCACCGGAATGCGCCAAGCATAAGTGGGAGCAGACTGAAGGAAAGTACGCGGTCGAGAAATTGATCCCGATCCGGGGAGATTATAGAGAACAGACGACCCCGAATATCTTGAATACGAATTCATCAATTCTCCTGCCCCATCTTGCGACCTTACCGACGATGTGGTGGTGAAGTTATTGTGCGCATCCAATGGCCAAACACTGGAATTACTACCGGTCTGAGAAAGATAAAGCTTTCCTTCAGTCTGCCCAAATGATCCTGTAAGACCGCCCAGCTTTGAGCGAGTTGCACGATCGGTATTCCAAATCTTATTAATACTATAATTGGGACGTCCTCGGACTCGGGCACGATACATATTGTGAGCACTGGGATACATTGATTCTGTATAGCGAACAACGGTGCTCAAGCTGCTGGCCACCAAGAAGTCTCTTACGGTATCGAAAATCATTGGCTTGTCCAAGTCAATGGTTAAGCCCAGACGATTGTTAAGACCATCGTTGCTGAAGTATTCCAAACTATTTCCATAAGGAAGCTGCACCCTCATATTGTTGGCTACGTCAGAGTCTTCGGTATTGTCCTCAAAGAAAAAGTCGACTGGGCCCATCTTGCTATCGATGGGGCCTTCATAATACAGCACTGCGGTATTCGGCGACTTCGCAGGCTCTGTGCCTACCTCAACCATGCTTCCTTGTGGATTCCGGATAAGTTTGGGAACGTCTGGTGGGGGCACCACCTGGCCGATATAATTCTGCTTTTTGAGGGCCCGGGCAACTGGTGTTTCGCCAACGCGCGTTTGTTTCCACGTGGGCCACCCGTAAGGGCCGTTCTGGTTGTTGAGGTAGTTGTTTAGCTGGTCGACTTGGAAGGGGCTAAAGGCTCTAAGCCTTAAGTTATAGGTAGTGCCATTAGTGCCGGCGGTACCAACTACATTTCTAATCTGTCCATTAATTGGGGCGCCCCAAAGCCACCGAGCGTCCGACGCGCCATCGAGTTGATTTGGTACGGTGTCGTTAGTAAAATCGCCGAAGGCTGGATTAAATCGATACCATGCGACTAAACTAGTAGGGAATTTAGTCTGTATGTTTAATGGGCTTCCGTTGTTATAAAGTTTGTTAATCTGGGCGCGTGACAACATCCCGCCAGATCCGGACACACTTCCCCATACAGCCACATCAGTCATAAAGCCCGGGAATCTATAGGCGGCCAAATAGGTCGTAGAAGGATAGGTTCCAAGAGTACTATTGGTGGTGCTGTTAATAGCGGTGGGAGCGCTTAGCGCATCGATTACGGTCAAAGCCACTGGCTCCCCATCTACATACAAGTTAAGGACGCCGGCGCTGCCGCCGCCAAAGCAGCCCACCACGTGGTGCCAGGTATTAAGTCGAAACACGGCCGCGGTGCTTTTGACGTTACCGGCGTTGCCACTGCCGTCAATGTAGATCTGGGCCTTGAGGGACGTATCGACACCAAGATAACGAAGCCCTCCCCCAGAATCCGTGCCGGCCTGGAATATTATTCCTCCAAACCCGCCGGGGGCAGTCGGCATATATATCCACGCACTAACAGTAAAGGCTTTGGCGTCTGCGCCACTATCACCAATCTGTGCCTCCCATACTGTGCCCGTTCCTATGTCGACGCGGGCGACGTAAGGCCAAGGCGGCTCTCCATAGTTGACAACGCGAGAAAAGAATCCCGAGTGCGTTCCAAGCTGTGCTTTACTCGTACGCGACTGAATATCGACGGAAGGGGGTATCATTGTCCCATCGTTAAACTTCGCAAAATTGTTCCTAAACCCAGCTCCATAATACGGGAAATTAGACCCCGTCACCAACTGGCTGAGGACCGTGCCGCTCAGAACTCCGGGTGGCGGGAAGCCATAAATTCGCTCTCCAGCATTAATAGAGGCCGTGACCCATGCATATTGTTGAGTGGAGCGAGGGATCTGGTGTTGAATATACAGGTTGTCATAGACGGTGCTGGCTGCTACCGTGGTGGGGCCCTTTCCGGCAATAAAGGTCAAATTGCTCCCCGTCCCTGCCGTGTTTATATTGATGGGGCGATTGGTAATATGGTTGGGAAGGGCCGTGGTAGTATCCCCCGCATTGGCGCTAAACCGATACCACGCAATTAATCCCTTGGTAAGGGTGGGAGTGCTATAGAGGGATCGATCGGTAAGAGTCGCAACTTTTCCGTAATTATATAAGCTCTCGGCTTCTCCGGCAGTTAGAGCACGATTCCAAACAGCACAGTTTTGAATATAGCCGTCCCATGTGGCGCCCCTGGTGGAATTATTACCAATGTTGCTGCTGTCGGTCGTAATGGCGAGCGGCGCAACAGGTTGCGTGTCGAGCAGTGAGTGATCTTTACTACCATTAATGTACAACGTGAAATCGCCGGAGTTGCCTCCCGTATAGGTAGCAGTTACATGGTACCACTTATTGAAACTTGCGACAGCACTTCGAAGAACACCCGGTGTACCACCATCCATGTATGCTTCGAAGCCGCCGGCCGTGCTCCAGTAGATGTAGCGGTCATTGCTGCCGAGGTTTAAGATATGTCCAGTACTACCCTCACCAGCACTTTTTGGATATACCCAGGCTGAAAGAGTGAAGGGTTTGGCTGAGGCGCCCGCTCCGCCGATTAGTGCTTCCCAGGTTGCCGCGGTTCCGATATCCACCTTGGTGTCGGCCCCATCAAACACACCAGCCGAACTTTGGTCTTCCTTGACTCGATGCAGGGCGTTCCTGTTGGTCTTATGCCAGGATGGCGTCGTCACATATGTAAGCTCCGGGACGGAGCCGTACGCGGCGTCGGAACCAAAAGGTCCGCAGTGAAGACTGGCGCGTTGATCTAATCCGCGGTTCTTATCAATCTGATCAATAACCGTTATGGTTTTGGCGGCGATAGGATCGGCAGCAACATTGCCGGAGAGACCATAATTTCGAATCTTGAGATTGTGATAGGGGAGTGCATTGTAGACCGACAGCTCTTCGTGGGCCGGGTCCATATAGCCGAGCGACATAACTTCATATCCACTGCCGGCAAAGCGGTTAACAATGATGTTGTCCTGAGAATCTGAACCTGTACGCATCGGCACCAGGAAGTTGAGATTTCCGGACACGTTCGCTGTATTATTATAAAGGGGATTACCAAGATGGGGGCTAAGGGATGCGACGGCTGTGAGCGGCTTGCTTGGGACTATAGCAGGGGGACCAATTGGGAATGCGCGGTCGAACTTCAGCCGGGATGCGTAATTTGCGGTGGGTAAAGGCGGAACATCGCCGTAGGCGTAGGCGCTCACATCATCGTCTGGGTGGTCTCCCAGCTTGTAGTTAACCACTAAGCCCGGAATACTTCCGCCGGCGCCTTCGGAAAGATCATATACATTAGAGCGTACGCCAGAGTTATACAGAGCAGTTACGTGGCTGGCAGAGAGAGCGGTGTTCCAGAGCGAGACATCGCACAGATCGCCATAAAAGTTATTCAAACCAGTGTGGTAGATAGCCTTGCCGATCTTGAGGACCGGGGCTGAGCCCGAAGTGTTAAAGTCTGTTCCGAACTCGCCGGCATTGGCTTTACTAGCGGAGTTGTCTTTGGCGCCATTTATATAAACACTGGGGTATACCGATCCGGCGCCGGCGGCCATCGATGCCCGGGGAAATACACAGGCCACGTGAATCCAAGTGTCGACTAACGAGCTGAGATCAGTGTCACTAATCATAGAAGTCTCCGCAATGCTGCCGGCGCCGTCGTCGTTCGAGAAGTAGGCAGCAACCTTTGGGGCAACTGTACTGTACAGTGTGATCCGGAAGGCATCGTACGGAGTCGCCGGGATCCCCACGACCTGGACGCGGCCAAGATTTACAAGAACCTGGCCGTCTTTAACGAGCATCGCGGCGCTGGGCTTCATCCAAAAACTCGTGCTAAATGAGCCACTGGTAAAGGAGGACTGCGCGTTGGCGACGCTGGCCGCGGACACGAGAAGATCGGTGCCGTCGAACTGGAACGCGGAGGGGGACCAAGTTAACGGTTTGAATAATGGAAACCTTCCTCTCGTTGCCAGTGTCTCCGGATAGAGGGCAAAGTTGAAAGACTGATCATTGAAGAATGGATCGTTCTTCATACGAGAGTTCGAGTTTACAACCTGGTAGTTCTTTTCATAATTGCCAATGATTGTCGACCCAGTGCGCATCTGAATGTTCTTGATGTTGACGGGGCGCTTCGTAGTAACTTCGCGGAATCGATAGGCTGTTGGCCAGTGCGCGGGGCCGCTGAGGCGAGCGTCAGGGTCTGTAGATCCTGTGCGGGAGTTTGGCGGTAAGATAACCAATGACTTCTTGGCAACTCCCAAGACGTTATCGGGACGCGTGCCCATGTGATTATCGAATTCGATACGGAAACCTTCGCCGCGGGTTTGATTGGTATCGGTTCCTTTGTTTAATGCTGTGTGGCGATAAAAACGACCACCAACATATTTCTCGGTGAAAGGGCCCTGCATCGGGATATCTGTATCTATTACAAAGTCGTTGTGGAGGTTGGTCACCATCACGCCCGAAGCATAGTTCTTGACAACCTGAGCATTATACCCCGTTGTTACAGAGGAACTGTAAAGACTGAAGGGTGCGTGGCGAGGTCCAGAAACCGCCACTCCATTGCTAGAGGATAGACCAAATCCTAATCGCTGCTTTAAACTAGGATAATAAACATCGGTCGTGGGGATAAGCTGTTCCACACTGCTTCCTGAAGATACAAGCTTGTTAAGAACCGGACGTCCCTTTCCTGTGACGCGGCCGCCAAGATTGCCCCATGCGCGCGCGGCTGAGAAGACATAATTGACGACGGCGTTGTGGTGTTTGCCTACGCCGGCGACTGCTGTCGTACCCTCTACTCCAAATTTAACGGGAGAGTTCGTGCGTCGATAAAACGATTGTGAAATTGATTGATAGAGTTTGCTACGACTTGTAAGTTTAGATCCAGTGAGAGCAGATAGCTCCATGTATCGGTGCCAGTACATGTTCTTGTTGACGCCGCTGCTGCCATAATAGGGTATCTTAAAAACGGGAGAATCAAGTTCTATATCGGCGGCCGAGTTGAAGTTCGAGGGGGTGCCGTTGCGGCCGCCTATCTGATCATAGACTGTACCATTGTAAGTATCCAGAGGATCCGAGCCCATCATCCACCACGACAGAAGATTAGCTGTGGGGCCGGCGTTCTTTAAGTTAACTCGTTTGCCGCCCCCATAAATTTCGGATATTTCTGTGGTTGATAAGGCTTTGTCCCAAACGGCGACGTCACACATGTTGCCGCCGAAGGCTTCCACGCTGCCTCCATAATCTACTCCGATGTTGCAACCATGACCGCTACCGATGGCGTCGGGAACAGAGGGTGTCGTGACCGAGTCGGTGGCGGCAGCGCCATCGACATATAGAACTATTGTGCCAGCTGTGCCGCCGGTATACGTGACAGCAACGTGATACCAGACGTCTTTATTCAAACCGCCGGTGGCGGTGGCAGCCTGTCCCGGGGTGCTGCCGCGCATATAATACTTAAGATTATAAGTGCTATAAGGCAACGAAGAATAATCTATCATGAAGGTACGGTCCCAGGCAGCAAAATCCAATATCACTCCGTAGCCGATTCCTTGTCCTGTTGTTCCATCTGCTTTAATCCAGGCAGAGATAGTAAAAGCTTTTGCGTCAGCGCCGGCGAGTCCTACTAGAGGATTCCAAACAGAATCGGCACCAATATCAATCTCGCTGGGGTTATCGCCATCGAAGAGCATGGACTTGGCAAGAGGGGTGTTGGTATCTACGGCAGGGGCATGGAAATGCTTCCAGGGACGCGTCCGGGGAGTGTTTGAAGAGCCAATCTGGCGCCTTGTAAAAGCGGTGTTAGTGAAGAACGAAGTTCCGGCTGGGAACTCGTCTGGAGAGGCCTGGGCAGTCTTGTCGGCCGCCATATCGCCATCGATACGGCCGGTCGGATAGTTGGTGTCTGATTTGGCCAGGAACGGGAACTTGCGCTGATACTTTGGGCGTTCGAGGATATGATTCTCAATAAGAGTGCGGACATCGGTCGCAACGTCCGCTGAAACTGGCGCGAGTTGTGTTAGCAAGACCGAAAGGGAGCTATCAAACCACTTGTAGTATTCGTAGAACTTATCAAAGTCCAGTTCTTTGTTTTCCACCGTTTCGAAAAACTTTTGGCGCAGGAAATCAATTGATTTGTATTCGGGGCGCCATTGGTTAACTGGATCACCGATTAAGTTATGAAAATCGTTCAGGGTGGCAAAATAATTGATCATCTCTTCCGAAATAACCTGATACATGCTCTTCTCAAACGCGAAAGAATAATTTGTCGGTCGGGAATCTGACGTAAACACATCTTGATCCGTCGCGTTAAGGACTTGGATCATTTCTTCGCTCTTAAGATTCTCCGGCAAGTTTAGCTTGGACGAGATAACAAAGTCTTTCTCGATAACCGTGGTAGACGAGGTGGCAAACAAATCGCCGCGGGCAGTATACTGCGGGTTTATTATCTTGCCTAGGGCGCCGTAGGAGGCCGTTAGAGCGTTAGTTGAGGTGATGAGTGACCCGGAAGTAAGGTCGGGCACCGTAAAGCGTCCTGCGGCGTTTGAGCCGGTGTTGGTGAGGAACTCCCAATTGAATACCAGAGTGTCGGCTTTTTGGATATCTCCATAAGAGGAGCTAGGGTTAAAAGGATAGGCAAACCAATGGGGGTGAGTTGTACCAAAATTTTGTGTGTCTAAGATGTGACCGGCTAAAGCCTCATTGTCTATGTAATCTAACCAGAAGCGGCATGCGTTAACTTTAACATCCGAGTAAGACAGAAGGCTGCCGGTAAAGTTAGTTCTGTGGGCGCCCACGTATACGCGGCGGCTGCCGGTTATAAAGTGAAGAGGGACATCCGTCACCGTCTTAGAAACAGTAAACTGCTGTAAGATTTCCCCCGAGTCCCCCTGTACACCGTGCAATTCGACCGTATAACTACCAGTCGTGCGCGGGGGGCAGCAGACTGCACCGTTCACCAAAGAAGAAAGAGGATATTTTTCCGGCTTGATGCGCACAGATAGATTCCAACGAGTATTATTATAGACATCCTCGTACAATTGGGATGTAAGGTATGGTACTTTGCCGCGGGGGCTAGAGCTGGTGACCACAAATCGTACATTGTCCGAGGCGACTTCGTCGCGAACTGCGTAAACCTGGAAGTTTACAATGTCCCTGGTGGCCCACGTGGTGTGACTAGGGCTCGATGCCGCGTGGACTGCTTGGACTCCGTGGACGCCGAAGAGTGATGAACTAATGGTATTAGTGTCTATGTAAACGTCGTCAGCCGGGACAGATTTAAGCGGGAACAATACTTCAGATTCAAGAGTAATAGCATGCCCATCGGCCAAAGCCGCACTAGCGGAAAGATAACCAGCCGACTGGCTGTTGGAGGGGTCACGGTAGTTATAAACAACACCTGATTTGTTGTCGCCGGTATTGAAGTTTACAAACCGATCTGCGACAGCAACATTGCGGCGGTTATTACGTAACTCAAACTGGACATCGTTGGCATACATGTTGAGCTTCACAAGTTCGTCGTCGATGCCAAAGCATCGAATCAGGTTCCGGAAAGACTTTTCAGTACCCTTGGACTTAAAAATATAAACAAGATTGTTGTAGATATTCTTATAGATAATGTTTTTAATTTCTTCGAGTGGTTTCTCAAAGACCTTGTCTTCGCTGCGGCTGGCAAGCACATTAAGAACATCAGCATCCAAAAATATCTCCGGCGTGACGAGGCCGGCGGAATTCAGAAGTCTTTCCGCAAATGGTAAAGGTTTATTGCTTCCACTTATATACTTCACATCCTTGATGGTATTTAAATCTTTTATCTGCAGATGAAGGGTGTCAAAGTAACTGGAAATGATCTGTGTCAGTTTTCGCAGTTCACCGTCGCCGTCGTTATCTTCTTCAATAATCCACGATGGAAGTGTATTGTAAATTGAAGCATTATTGTTGACATCATATGATGAGCCCGTTGCTTCAAGGACGGTCGTCAACGATTTCACGCTAGCGTGCTGAGGATATATAATGGGATCTTTATACTCTAGAGTGGCGGCGTTTGATAGAACGATGGCTGAGCCAGTGTTCCGGGCCAGAGCAAAGTTACCTGCTGTGATTGCCGGACATGTCCAGGCACCGTTTGAGAAGCGGCCTGAGTAATCTAAAACCGTACTGTCAACAGAAGCGGTATTCGTAATGCCCTCATTAAACTTAAAGTAGACGCCCAGATCTAAGTTGGCGCTGACTTCGGTCTCTATAAAGGGCTCGGGGTCGGTATTGACACCACCTCCAACTTGGGTGAACCAAAAACGACCAATTTCCTGTCCTGTCCGTTCCGTCTTCCAAAATCGGAATTCATCCAAAGAAGCTGAAAGCTTACCAGCGTAGGCGCCGGCCGTGGTTGGTTTGGCGGAGCGTCGGCTTGGTTGTGTTACCAGCGCACCAATATTAGCGCGAAGGTCGAGGCCGGAGATGTTCTCCAGGGTGCCCTTGCCACTCGCAGAAACGTGCTGCTCTAGGTTGAGGCGCCCGTCTACATAAAAACGAGTAGTGACGGCACTGTCTTGCTTTACAGTAACCGCATAATGATGCCAGAGGTTATCCGCAACCGAGCCAGTGGTCGTAAGGGTAGTGGTAGCGATTCTTTGTTGAAAAAACCCTGTCGAACCAGAATAAAGAGTAAGCAGGAACGGAGACTCGCCCACAGCGAGGCCGTCACGGCGACCTGTTGCCGAAGTTAGCTCCAAGCGAAGGCGCGCATAATTGGTAGCAGAAGCAGTAACACCGTTCCAGAGATCAAAAATAACCTCTTTCTGGGTCTTGGCGTCATCGAATGCCTTTTTCTTAAGCCAAAACTCTAACGAAACGCCTCGTGAATTAACATTAAGAGCGAAATTGGAGGCACGGTTCTTGGAAGGCTCATAATAATTAGACCCAGTAAATTGAGCGCGATAGGGCGCGGTGCCATTAGGGTTTTGATTGGGCCCTCCCTTTACATAAATGTATTCATAATTGGCGCTTGAGGCGGGAATGCCATATCCGTTGGCCGTTAGAGCAGAGGGGGTGCCCCATCCTCCGGCAGCAAAGTTAATATAGCCATTTGTTCGAGGATATCGATCGTTGTAAATATAGAGATCAAGATATGTGGATTCGTTTTCCCACTCTAATCGTTCTTTGAGAGACCCATCATAAGGGAAAGTATTATATATTCGCTGAATTGCTTGCGTATAATAATCTTTAGCATTTCCGTAACGAGCGAACCCCTGCGGAACCGAATAATCGGCGTGGGGAATATAACGTTCCTCCTTAATAATCTCCTGCTCGTGGAAACCTACTGATTCAACTTGAGAGGATATTTTTTGGGCGGTGGTGCCTGCTAAGGATTTAATATTTGATGCTACATCAAAATATTTCTTAATGCTCATATCATTCTAATTATTCTTCAACTCTAAATTTAAACGTCTGAGGCTGTTCTTGCCAGTCTCCTATACTATCATTATAGTAAGATAGGTTAACCTCGTACATATAACCAGCCTCTAAAAGACTCATATCTAGATCAAAATAATTACCTCCCTTGTCATAGGATAAATACGTGCTGTTCCGGGAGCCTGTGCCGTACGGAATAGCATTCCAGTTGTCGGTCACGCGGCGGACGTTAAAGGACGCGCTTGGAATAATCGATGTTGGATTATTCGTGGTGGCCACCGTATACACAGTGGGGCTCCAGTTCTTGTTGCGGATGAAAAATCTAAATCGCGCGGAGTCTTGGCGCGAGTACTTTTTCTTTAAATTTGTACAGCTGGTAACCCTATTAAATGTGGGGGCTTCCTCATAGGTGGGCATTTTTTCAGGATAAAACGAGCCGGTGAAGTATTGGAGTGCGCTTCCGCTATGCCAGACATCGTAAACCTTTTGAAGAGGAGTGGCTGCAGCCGTTAGCGCTACCTCACACTTATAAATGCCGCGGCTGACATAGCTTGCTGTCACATTGGAAACCAAATTTTGTAGCTTCAGTTTCGCTCCGGTGGGTGCGGTCGCGGAGCCGGAATAGAATGACACGCGGATATTGCCAGTTCCGACCTTGGGGATATTAACAAGGCGGCCGCGAATATAGTTATAAAGATAAAGTGTGTTCAAGTTATCTGCAGCAGGGGCCAAGGAGCTAGAATATAAGAAATTCTCTCTATCGTCCTTAACACGATCATCCCAGCGCGCTTCAATAGTGGGTCGCTGGAAGAAGAACTGAGTCGAGCGGGCGAAAAAGCGTTTAGTATAATAAGACTGCGTGGCGCCGAGCGTGTTTTGTAGAACACTGCCGCTATCTGTACCTAGGGAACTAGAGAAATAAGCCTCCTGAGATCCTGTAAGATGAATACCCAGGCCATAGTTAGTTTGTGATCCGGCGATCCATCTCTCCACTAGATTGCTAATATCAACTTCAAGATTTTCAAAGCCCAACGGAAAATTCACATTATAGTTATTGACCGTACGGTAATCGCCGCCGGGGGTCGCCCAAGAGGAGGACGCATTGGGCTTAATCCAGTTGGCGGTACCGATGTCCTTATAGTTGTCCATGTCCAAGCCGGTGCCCTCTGTCCAAGGCTTGGCCACAGGAGCCACAATTAAATTAAAGTTTTGTGGAAGAGTAAATGGTGTGCGAGCATTATATAGCTTTAAGAAGAAAGACACACTGCCGGAGGATCCGAGAGTCCCTGCGGTGCGATCCGAGGACATCTGAGTAATTGGGAAGTCCATCAAGATGCGGGAGAGTTCTTGAGATTGACCATTAGAACCCGACTCCTGCCCGTAAATAGAAAAGACTTCGAGTGCGTCGGCATAACCCATATTGGACCCAGTTCCTCGCGTGACTAAATCATCTTCATAGGCATTAACGATGGTTGTATCCGCACTCGCAGTATAACGTAGAAGAGCCATTACCTGATTGCTCCCTCGATGTCAATATTAGGAAACTTAAGCTCAAAGATCACGTTCTTCTGTGCCAAGATATAGCGGCCGTCTACAGTAAGATTCTTTGTAAAATCATAACTAACATTAGAATATGTTGCTCCGGCGCGGGGAGTAATACTTACCTCGTAAACGTCTACGACGCCATCTACCCGCTGTAGGACTTTATAGAACTCAGTTATCAAGATAGATTCTCCAATGTCATATTGATTTCGCAGCAAATACTCCCGGATAGCTGCATTCGCCTTATTTAAAACTGTGTACCGATTAGCGTTTAAATCTAAAGCTAGTGTATATTTAATTCCAAAATTCACAATGGCGGCATCGAGAATATCAACAGTATCATTGACCATTTTATATTGTAAAAGCCAATTTCTTAAGTTGTTCTTTATAGTAACATTGGCAGCTACCAACTTGTCGCTAGCGTTTTGAGATATCACATAAATGTTAAGATTCCTCTTAAGCTCATCAAAATCCCGAAGGACGGCGGCGCGCTTAATGGCGCCATACTTGTCTGGCATGCCATAGCAAATAGCCTGATAATCCTGAGCTGTAACGGCTCGATTTTGAGTAGCGAAGTACCCATATACTCTTTGTTTGACCTCGTCCGCAGTAGGAAGGCTGATATCGCCGACAAAGGGCTCGTCGTTAGAGACCTCCAGGGATCCCATAACTGTGTTTCTCTGCGATTGGACCAGGGCGCCCTGACTATTAAACCTGAAAAGGGGACGATTTACAGTTATAATTGTATTTGATGCAGCGTTTACATCCTGCGTGGTGTTCGTACGGTAGGCGATTCGCAATGTTGTATTGGAAGGAGCAATTCCAAATTTATCAGTACTAATAAGCTTGGTGGGATCAAAATCTAGATCATTGGTATAAGTACGCCCGGGCAATTGAAGTACCAAATTAGATGGGTCGACTACGGATTCTGATAAGAGTTCTGACGTCGAGCCGTAACCAAATTGTAAATAAGCCTTTCCGGCCTCGCGCTCTAGTGTAAAGCGCCTGGCGACAGGGACTGCTTTAAGTAAGTTTTTGACCGTATTATTAGTATTTGAATTGGTGTTGGGGATAGCTTTATAAATCGTATTCTGAGATAAGTTCTCTACCTCATAATACACGTGACCTTCCGAATCCGTGAGGCTGATGATTTCTGCCACATTGGAGCTTTCTAAATTAACTCTTAAAAAACGCTGGAAGTTACCTACACTCACCTCTTGATAACTCACGCGGCCTGATACTGCACGTGCCTGCGAGCGAATGATGTAACTTGTAGGAGACCCGGTGGCGCTATCAATGCGGCCGGACACTACCTGATTGCTGCTTCTCGAAAAATCAACATCCTCGACGGTCGTATAGTTGCCTCCGCCCGTGGAAGAGAAGGTTGAGCCGGCTTTAAGTCTTGGCGCGTAGCTCAGTGAAGGGCCTAGGCCTGTTTGATCTGCTGGGACTTCAATATAGAAAGTAAGCACTCCGTGTGATGACGGTGCGGTGTTTAACTTATATCCGGCTTGCCGAGCGAGGCGGACGACATTGTTATATTCGATAGCACTGTCTAAAAAGGACTCGTTGCTCTGGTAATCAACGTAAAAGGATAAGATATCACCAATATACGCTACCGTATCGAGCATTAAAGACCCGAAAGAGGCTTCGTTAAAGTCCCGATAGGTGTTGGGATAGTAGCGTTTGGCATAATTTTCGAGGTCGCGGCGGATGGACTCAAAATCGCGGCTAGTATAATCAATTGGTTGTAGTTTTTTGTTACTCATGTAAGTGCCTCAGTGTCCTAATTAGGCTCCACATTAATCTGAAGGTTGCTTAAAAGCTGTAAAGGTATAATTGTAAATGTGATTCCTACCGAAAGATTGTGAGGGAAAAGGTCAGGATTGTTCTCCGGGATGGCATATTTGATGTCGTTAATCTCTATAAAAGGAAGATATATCTTTACCTGCTCGAGTATTTTCTCGGTAATACGATCATAGGTGCTCTCCGCATTCATTTCGAACAAATACGTTTTCAAACCCACTCCAAAATTAGGATCCATCATCTTCTCGCCGGGAGAGGTCAGGATCAGCATTTTCAAGTTCTGTTGGGCAAGATCAAAGAAGTTAGTATTAAGATTGTAAGCGCCAAATACTTCGCTCATTGTGAGTGGTAGCGCTACCGATAATCCCGAACTCATTAACTTCTCCTCCTAGGTGCTCAAGAAATTTCTTCTGGGTCACACTGATCGACGGTCGTTTCTCCCGCTACCGAGGGGTCTTCCGGGTGGGGCGGAGGACACGCTGGGTCTGGGGTTTCTTCGATGACGTCTACTGTTTCTTCATCAGTGTTAATTAGTCCTAATAATAAATAAATCAACCCTAAAGGTGTGGGCGGCATCATTAAGAGACCGGACACTTTCCCAGTAAAATCGATGCCGTCGCGCTTAATAGCCGGAAAGAAGTTTGGGGGGATACTTGGAGTCGATGAGTTGCCCTCTGGATCCAGGATCGCTGGCATTTCTACTGCCGCCTGCATCGACAACTCCAGGATACATAAAATAAATTTAAGGAGGTCATCTCCGTTAATCCCACGGAAGTTTTGATAAGCATCCGAGTCTTCACCTTCGGTTTCTTTAATCGTATTTTTGCGGGTCTCGTTGATAGTCTCGGCCGAGGGATTCATGGCCTCTGCTAACTCGCTAAAGCCATATCCAGTGATTTTTTTGATGAGTTTTGTAATCCCAACATGTGGATCAAGCAACTCGCATATCCCCTTCAAGATATTGATGGGCGCCATAATAAGCATCTTAAGAATAAAGTCTCGGGCGGCGCCCTGTGGATCAGTATTGGCGGCGGCCTGTGCGGCAAGCGTCGGCGGAACGCGCCGCAAGTTAGGCTCCTTTTTATAGTTATCATTATTCCGAATCGTTGAGAGCAATATTTCTAGAGCCAGGGCATTGGAACTGTAAAACGACTCGTTGATGGTTTGGAAATATTTACCAGTCAAAAAGAAGTTCTGAATGATTGGAACGAAAGCAATAAGGTCTTTATTGAAGGTAGTAGAAAAATACTGTTGGTAGGCGGGGTCGCGCGCGAGGGTTTCCATCTCGGGGGAAGTCAGCGGTTCTAGAACAAAGCCCTCCTGATCAGTACCGATCATTGCGGCCTCGGCTTCTAGAGCGGCCAGTTCGGCGGCTTCAGCGGCTTCTTCCTGGCGGCGTATCTCGGCCTGGAGCATCCCCAGGCCGCGCATGACATTGCGTATGAGTCCTCGCGCTCCAGGTCGAGTGATTGGCAGGGTGGTGCCTACTTGGTACGATATGTTAGTTCCAAAAAGCTGATTATGAAGGGTCACGAATCGCGCGACGACGGCATAAGGTACCCACCAATAGGCTCGAACTCGATTGATATTAATTGAGGAGTCTCTAAAAACAAAGAGATCTGGGGTAGAATCACCCTCGTGTTTTTTATTCCATTGACCCGCATTTCGGCCGGCGTTCAAAAAACGGTTCTTCTGATTAACACTTGTCTGGCCCATACGTAAGTCGCCGGTGAAATCAGCTATGGTAATTTTCTCCCGCCAATCACTGGTGGTCGTCCAAAGGCTCGGGTCAATCCTATGTGCCTTCCGTAACAGGCGCCTCATGGCCCTAAGGTAAAACCACCAATCCTCACGCATTTGTGAGTTTTTGTTCCCGAGATCGCCGATGCCTGCGTAGGAGTTGGTGGAGCGCTGTTCGAGCTCGCCACTTATACCTACCGTACTTGTTCCCGAGTGTTCTAGACCAGGGATTCCCAAGTTGAGTACATCGGAGTAGGAATCAGCCACAGGGTCAGTATTGGTGAGTATGCCCGTTGCGTCACGGAGGGGGCGCTCGAGCAGGCTCTCATCCAACAAATAGTCTTGGGCCCCAACCAAGAGGGCATCAGTATAAGCTGCAGCATCGGCGAAACCTTCCGCAGTATGTAGTGGTAATAAACTCATGATCTAATTTCCAAATCCGGGGTTGCCGGAGCCAAAGCCGGTGCCGCCGCCGTCGACGTCGGGCTCTTCTTCTCCCTGGGCGTCTGTGGCGGAGTCGCCCGAGATGCCTGAGTGTGTCGTGCCCGGGCAGCCGCGGCCCTGTTGGACCGTGCCGCCCCAGGCCAGGGTCTGATTAATCTGATACTGACTCAGGCACGGTTCTCCATCGTCTCCGGTAAGACCATGGCCGAGTTCAGCGCTTTCCACCTCAATAAGTCCGGCGCGGATAGCCTCCATCATGGTAGCCGAAGCATTCGGTTGCCCGAAGGCTGGGATAGTTCCCGGGAAAGTAAAAATATTAACAAGATTAGGGTCCTCTCCTCCATAATAGTACCACAATCGCAGGCGCGCGCGTGTTATGCCGCTGCTTAGAGTGGTATATTTGCGAGTTAAGAAAATACGTGGTGTGTCGGGGGTGTCCCCATAATACGCCTGTACTTTGGCTGTTAAAGACACCCTTCTTTCGTCAGCAACCGTAAAGGTTTGTAGACTTGCCAACATTGCAAGATCCAAAGGTACGGGATTATTGTCCTCGACCGACGAGCGAATTGCGTTGGCTACCGGTACTGCTCCCAACAGGAGTCGTTCGGAGATCAAATAATCTAAAATTTCATCGAACCCCACAAAGGCGCCATTATCAGCCACGGAAAAAGTTGTCCCGGTGGGGAAAACTACGTCTCCGTTGGCATTGCGTATTCCTCCCTGTGCGACGACGGCTTCGCGGCGGATCTTCAGATTGAAATAATCCACAAGGTCTCGGCGAACTGTAGACTCATCTTGGTTCTCACTATTAATCAGAAAGGTAAGGAGGGCCGTCGTGATTTGTTTTCTTATAAACTTAAAGATAAAACTATCCTTGTTCTCTACGAGGCTGTCAATTTCAAAGGCCGACAAGACAAAAATATTTTTAATGAATATCGCGGCGATTTGCATCTGAGTGATCAACAGATACATGCCATATTTGACGACGTTACGAATAATGGCTCGATCTTCGAGCTCGGGTTTGTCGTTACACATCGCCTGAACGTATTCGCTCTTCATCTGTTCCATGATGCCTTCTATGTCCAGAAGATCTCTTACTTCGGCGGGGGGACAGTGTTCATTTAAATGGAACAATTTCAAGGATTGTAGAGTCACGGCGTCGAATACTCCGTTAGCAATCAAATAATTAAACATATTATCTACTAACAGAGCGTATACGGTGGGAAAGTGTTGAGATTCTATCAGGGCTTTTTGTTCAGCTGTTAACAAGTCTGTTGGCCCGACGACATCTTCGCCCACTCCAAAATTGCCCCCACCTACAGTCGGAATGCCGGAACTATCATCAGGGGTTTCCGTAAGTACCACATTTGTATTCATTGTCCCCGCAAAGGCATCTACAAAGGGCTGAATATAAGTATTTTGAATGTTGTTCTCTTCAGTTTCAAAATCTTGTGCGATGGTACTTCGTGAAATATCCTCTAAGATTTGCTGCCTAGGGATATAGTCTCCCGCAGATTCGAAGTCAACGTAAATATTAGGATTCTCAGGGGCTTCTCGGGGGTAGACGATTTTAAGATAGCTTCGCGCCACAGAGAGATCGTCGACATCTTTGGCCATTATTGAGTCATAAAGGAAGACGGCGGGGCGGCTGGGGGTGACCATTCCAGTATAGATACCTTCGTCGAAGTCATCAGGTGCCAGGAGCGTACAGCTCTGGGAAGTTTCGTAACGAATAATTAACGCATCCAAATAACCATTGTTGAGCAAGTTGTCGAGGTTACTTTGCATATAAGATTGAACAGAGTTGAGCATGCCGGGTGTTACTTCATTAAGTGGCACCAGTTTGAGTGCACTTGCCGAGTAACGAATCTGGTTATAAATTAGGGGATAAGCACTTTGAAAGGCCGGTAGAGTTGATCCTGCCACGACAGTGTCGGGAATGTCGTGAACCAAATCATATACCACCTTAGCCACTATATGTTTTTGGTTGGTGCAGGTTGGGCCCGCCCATTCTTCGCCACCACCATGTTCGGGATCTGCAGGGCCATGTGTAGTGCCGTCGCAGCCATGGCCCATTGGAACATTTCCCCCCATATTCAATGTTTGATTAATCTGAGATTGATTCCGACAGTCGAGCTGTTCTCCAACGCCAGTCGCGATGTAGTCAGGCGAGATCAAGTCTCCATAAGACGCCAAAGTAGATTCTTCCAGTGTGCCGAACAAAAACGGAGTACTGATGGGGAACCCAAAGTTAATCTCTATTGGCTTATATGACCCATCGGTAATAGGAAGTTTTGCCTCATCTGGGTTTGGAGGCAGCGGGGTGCCGGTGCTGCTCGTAACATATAAGCGAGCATCGTCGACGGCGCGGGAATTAAAGTATTTGGGCACCGTTACATTCGAATTCGCAGAAGATAACTCGTCGATTTCGATATAGTTAATAAACTCTTTAAGGAACTCGGTATTAAAACGGTATGATGGAAAGATTGGAAGTGGTTCGATTGAGCCAGGGGGCCCTCCGATTCCCATCAATGTGTTCTTAATCTCTTCAATAGCAGACACAAATGCAGGATCGCTCATTGTATCCGCGACGATTGCTGTAACGTCCTGGCCGATGCTAGCAGCAGCCGCGGCATCAAAACCGAGTATTTGAGATACATCCACATCGCAACTAGACAAATCAAAGCCTGCTATAGCATCAAGAGCCTTGATGATCTGTGCCATAATGTTTGGGTCCATCGATGGTGGCCAGCCATTGGCTTCATAGTTAAGCCCAGCGTCTATAAAGGCCTGCATAAGAGACCCATTAGCCTCAGAAGTGAACTTTTGTTCCAGCATTATAGTTTTAACAGATTCTGCTGATTCAACAAACTGTAATTCTACAAGTTGGGTAAGGGTATTAAAAAGTTCAGGCACTGATATGGTGATGGTGGGATCATTAATAAAATTTGCTTTATCGGGGCAATCAAAGTTAAGCTCCGGGAATTCAAGATTGATGCCGTTCTCCATCATGTCAACAACGTCTTGTACATCCACGGTGGGCAAATTCCCGGGTGTTAAACAGAAATTGATGTTTTCTTCATTGGCAAAATAAACCTCATTAATTACTTCGTTACAAAGGTCGGTTACATCCACCATCAATGATATTTCGGCAAAAAATGCTAGTACCGTAGAATAGGTTGTTAGGTAGCCCGAAACATAAGGGAGAGGGTAGTCGCGATTAAACTCAATTATTCTATCCAAGATCTCTGGGCCCACCGTGGCGCGCCTTGTGAAAAGAGAACATATATCCATCGAGCTAAGAATTTGAGACACAGAAGAAAGATAGAGCATTAATTCAGCTGGGCTCAGCCCGAGGTTGGCGCTCACTCGGTCTAGCGCGGACCCTGAGCCAGCGAGGGCCGGAGTCTGAAGGCTCGGGTCAATTAAATCAGCAATATCGTTAGCCCCAAAGTCCTCAGATCGTGGATTATTGAGGGGACAATTATATTTAAGTAAGTCCCCCAATTTTTTGATCATTTCTAGCACTGTCTGCTGCAGCGTATCAATAACCACGTCAAGAATTTGTTTCCAAATGTCGCCAGTGTGAGTCCAAATTTTGGGCTGATCATCAGGATTTATATATGGTTTACGAATATCTCCGCCGGCGCGGGGCTGATCGGGAGGCTGATATAATCCTGCCTGGGCCTTAGTTAGTGATCTTTTCACTGCGCCGGCAATTCGCCCCACCTCAAAATTAAGACCTAGCGTCAAGCACATAAATGCTTCTTTGGCCAAATCCTTGATTCCAAACATCTTCAAGAAGTTATTAACTTGAGCATTTTTTTCCATAAATCCAAGTGGGCCCGTTTCTAAAACGTTTTCTACGACCTTCGTGACATCAACGGCTTTCTGAAGGTTTTTGCTCTTTTCCTTGTTCATCACCTTCGTGAAGACCGCAGGATTGTCGGCCACCTTTGCTTTCAGGGCTTTAAGCTGAGCAGAAGTAAAAGCGGTTTTGAAGCCTTTCTCAAGCTCCTTGGTGTTTTCAATATCGATATCGGTGAGTTCTTTGGCTGCGTTGATAAAAGGATTCCCTGGTGGATCCGGAGGCGTGAGGGGAGGCAGCGGGTTAAAGATGCTGCTGGCAGAACCACTGGGGTTGAGTTCGTGTGGTGTCAGGGCATTCTGAACCTCTGGGTTTCGCATAAAATCCATGAAGCCAGAGCCGCCGGCGCCGCCGGCACCGACGTCTAGTCCGGGGACGCTAGAGCCTCCGGCGCCACCAGCTGTGATCGATGCTAAAATAGAATCGTAATTTTTAAGAGTAATTAAAGTGAGGGGGTCCTTGAGACTGTTATTATATCTAATATTAGAAAAATAGCCAATCTTCATGGGCTGCGGAGTAATAGATTCTTCCACTTTGAGGTATTCAATTCTTCCAACCGCAACCTGTGAGCCGCCGGGCAACGCGGAGTTTTCTTGTTGGCCAAAGTACATGGTCATGCTGTCTGCGGCGCCGAATTTATAGGACGGAGAATTGGCTTTAAGCTGGCTGGCCACCAAGGTAATCGCCAAACTCAAGGCGGACTGGGTGGTGTTTGCCAGCATTCCCATGTTGGGATTAAACTGAAGTTGTCCTTCAAGGCCGGCCATTTGAGTATTAAAAGCGTTCAACCCATCATTGAGGCTGCTATTTGTCTGTCCGATTGTTCCAATAGCAAATGTGGCCTCAGAAAGTATATTGGTTATCTCCTGCTGCTCGTTAAAGAATGTCAGATTGTCTTCAAAAGAAGGCAAGCAGTGAGCACTCTTAATAGATTCCCGTTTTTTCTCGATATCATAATCTAATATGGTTACTATTATGATGCGGCCCGGGGTGGCTGAATCATCGATGCGCCCAATAGTAATGTTTTCTTTAATACTGTCCTTTAAATCTTGTGCGACGTCGAGGTTGGCGCCAACAAACGTTGAGAACAATTGTTGGTCGTACAAGAATGTATAAAATTCAGGAAAATAGTGAGCTATAAAGCGTTTGGCAGACCGGTTTTTGATGAACTCCTTATCTGATGGAGATAAATCATTAGGATGATCCGCATTACGAGAGTTCGCACCGAGCTTTGTTCTTTTAATCTTTAGTTTGACAATTTGTTCGCCGCGCTTGCGGTCATAAAAAGGTATATTAACCTTCTCGCCGAGATATTTATTTGTGTGGGATTCATTAATAGGCATTGTTATTAATTGGTATGGTTATATTTGCTCGTAATATCGAGTACAACTTCATTAGCGCCGGTGCCCTTTACCGAAACGGCTCCTCCCGGGGCCTCGATATAGTTCTGTTGAGTCGCCAAAAGATCTTTCATGTGAAGTTTAAGCTGACTCTCTACGTTTGTAATTTTATTAATCAATGATTCTGCTCCCCGGGGAACAAGCTGATCCAGACTCGGTGATGTTGGGATCCCAAAAAAGGGAGAATAGTGTGTGTGACCCAACAGCACAGTCGTCAAATCTCTATCGTACTGTAAATAGTTAGAGAAGAGGCCACTCAGTTTGTGAATTGACGCGATTACTTCTTTAAGGCATGCTTTCAGATTATCTCCTTTTACCAGGGGCTGCATATCGCGATCATCATTCATTCCAATCAGATTGATTCCAAACACTGATTGATCAACGTTTGTAAGCTCTCCACCTTGTGAGTTTTTCCAGCTCATTCCAGCTCGGGTCACAAGCTTAATATTCTCCCGCGCCATTACTCGCACAGTATCTGCCTTCAAGGCCACTGTACTCCGGGGCGAGTTGACGTCTGTATTCCCCACAGTTCCGGCTGCCAGTCCGAAAACCGAGTCAACGTCGGACTTTTGTGAAAGGTACATGCGCGCAGCGTCGAGGGTAAAGTTGGGATCAACGTAATTGATATTTCCTTCGTCATCTTTTTTGCGCGCTTGGAAACCAATACGACCAGCAACAATATCGATTGCGGCGCAGTGACTATTTCTGGTTCCGCCGTAACCCGATATAATATTGTGGGGCCGGTCTAGACCAAGTACAATAAACGAGTTGCCATGGCTGATTACCTTCTCAACATTTGTGCTAATGTATTCGGGAACTTCCCAATCGTTACGAGTTCCTTCGCCGAAACCAAAGAACCTTGCCTTTCCCTCGTCATCGAGGGAATCATATAGGGAGCGTACACGGGGGGGAAGGTTGCCTATGTCGATTGCTTTATTTGTTTTTGCCATAATATGTTACCATGTATCCTTAACGCTCCGTCGCGTGATTAAGTTCTGCGGATGATTTGGGTCTGCATAGCCCGGGTTCACCGCGGCTGTCGTCGCGTTACCAATTACGTAATCGTCAGGCTGCCCGATGGCGTCCGGATAAAAAACAACGAAATACCAGTCCACCTCTTCCCAGTTGTCGCTAGCTCTCTTATTCTTTTTAAAATATTGCTCTACATATTCTAGTTGTTTGGCGGGGCCCATAGTTAACAATTTTTCCACGGTCGTGCCTAGACTGCTTGCTGTGCCAGGGTGCTCGGAAATGGCCTCCTCCGGCATAAACTGAATCAACCCAGTGGCCGACGTATCATGGTTGATGGCATAAGGGTCAAACGTGCCGCTCTCTTTCTTAAAAATCTTTTCGAGGGTCTTAACGTCGTCCATCTCCAGGTTGCGTGCCACCTCGTCAATTTTTGATTGGAATTTGCTTTTGAGTTTCTTCTGGTCGGCCAGAGACAAGATTGCATTGCGGGTCCAGGACGATGACTTCTTCGAGAATGGGCCAGGGAGATCTCCTCGGGCAGTATTCCATTTATCGGTAGTATCCTCAAAAATCTCTTGTCGAATCTCTTTGAGTCTCTTTGCTTCGGCCATCATGCGTTGCTGGTGGGGTTTTTCGCCCCAGCCGCCGTCGCCGTCACCAATGGTGGTCGGATGGCCGGCCATGAAGGCGTCCGCAAGCTCTTGGCCTCGCATATCAGAGACATTTTCAATAATAATATCGCGTTCCACGACCCGCACAATTGAGGGGCGGCGCAAGAGGGTAGGAGATTCATATTTCACCACAACGAGGGCACCCAAGGGAAGTTTCTCCATCGAAGCCATCGAAGAATATATATCAGGATAACTGCGCAAGACCGGATCATTTGCGCCGCGAGGAGCGGGTTGAGGATTTAGCTCAGGAATATAAACCTTATATGCAATATTATTATGGCGGCCGGCCTCTGCTTGCTGATCGCCGGTAGCGTCGGCGGGCTGCGTAGAGTTAGTCAGTAGAACATATTCTTGAAGCATCGATCCGGGGTTCTCATAGGTAGCATACTCAACTTCGCGGAAGGAGACGATAAAGCCCTGGTACTCAGACCGGGTGCCGATCGCATCCGGGGAATACGCCAAAGTGGCTGCTTGTTGAAGCATAGTAGAGGTGCTAGTTCGCCGGCGGTCGCCAGTTACCTGAGATTGATTCGAGTCTACGATCTCGTTCAGCATTCCCCAATTTAAATCTTGCAGTTTAAGGCCGCCCATTAACTTTCCTCCCGCGGGCTCTCATTTAAAAGATCAAAGAGCTGTTCCTTATCATACTCACTTAAAGCGGTATTGTTTGAAGTCTGTCTTTGTATCAACCCCGTCAGTTTCACCATCTGTTCGTTTGAGCGCTGCAAGTTTTCAACGTATTTTGCGGCGATGGGACCAAGTTCTTTTCTCGCTGCGTCTGATAGTTTCATATCATTTATAGCGTCCATCAACAATGATTTGGCCATAGCACGATCCTCACGAATATTGGTCGTGGTTTCTTCTATATATTCTTCTATAGTTAGATTTCGCCGCTTTCCCATTTGTCTTTAAAAGTCTTATACCGTTTTCGCAACTTATTCAAGTTATTAACAACCTGTTTGGTATTAAGACCCGTGATCTCCCTTAGATATAAATAAATAGCTTTTTTATTGAAAATTTCTATAGTATCCGCAGAGTCCATCAAAATTCGTACAGCCATGAGCACCTTTTTCTCATTTTCTTTAAGCATAAAGGAGTCCCACGTGTTTATTTCGGTGTCCAGGGAATTCCAAAACTCCATTTCTGAACGCTTCTGTAGATACGTGGGCTCGCGGGAGACAAGGTCGTGGTCTAGCTGATTGAGGAGGTCTTCAATAAAAACCTCGGTCTGGTTTCGTTTTTGGGTACGTTTGACTTTATGAATAAACCAGTTCTTGGTGACGACCGAGAAATACGAAAAAGCTTTTGATCCCTTACTTGGGTCGTATTTATTGAGAATGGTGGTCAACCATACTTTACAGTCATCTTTAAGATAGTCGATATTCGGCAATGACGTAAACCGATAAGTATAAATTATCTTATCAACCATTTGATCAAAAGCCGGCTGGATATATTCAATATACAGCTTGGAGCGGAGGTCCCGATCCTCTGTATTTGCATACTTTACAATTGCTTCTTCGTGAACCGATGTAAAATAATAATTCTTTTTAGACTTGCTGCGACGCTTCTTCTTCGGCGGCATTTAATTCTTCCTCCAACTCTTCGTCTAGTGAATATTGGAACGTGTCTCTGAATACTTCAATCTCTTCACTTACCTCTTGAATCCGCATAATTAATTCTTGGATCATCGGCTCACCGGTGTATGTATCCATACTATACAAGGACTTAATAAATACCTGAAATGCTTTAGTTGTAAGAAAGAGATCGGAAAGGTTCTCGGAAATAAACATAAACTTCCGAAGGAGGCGTGTAATATACCACCCCAGAAGACCATTTATCACTAGCGAAAGTGCTAAAATCCAATAAATAGACATTATCGATTATCCTTCAACTCTTTCTTTTGTTTGTGTAATTCAGTCCTAGCATCTTGTATAAATTCTTCCGTCGTCTCGCCGACGCGAGCCGGCCCTGATGGGCGCGGCGCCGTTGAAAAAGACGTCAAAGATTTAATTAATGATTCAGTCATCTTACACTTGGGACACTCCTGCGCCGTTTCATCAGAGAGATGAAAGATGGTGCTAGTTTTATCACAGGAGGTACAGCGATATAAATATCGTGGCACCCTAGCGCTTCTCTAGGGCGACTAATCTGTCGTTAATGTCGTTAAGGTGCTGTTCTAGTTCACGCGATTGTAAACGGAATGCATCTCGGAGAAGCTGATTAACAAGGTCGCGGACTGCTCCTTCGCCCATAGTTTGGGGCGCCGTTGGAGTCGTGGACGTCGTACGCTTTGTAGTTCTCTTTGTAGCCATTCTAATTTTCCTCCTCTTCTTCTGATAATTCAACGCTTTCTAGAGACACGATGGGTGGATTCGTCACAACCAGAACAGACTGTGTCGAGTCGTCTGGGTCCACCTGAAAGTTCATCTCTGTTAAGACGGGAACGATATCACTCTGTTCCATTAATGATTTCTGCAGTGCCATCATCAGAGCACCAACTGCTTGGTTTGATAGTTTCATTTTTTCTCCTTATTTGCGGAAACTGCGCGGCCTTTTAGCAGCTCCCAATCTTTCTCAGGGCGCACTTCAAGGTTTTTCGCCCAAACTCCGCTCATTACATGCGGATTAACTCCCACTAGTTTAGCAAAATATATTAAAGCATTTAAGTCTTTAGGAAAACATGATCCCCCAAAGCCGCTTCGGCCGTCGGGCCCGGGGGTGGAAAAGTGAGTAACACCAATACGTTTATCATAGAGCGCATATTCGACTACTTTATCATAGTCTACATCAACCTGGTCACAGATCTCTTTAAATTCGTTTGCAAAACTAACCTTTGTGGCCAAAAAACAGTTAGTAAAATATTTAACTGCTTCGGCGGTGTTGGACCCCGTTTTAACAATGGCAGCCTCTTGAAACACCTTGCGAAACATGTTTTTTACCAAAGTGGTGGCTGGTCGAGGACCACCAATAATAATGCGGTTTTGATTCTTAAAATCCTCAATAAAATTGGCTTCCGTTAAAAACTCGGGATTAAACACAATATCTATGTTTTTACACTCTTCATTGAGTCGCGACGTCGTTCCGGGAATTACAGTAGATTTGATAATCACAATATTCTGAAGATTAAGCTCATTGATACGGTAAACTGTGTCTTCCAAAATAGACAAGTCACAAGATCCATCAGGACGCATGGGGGTTGGCAGGCAGGTAAATACCATGGTTGTCTTCGAACAAAGCTCTTCCAGGCTTGTACAGGTTGATTTCTTGCTAACAAATTTATCATATGTTTCAAGATGATAGTGCTTTTTTAGGCCTTCGCGAATAGCAGTGCCTACAAAACCCTGACCAACAATTCCTATAGTTTCTTTAACTGACATCTGGGCCCCTCGTAAAGTTAAAGCACCGTCGAATTCCCTCAGTTATAGAAACTTCGGCGCGCCAGCCATGGGCGGCGAGAGGTTCTGTATTAGCACGTGTCGTGGCTACTTCCCCGGGGCGGGGGTCGACATAGTTAAATTCCACATCATGATACTCTTCGACAATAGCTTTCACCTGGTTGAGAGAGATATTATCGCCGGTTCCCACATCAAAAACCTTTCCATCGAATCTCTCGGTCTGCTCCATACAATGAATATTGGCAGCGACCACATCGTCGACGTATACCATATCGCGGCGCTGCTCGCCGTCGCCAGTGATAAAGGGGCACTCGTTCTCTAGAAGCGCCCTGCGCCAATTAGCAACAGCTGTTGCGTATGGCCCATCGGCTCGTTGATCCTCTGAGTATACATTAAAATAGCGTAAGCATACCGTATCCAAATCATAGACACCGGCATAGATCACACACTCCTTTTCAGTGATTAGCTTTTGGAGTGCGTAAGGGTTCGTGGGACCATCTCCATTCCCCATTACAGAGGAAGAAGAAGAATAAATAACCCTCTTAACTGATTTATTCTTGCGCGCAAAATTGAGAAGGACGGAGCCGGCCATGACATTGTTGTGCATGGTCTCTACTGGTTTTTCTAAACACAAGCCGATTCGAGGCCAGCAGGCCAAGTGAAAAATATATTCAGCCTCAAACTGAGTGTGGTGTGGATGAAACCCTCCGTCCTTGTCTTCTGCGAGACACTTAATTACATCATGGGAAATATCATCTGTTAGATCTACTCCCATTACTTCATGACCTTGGGATATCAGTTCCGCATAAAGGCGCGAGCCAATATATCCTTTGTGTCCTGTTACTAAACATTTAGCCATTTTATTCCCTTTCTATTTCTTCTTAATAATACAAATATTTTTTAATCGCGAACCATCGTCAGCAATTTTCCACCCAGCGATATTCTCTACCAGGTAGGCACACTCGGCCGGCTCCTATCTCTAATAAGCTTATGGGCTTCTCTTTTGTTTCCTCAAATAGGGGGCCATAAACACGCTCGGTAAAAGTGTGAGCTGTCGCTTTGTCGGTACCATATTTGCGCCCTAATTTGGTTAACTCATGCATTTTCTACCTGCTCTGCAATCCAAGCATATGTCTTTTCCATTCCACACCGTAGAGCCTGTTGATAATCCCATC
>Ga0080013_1000798_pt1 | contig 43375 bp, 37 predicted proteins | sample ETNvirenome_6_85_FD_69236 | JGI IMG/M metagenome (GOLD analysis project Ga0080013, IMG submission 69236) | Marine viral communities from the Pacific Ocean - ETNP_6_85 (SPADES assembly) (version 2) | ecosystem: Environmental > Aquatic > Marine > Oceanic | place: Pacific Ocean | collected 2013-06-19 | reverse complement strand
CTTAGAGGTTCTGCTAACTTCGTGGTTTGCTCCCCGGACGTTGCAACAATCTTTGAGGCTTCGGTTCTCTACAAGCCCAACATCAGTCTTGATGGTCAGGGTCAGGCAAGCTCTCCCTTCCAGCTCGGTGCTGCACCGATTGGTTCGTTGAGCAACCGCTTTACGGTCTACAAGGATCCCTACTTCCCACGGAACAAGGTTCTTGTTGGATACAAGGGTGGTAGCTACCTGGAAACAGGCTATGTATATGCACCTTATGTACCGCTGATCGTGACTCCCACTATCTTCGCACCCGAGGACTTCACACCCCGCAAGGGCGTGATGACTCGCTACGGTAAGAAGATGGTTCGAGCTGACTTCTACGGTACAGTTACTGTCATGAATCTCAACATCATCTAATCGCAACGATTAGTGATAATTACAGAGGCGACCTCAAATGAGGTCGCCTCTTTTGTTTATATCTTCTAATTCTTTTTTTATTAGATAGATATTTATAATTGTAGAAACATGAGTATGATCTTAAATGGCGAGTACTGTACATTCTAGTTTTGACTCAGAGTTTTATGCCGACGGGAAGTCTATAAACAAGGATAGGAGAGAAGAGAACATGCCTGAAGAAAAAAAGGATAGTTTTTATGAAGAGGCTGCGAGAGAAGTTTTAAATGACGCAGCTCAAGTGGGACAAAGTCAACCCCAGGAACAGTCTGAAGATGGTGGGACTCAAGATAGTCGACCACAGCCAGCTGTAGAGGTACCTACTGATGATTCATTTTCGAGCGATTTCGCTGCTGGTTTTGATGATTTTGACTTTGTAGAAGCATATGATGATGATCCGGTTGCAGTTGATGATCAGATGCTTCCAAGCAACACCGCAGCAAGTGCAATCAAGTGTGCATTTTTAGGTGTTGGCGGCGGTGGAGGAAAGCTAGCAAAGGCGTTTCTGGATCTTGGGTTTACCAAAACACTACTTATAAACACTACTGTAAAAGATCAGCCTGAGGGTGTTCCGTCTGAACACTTCTTACTTCTTCCTGGCGCAGATGGCGTAGGTAAAGACATTGCCTTAGGAAAGAAAGTTCTAGAAAATAACAGCGCTTCTGTAGAAGACTCCCTTAGAACAAGAGTTGGAAAGGCAGACTGGTTATTTGTTCTCGCTGGAGGTGGCGGTGGAACAGGCAGCGCGTGCCATGTTTTGCAAGGTTCTCTTGATAGATACCTTAAGTCTGTGGGAGCTTCTGGAAAGGTCGTATACATTGTTACCAAGCCTACAGCACAAGAGCTTCTTAACCCGACTATAGCAACTAACTATGAGTCATTATCAGCAGACGTGGCACTTCACCCGCATATTCTCATTGACAATGAGAAGCAGCTTCAGCTTCTTAGGGGCAAGGTGGGCATGCTTGGCTTATATCCTACAGCAAATAAAAACTTTGCTAAGCTACTGTGGCAAGTTCTTAAGCTTGCAGATGAAAATTCCCCAATCCAATCATTTGATTCTAAAGATCTTGAAAGAGTCTTGGGAACAACAGGGAGGATGGTAATAGGAAGCACTGTTGCAAGAGATGTGAGCAAACAGGACATCGGAGCAATGCTTTATCAGGGCTGCTTGCGGTCATCACCTTGCCCAAACCCAGGTGGAAAGGCATCAACCGGTGTAATGCTCCTTGTGGTGACGCCCCAGATGGCATCAGACCCGGGTGTAAGCAAAAAGATCGAAGCAGCACTCTCCTACGTGGGAGGAAGAACTGATACATTGTTTTCAGGCGTATATGTTAAACAACCGCTTCCTGGCCTGATTGCAATCTCGGTGATCGGCGGGTTTTAATATATTAATGATTATTTCTCATGAGAATGAGTTTATTTTCTTTAAGCCTTTAAAATCTGCTGGTTCAAGCATTGAGTTTGCACTTGGCAACCAGTGTGGAAAAAATGATATCCTAACTGGTTCTCCTTACCGAGACGAGATAGAGGCAGGATATCAAGATAGAAACAATGAAATAGTTAGGCGTCTGGTCGGCCAGCAGGCTAAAGATTATCTAATTAGAGAAAAGGGAAGTTTTAACCCCCCTCCGCAAGTCTTGTTAAAAGATTTTTATATTGACGCTATAGAAGGAATTTATAATACACATATCACTCCCGTTAGATTTTTTGAGATCAATAAGGGCAATGGTATTTTTGATAATTATAAAACAATATCTATTGTGAGAAACCCCTGGGATGCGCTGGTGTCCTTCTACTGGTGGTCATCATCTGATAAAGTCATGGCAAGAAAAGATGGAGATAGCATAATGGATCTTGGTATAGATGAGTCTGCTATGTTGCCTGGTCTAAGAGGGAGATGTGATGATTCTCCGCAAATGCTAAGAAGAAAATTTAATCTTTTTTTGAAAACAAAAACAAACCCACTCCAGCCGTTAGCTTCAAGCAAAAACCTTCAAGAATCTGGAAGAGATACTGTTTTAAACCATTTCTCAAAGATAATGAATGAGTTTTATCATTATAAGAATTTTGACTTTATCTTGAGATTTGAAAATCTTCAAGAAGATTATGATAAACTGTGTTTAAGCTTATTGTTGACAACTGCCCATCTTCCACGACTCAAGTCCGTAGAAAGAAAATCTAAAATGCCATTTCATGAATATTACACTGAAGAATCAAAAAAAATGGTCGAAGATCTCTTTGCTGATCTCATATCAGAGCAGGGATATAGATTTAATTAAATTAAAAAATTTTTAGATTTATATTTTTTAAGTTGTGATTTCTTTAGAATCGTGTCAAGATATTGGATACTTATGTGTAGAAGTGTGTACTACCTCGGAGGGATCTTTTGGCAACTTTTGCAAATACTGGAAACCCTACACCGTTTGGATTTTTTGATAGTGACACTGCATTTCAACAGGAAGCAGATAATCTCATAACCTTTGTCAAAAGAAAGCTAGGCGATGATATTCTTAGTGTTGAGCTTACAAAAAAACAAATATGGGCCAACTTAGAAGAAGCATCCCTTGAATATAGTTCAATTTTAAACCAATATCAGGCTAAGTCTCAGATAGTTCAATTTTTAGGAATGCCAACAACAGGCTCTGATGGTCACATGTCCGGATCAGAGGGTCGATACCCTAGGGAAAACTTAGATTATTTAACAAGATTTGCTGAACCATACGCATTTGAAGCTGGAACTGGTGGATCCTATGATATGATGTCTGGATCAATTCAGCTAGTTAAAAATCAACAGGATTATGACATCTACAGCACCCTAAAGGATGCAAGCGGAGATTTAATTTTCTCATCTAGCATGAACACTGCACCTCGATCAAAGCTCCAGATAAGTGAGGTCTTTCACTTCAGCCCTCAGGCAGCATATAGGTTTTTTGACACAACTTCAGCAATCAATTATTTAAATAATGAGTTTTCATTTGAATCTTTTACGCCCGAGACAATTTTTTATGTTTTACCTGTTTTTGAGGACATTCTTCGAGCTGGGCAGCTAGATCTTTCCAATAGGGTGAGACGCTCAAACTACTCTTATAAGATCATTGGAACAAAAATAAGACTATACCCGCTGCCAACCCAGGACACACCCAGAAAGCTATTTCTTAGAATTAGATTTTTCTCGGATCCTCTTAATCCTTCTTATCAGGATGAAACCATAAAAGGCGTGTCCAATCTTTCAGATATTCCGTTTGGAAAATTAAAATACTCTGAAATTAACAGCATAGGAAGACAGTGGATCCGCCAGTATGCACTATCATTGAGCAAAGAACAGCTCGGACTCATTAGATCAAAATTTGGATCCATTCCAATTCCAGGTGCAGACCTGACGCTTAATGGAACTGACTTAGTATCACAAGGAAGAGAAGACAAGAAAACATTGATAACACAACTAACTGAAATGCTTGAGACAATGACATATGATAAGCTCGTCGAACTACAGGCGACAAGAGCTGAAAACATCAACAAACAGCTAAAATACGTTCCAATGCCGAACGGATTAGCTATCTTTATGGGATAAACTATGTCGAGATTGTTTATAACTGAGAGGGAGATAAACTTTATCAATGATCTTGGAAAGGAGATAGTAAAAGATGTTATTGGGCAAAAGATCTATTATTTTCCAATCTCTGACATAAAGTCAAATGTGCACGACGTATACGAAGAGGCTCCCGACAAGGTGTTTGAAAACCCCATAGAGATAGATGTGTTGGTAAAATATGATCCTCAACAGATAAGATCTAATACGTTTGGAACAGAGGAGATGTATAAGATTGAGGTATATGCGCAAGCTAGAGACTTACTTGATAAGGAGATAGAAGTTAGAGAAGGAGACTTTTTTAGCTTTGGATCTGTTTTCTTTGAGGTTCTTGCTGCACCGGATTCATCAGTTATTTTTGGAGAAATTGAGCATAAGGGATTTATTACCATTCAAGGAAAACAGGCACGCGAGGGTCAGTTTATATCAAAAACTTTCGGACCTACAGACGAGAGCTATTCCGACCCCGATGCTGTGCAGAAGACATTTGCTCAGCAGCGTGGATTCAAAGATAATCAGCTTGGTCCCACAGGAGATGTAAGAGCATTGCAGCAAAAGGGTGTGCTTACTAAGCCGATTACAGGTCCTGCAGAGGTGTCTCCCAAAGGAGATCCTGAAAATGTAGGATCTTCATTTTATGATGAGAGCTAGAGATGACACGAAAGATAGACACAGGATATGAAGGAAGCGTCCCTGAGGATTTTAACATCCCATCAGTGGGAATAGTTGATATTGACAGGTCAGTGTTTCAATTGTTTGATAAACGTCTTTCGTTTCAAGTTGAGGTAAACTCTCAGGCAAAAAAGGTTCCAGTGGTCTTTGCAGCAGGAGAGAGATTTGCCCTAGCTAGAAGACGTCATCCGATTAGAGATAGAAATAACGCTATAATTCTTCCAATAATATCAATTAAAAGAGGTGCTATTGATCATAGTCCGTCGCAAGGGGGCTACGGGACAGCGATATCATTTAGAAAACAGCAGTCATACGTTATTAAAAGAAGACTAAGCGAAAAGGATAGAGATTTTCAAAATATTGTCAATAAGCTTCGAATTAAAAATCAAAAAAATGTTGCGAGTAGAAAACATTTTCAAAAAGATACAATTTTTCCTGGCAATGACGCTCGCGCAGGAACTGTGGCTACGCGTCGACAGACAGACAACTTATCGTTTTTAGACGATCCAACGGGTGATCTTTTAAGAAGTGATCTAGGACAAAATATCTTTGAAATAATAACTGTACCATATCCTAAGTTTATTACAATAAGCTATGAGATAGTTTTTTGGACCCAATATATGACACAGATGAATCAACTAATTGAATCTATGATGGCACAGTTTGACGGCCAAGGGCATGAATTCTTTCTTGAAACTGATAAAGGATATCAGTTTGTAGGCTTTGTTAAATCTCCGCTAGATGCCGATGACAACTTTCAAGACTTTACAGATGAAGAAAGAATTATAAAGTGTAGCTTCACCATGTCAGTTCCCGGATATATCATCGCGCCAGACCATCCCAGCCTTAGACAGCCAACTAGAAGATTTCTTTCAGCACCACAGGTTGAGTTTGGATACTTTGACGTGAGCACAGATGTTAAAAAAGTGGATGTCTCTCCGGGAGGCACTGGGGATATAAATAAATTTATTTTGTCTGACACTGAAGATCTTACAGCTACGGGAGAGACACCTAACTATAGGGGAGAGATTAATGCAAGACTTCTTGATGTTATTGAGAATCCCTTTACCGGCGAGAAAAGAAATACATACGTGAAGATTTTGACTAGAAATCAGCGTGCCGGCGAGACTGTCGCAAGCAGCAGGATAGTTGTTGAAACAGAGACAACTCTAGACACACTAGAGTAAGGACTTTTGACAACTTGAGCGATAGTTATAACTGTAGAGATTTTCATACGGGAGATTGATAGATGGCTGAGCAGACTTTTAGGTCACCAGGCTTCTTTGAGAAAGAGATCGACCTTTCCCAGCGTGAGGCGGAAATTGTCGGAGTCCCCGCTGGAGTAATAGGCACTGCAGAGATGGGTCCGGCATTTGTTCCGGTTACCGTAGGCTCCTTTTCTGATTTTGAGAAGCGATTCGGTGATCTTAATACATCTATGTTTGGGCCCTATGCAGTTAATGAGTTTTTTAAGCATAAGACTGCATTAACCTACGTGAGGGTATTGGGTGCCGGAGCTAATGAGACAACGACAGATATAGAGAATACTCGAGTTTCAGGCATTGTTAAGAACGCTGGATTTAGAGTCGATGGATCCACAGAAAACAGCACTGTGAGCTACAATAGGACAGGTCGCTTGGGCGCAGTTCAGTTTATTGGGGTTCGACAGTTTGTCTCTGGAGCAGCAGCATTTGCTGAACCCGAGCTTAGTGATAATGACAGCATTAACTTTAATTCTGCTCAACAGATGGGAGAGGCATTCCTTATAAGAGGAATGATCATGTGTGCTACTGGCACCCGTGCTATGCTTCTTGATTACAACCAGTCATATTCTGCAGCCAACGTTGCAGATGACGTCGCCTTTGTTAATCCGACATCTACCGACACCTTTTATAAGACATTTAAGTTAGTTCTTTCATCAACTGCTGGTGCGACCTTTTCAAAGGATGACAGTGCTGCAGGAATTAGGATCTATACAGCTTCTCTTGATCCGTCAAGTGATGCGTACATCTCAAAGATTCTTAACACAGATCCGGAGAGATTTCAGAAGGAACAGCACCTTCTTTATGGTCACTTTCCCATCGAGGAAGAGGTTGCCTCTATATCAACGAGTAATGTGAGACCTGCTGTTGCTATTATGTCTGGAACGCTTAGCACAAATGAATCGTCCGGAATCACCTCAATAAGCTACCTTGAGTCCTTTGGCAGATTTGACACGAGATACACCACACCTAAAACGACGTGGTTTATCTCTCAGCCTTACGGAAAATCTGAGCATGATCTTTTCTATTTTGAGACTATTTCTGACGGTGAAGTGGCTAATTCTAAGTATAAGATCTCTATTTCAAATGTAAGAAAATCTACTGATCCCAAGAGCAGCTACGGAACCTTTTCAGTTGAGGTTAGAGAGTTTGGTGATACTGATACTGATACAGGCATCGTAGAGAGGTATTCTAATTGTACGCTTAATCCTAATGATAGTGATTTTATCGCTAAGAAGATAGGCGACTACAAGGCGGAGTATAACTTTGACGCAGAGAGTGTAGATGAGAGAAAGGTGGTGGTCTCTGGAAAGTATCCCAATGTTTCTTCTAGGATACGTGTTGTGATGAGCAACGCAGTGTATGAGGCTGATGTTCCAGAATCAGCTCTACCGTTCGGGTTTAGAGGATTTCCATCTCTTAAGACAACAGACACGCTCACCGACAGTCTGACGACAGCGCTGGTAGGAACATATGCTGAGCTTGGTGGTACTGCAGTTAAGAGGCTAGGGTATGTCACTGGCACTAGTGGTCACCTCTCCCACTACACACATCTTAGTTCCTCTATCTTGCCCCCTGTTCCTTTCCGATTTAAGGTGACAAGAGGCGCCATGTTCTCTGGTAGCTACAAGGGTTCTCCGGGAAGTGATGAGAGGGTGGATAGCAGACTTTACTGGGGAACTAAGTTTGAGAGAGTTCCTAAGACCAGCTCGATGGCGGATGCTCTTCTAAATCCCAATGCATCAAGCATACCGAATCCGCTCATTGAGCAATACACAAAGTTTCTTGGTATCTTAAAGCTAGATACGCTGGTGACCGGTGCCGGTGCAGATGAGTTTAATAATAATAAGTTCACCCTAGCTCGAGTCGCACTGCCCAACGTGATTGCGACCACAGATGGGGTCGCTGATCTTGCTAAGACAGCCAATACAGTTCTTACAGGAACTGCTAAGGAGCACATTCTTGGATCTGCTTATATTAGAAACGGAAGACCTGATGCTGTAAACTATACAGTCTCAGAGGATGTTAAGAGAGGAAACAGAATTACGCTAGCCTCTGTGGCAGCGATGACATCTTCAGTCTACTTTAACAAATTTACTGAATACACTAAGTTTACCAACTTTATGTATGGTGGATTTAATGGAGTAAACATTTTAGATGCTAACATGGCTCAAATGGATGACAAGGCGTCGTCTTCTGACTCAGCTGGCATGGCTTCAATATCTAGCCCACCCGCCTCTCCTGATGGAAGTCCGCTAGACATAGGGTTAAGCACCAATAATCAGTTTGGAGCGGGAGAGAAAAGCAATATTGTTGCATCTTATAGGACAGCAGCGAGAATTCTAACAGATCCGATGGTATCACGAGTAAACATCCTTATGATTCCTGGAATTAGAGACGGAGCACTCACAGACTTTGTTCATGAGCGTCTCCTTGATTATTCCAAGGCATTCTACATTCAGGATTTACCGGCATATGATAAGGATACCAACAGGCTGTTTGGAAGCTCTGGTGTGCCTAACGTAACTAAGACTCTAGAGCAGCTTGAATCTCGAGCTCTAGATAACAATTATTCGGCCACCTATTTTCCTGATGTATCGATTGACGATGAGGAGAACAATACGATCGTCGCAGTCCCAGCTTCAATCGCTGTTATAGGTGCTTTGGCATATAATGATAGCATTGCTTACCCCTGGTTTGCACCAGCAGGATTTAATAGAGCTGCTCTTGATTTTGTGACTAACGTAAAGGTGAGGCTAAATCAGTCGGATAGAGATGAACTTTACGATGCTAGAATTAATCCGATCGCGACATTCCCACGTGCAGGATTTGTAATCTTTGGACAGAAAACTTTGCAGATGTCTAAGAGCGCTCTTGATAGAGTTAATGTTCGTCGAATGCTCTTAGAGGTAAAACGTCTAGTTGTAGATGTTGCAAATAAGATAGTTTTTGAATCTAATACTCCTGAGACGCGTGCAAGGTTTGTTTCACAGGTAACTCCGCTTCTTGCAACAGTTCAAAGCCAGCAAGGAATTGATCAGTTCAAGGTGGTGATGGATTCTAGCAATAACACACAGGAAGATGTGGAAGGAAACAGGCTAAACGGTAAGATAGTCGTGGTTCCCACGAGGGCTGTGGAGTTTATTGCAATTGACTTTATCATCACGAATGCCGGCGTAAGCTTCGAGTAGGAGATAGATATTAATGACACGGATTTGGAGAAAATAAATGGCTGAGGTAACATTCAGAAGTCCAGGCGTTTCAACAAACGAGATTGACCTTTCGCAGCCCTCTGCAGTTGGTCCGGTAGGAGTCCCAGCTGGCGTTATTGGAACTGCAAACGAAGGGCCAGCGTTTGTTCCTGTAACAGTAGCAGACTATAGCACATTCTCTCTCATATTCGGTGCAACCGATGGAGAGAAATTTGGCCCGCTTGCTGTTGTTCAATTCCTTAAGAATGCGAAGGCGTTGACATATATCAGGGTTTTGGGTGCCGGAGATGGAAAGCAGCGAAGCTCTGACTCTGGTGCAGTGACAAATGCCGGGTTTGTTGTTGGAGATAGGCTTCCACAGGCAAACGGAAATGTGGGTAACAATGTCTATGCCAATGCAGGCGGATCACTAGGCAGAACCTATTTTCTCGGCTGTTTTATGTCAGAGTCTCTAGGTAGCACAGTATTTTCTGCTGCAAATATTCAGCATTCGGCATCAGCTCATCCCATAGTGAGAGGTGTCTTGATGACACCGTCGGGTGTGGTGGCTCACCTCTCCGGAAACTGGGATACGAACAGCAGCGCCCCCGCTAGCACCTATGTGGCACGAGAGGGAGAGGCATTCTCACTAGGAATGCGCGGTAGCATTACTGGATCAGTAGACAGGAGAACACAGGATTTTACCCTTCTCCTTAACGGTCATAAGGGCACAGCATCTTCACCCAGTGCGCTTACAGCATCTTTTGACATAGAGGCAGCAAATTATTTTGGAAACGTATTAAATACCAACCCATATGACATGGAGAGCAGGGGGCACTATCTCTATGCTAGATATGACATCCACTCCTCCCTCGCAGTTGTCACAGGTACCGGTGTCATCTCTTCATCTGACTATGCGAAAAACAAGACTGGTGATGACCGTTACCAGTCAATAGGATTTTTAACCACAGGATCTTTAGCTAGAAACACAGGAGCTGCCCAGGTTCCCAACTATGAGAGCTTTGAGGATAGATTTGGTTCACCTCTGTCACCTTACATAATCTCTCAGGACTTTGGTGGCACCAAATATGATCTCTTTAGAGTGGCAGCGATAGCTGATGGTAAGTTTAGCAATACCCTCTTTAAGATCTCAATTGAGAATCTTAGTCCTTCAAAGTCTACAACAAACCTGTTTGGAACCTTTGATTTAGTTGTAAGAAGATTCTCTGACTATGATGAGGCTAAGGTTAAGCTAGAGGAGTTTAGGGGTCTTAGTCTAGATCCTACCTCCGACAGATATGTGGCACGGGTTATTGGTGATCAGCAGACGTATTTTGATTTTGATCAGCCTGCAGGATCTCAAAAGATCGTTGTGAGTGGAGATCACCCGTCCAAATCTAGCTACATAAGGGTTGTATTAAGTGACCAGCTAAAGGCGGACCAGATCCCAGACAATGCATTGCCGGTAGGATATAGAGGACCGAATCACCTTGTTACATCTGGATCCAATCCTCTTGCTGGCATTGGCGATGCTTCCTCGTATGGGTTTGCAACCTCGGCTGATGTACTTAAGAGAGCTGTGGAGCTTCCAGTTCCCGTGAGAGAAAGCCTCCAGGTGGGAACCGCACCCAACCTTAGGGCCAACTCCTCACTTTATTGGGGAGTTCAGTTCACACAGAAGAAGTCCCTTTCAAAGAAAAATATGGTGACAGAGATTAACCAGACGCTTTACAGCATGGCTTCTTACTTCCCGACCTTCCAGACATCTAATAGAAACGTCTCTGTTGGAAATAATCCTGGAAAGGCAGATGCTGCAGGAACAGTTTTTGACTGTGATAGGTTTAATAATAACATCTTCACGCTAGAGAGCATAAAGGTACGAACTGGCTCTGATGGAGTTGCAGATACCACTGAGTGGGTCAGTGCCTCTTATGTGAGAAACGGATCGATATCGACAAGTGAAGCTAACAAGACACGGGCCTTTAAGATTTCGGACTTAAATGCACAGGGAAATAGAAAGTTTGCTAAGTTCACTCTCTTCCTCCAGGGAGGGTTTGATGGAGTCAACATCTTTAATGAAGATAAGGTCAGACTCCTAAACGTCGCAGCCAAGAGAGAGATGGATGATTCCACGCTTCAGGGCGGAAAGAGCGGCCCTACTGTCTCTGCCTATCGGAAAGCACTGGATATCATGGGAACTAAGGCAGATGTTGACATCAAGCTTCTTGCAATTCCTGGGATGCGACACTCCTCAATCTCTGACTATGCTATTGATACAGTTGAGAGCAGATTTGATGCGATGTATATTATGGATGTAGAGGAGAGAGATGAGCTCAATACAGTTATAACATCATCTGCATCCCGCGCAAATGTTAAGAACACAGTGACGGCATTTAACAATAGAAGCTTAAATACATCTTTTGCTGCAGCCTACTTCCCTGACACAGTCATAACTGATCCGACAACCTTGACAAATGTTCAGGTACCCCCCTCAGTTTCTGTTCTTGGGGCATTCTCTCTTAATGATGCGATAGGATACCCCTGGTTTGCTCCTGCTGGCTTCACCAGAGGCGCCATGGGTGATGTATTGTTCGCTAAGGTGGGATTAAACAAGGCCAACATGGATGATCTCTATGATGCTGATATTAACCCCATTGTGGCATTCCCCAACACTGGCGTGATGGTCTTTGGACAGAAGACTCTTCTGGCCACACAAAGTTCTCTTGACAGAGTTAATGTTAGACGTCTTCTTATTGACATCCGACGCAGTGTTAGAAATGTTGCAAATACCTTATTGTTTGAACCTAACAGGCAGGAGACACTTGATCGATTTAATGCTCTTGTTAATCCCATACTGCAAAGCGTACAGGAGAAAAGTGGTCTCGATAGATACAAGGTTATAATCGATTCAACAACGACAACTCAAGCAGATGTGGAGAATAACACACTTAGAGGAAAGATATTCCTCCAACCCACTAGGACAGCAGAGTTTGTTGCACTTGACTTTGTTGTCACCAACGCAGGAGACGCATTTGAAAATGCGTAGAAGAAATCATGCAAGCTAGATACTTAAGAATAGATTCAGGAGTAATAACAAATGGCTGAAACACTATCTGTAACAGACATGCTTCCCAATAAGTTTGAGCCTAAGAGACAATTTCGATGGGTTTTTGCTATGGAAGGCATCGATGCCTTTTTAATGAAGACTGCAGCTAGACCACAAATGGCGATTGCAGAGAAGGAGATTCCTTTTATTAATGCAAAGAGATATCTTGCAGGAAGACTAACCTTTAGTGATATGTCAATCACATTGCATGACCCAATAGCTCCCTCTGGTGCACAGCAGGTGATGGAGTGGGTGCGAACCCATTATGAGTCTGTGTCAGGACGTGCAGGATATGCAGACTTTTACAAGAGAGACGTCCAGATTAAGCTTCTGGATCCTATCGGAACCGTGGTTGAGCTCTGGGACATGAAAGGAGCATTTATTACAAGTGCTAACTTTAATACCCTGACTTATGATAATGAATCTGATCCCGTTGAGATCTCTCTAACACTTAGATTTGATAACTGCGTTCTTCAGTTCTAAACGTTTAAATTTTCTCTCAATATTCTTTCGGAAGGATATTGTTTACTTTAATAGATGTCTCGTGTATAGTTTAAGATATCTGTAGGAGAAAAGGTGCCAGGCAGTGAGACTAGAGTTCCTAAGGAGCTCCAGACATATAATGTTATGAAGGATGATTTTGGGTGGGAGGTCCCGATCGAGGTGGTTCCCATTCCTTCTGAGGGCAAGGTGTATCCTCAAGATAGCCCTCTTTATGGTAAAAATTGTCTTGAGATAAAGGCTATGACAGCGCAAGAGGAGGATATTCTCGCCTCACGTGCCCTGATAATGCAAGGGACAGTTATAACCAACCTTCTTCAGTCATGTCTTCTTGATAAGACAGTTAGTACGAGAGAAATGTTGCTGGGTGATAGAAACGCTCTAATGGTTTCGATTCGAATCACAGGTTACGGTACAACCTACAGGGCTGAGGCAAGTTGTCCTGAGTGTTCTGCTACGAATATGTATGCCTTTGATCTTTCCGGCCTTGAGATTAAGCGGCTTGAGATAGCTCCAGTTCGAGAAGGAGAGAATTTATTTTCATTTACGCTACCTGTCACTCGGAAAGGGGTTCACTTTAGGTTTCTAACAGGGGCAGATGAGGAGGAAAGAAATCAGCTCGCTGAGCGTCGCAAGAAACTTATGCCTGATCTTAAGATAGACAATATGGTTACTTCTCGACTAGAACAGACAATTGTTTCAGTTGACGGCATCACAGACAGGACTAAGATTAATATGTTTGTGAAAAATATGCCTGCTCGAGACTCCCGGGCGCTACGTTCATTCATTGAGAAAAATGAGCCGGGGATCGACATGTCGACCTGGATGGCGTGCTCGCAGTGTGGAGAAGGATCTAAAGTGGGGTTACCCCTGGGTACAGGGTTTTTTTGGCCAAGGGAATAGCTGGAGGGAGTCTTTCCTCGAACAGGCATTTTTATTACAGTTTCACCTGGGAATGTCCTATAATGACGTAAGAAGGCTGCCTATTCCATATCGAGTGTGGTTTCTAGATAGGCTTGCCAAGGAGTTTAAGGATAAGGCTGAGGCAAGAAAGAAATCTTCGGACAGGTCATCTAACCGACGAGATATCCCTATGGGAGATGTTGCACAGATGATTGAGCAGTCTGAGGTTAAGAGTTTTAAGTGACAGCGTTAAGTTCGTAATACTTATCTACAGAGAAGGTTTTTACTGTGGCTAATGATGATCTATCGACACAACAGCGATTAATAAATCAGATTAACGAGGAGCTCAGGAAGCAGACAGTAATTCTGCAAGAAAATGTTACTCTCGAGGCGTTGATAAGTGCTGAGCTGCGAGCACAACAAACCGGTCGGAGGGCTAATCTTGGTGAGGAAGCGAGGAAAGCTCTTGATCAGACTAAAGCAATCGCTGACGCTCATGGCAGCGCCTCTAGCGATATCACAGCTACCGGAGATGCAGCGACGTCATCTCTCGAGGCTTCATCGACTACGCTAGCCGGCACCCTGGAGACTGGATTCGAACGGGCTACAAAGGCAAGCCGTGAAGCAGCTGAGACCTGGCACTCAATGATTCCAGACACGTTAAGGGCGGAATATCGCAACCTTCAGGAGCTTTTTGGAGGGCTCGGTCCTAACCTTCTCGAGCCAGTCAACCAACAGGCAGAGATGGCTGCTAATATATCTGAGAAATCTCTTGCTCAATTTAGAGTTACCACAGATGAAAGACTTAAGATTTCTGGAATGGGTGTTGATAGCATCACTGCTGATTTTGGCAAGGCCATGGAGTATTGGAATTACTCCTCAAGAAAGGGTGTAGACGGACTCCAGCTACTTCAAGATGCGACCGATATTACAGCTCTGGAGATGCTTGAGTTTGGAAAGGGCTTAGGTCTCACTGCTGATGAGGTTCACACTTTTGTCTCACGTTCGGTTGACACCACCGGCCAGGCCACCACAGACATGCTCTATGAGGTTGGTGCATACTCCAAAGCTATACAAAAGACCACGGGAGTTAACTCTAAGTACATCGCAAAGTCAATTGAAGGTATCATTAGAAATACCGAGCGGTATGGAAACATCGGTGTGGAGGAGGCAGCACGGATAGCTGGCTCCCTGGCAGAGCTAAGAATTGAGTACAAGGAGCTTGACGGAATGTTGGGCAAGTTCCAGGGTTTTGAGTCTGCTGCCACAGCTGTTGGAGATCTAACGTCAGTCTTTGGGGTCCAGATGGATGCCATGGAGATGATGAAGCTTGCCAACACCGACCAAGAGGCGTTCCTGAAACGCATGCGAGAGGCATTTCTCGCAACTGGCAAGTCAGTCCATGACATGAGTCTTGCTGAGAAGCAGCTAATCAAAGACACTCTTAATCTCTCAGACCCAGCTGCTGTAGAGAGATTCCTTGATCCTACAAAAGCAATCTCTAGCATGGAGGAGCTGAAGGAGTCCACAGACATGACAGATGTGTCTGAGGGGCTTAACATGATCAAGGAAGATATTGCCACCCTCGATGACATCACCAAGGTCACAGCTGAAGCCAGTCGGGTAGCGATCGAGGAAAATCTTAGAATTCCCCTGGCGAGAGCCTTCCAAGACACAGAAAACAATATGGTGAACGCCGCGAAGCGGATGGAGATCACGGTTGGCACCGCAGCAAAAACTGCATTCGGCGACATATCTGCTGAGGTGGGAACCTCCCTTGCTACCGGTGTGAGCTCTGGGATAGTCACCGTAGAGGAACAGTTTGAGGATATGGTCGATTCTCTTGAAGAAATATGGGAGGAGTCGGATCTAGCAGGAAGAAGTGCATCACCAGTGGCCATGTCAATGGTCACGGGTTTTGCTGCTGGTTTTGATGCGATCAAGGAGCTGGGGCAGGAGAATGCTCAGGTCCTGGCAGACGTTTATGGTAACAGGCTTGAACAGCTGATAAAGGTAAATGAGGTCGCCAATAGTGAGATAGAGTCCTCACAGATGGCACATAATTCTGCCTACCTTCGAATGTCAGAAGATGCTATGAAGGAATATCAGGAGATGAAAAATAGCGAAACTGCTCTCACTGATGCTCAGTTCAGGGAGCAGCTTGAGAAGCAAGGAAGTTACTATAGCATGGTCGCTACCGAGCTGGGTTACTCCTATGGCTCTCTAAGCAAGATGTCTGAGGAACAGAAGAATGAAGCCATCCAGAATATCCAGTCAGTGTATGCGGTGAGTGAGCAACAGGCACAGGCAATGCTTGAGAGCAGCGCTGCGTCGCAGGGTGCAAGCGAGAGAGCAGCAGAGGCCGGCTCAAGTAGATATCTCCAGAATCTTAAGCGGGAATACGGTTCTTACTCTGAGTGGCAGGCAGCAATTGGCGTAGACGCCGCTAAGGCAGCCATGAAGGACTTCAAGGACGTGGGAATTGCTAGTGCTGAGGAGATGGATGCCTATCTGGGAGGCCAGATGGATATCAGTGCATCATCATATGAGGCTAGGCAAGAGAGACTTCTTACAGCTCATGAGAAAAGGGTGCAGGCTGAGGCTACTGCTGAAGAAGGTGCAGCTGCCGCAGGTGACTCCGCAGCAAGCGGAGTCTCTGCTGCGCACACTAAAGTAATTAGAAGTCAGACAGTTGCTACTGAGCAGCTCGTTACACAGATTTCAACGCTCAATGATAATTTAACGGGTGACACAGCAAGCACGCCTGTCCAGACCACTGTGACTCTTGACGGTGATATTTTGATAGACTACATAACCGATCCCATCAATGGGCTAAGCAAGAAAAATAACCTTAGAGTCGTAACAAGCACAGGCTAGTTTAACTAAGGCGATACCTATAGCTAGAGATTTAAATGAGCGTGATTGATAACATTAAAGCCAACAAGGTCTATCAGGATTCTATATCTCGTCTGACTGAGGAAGAGCGCCACCTTGTTGAGGAAAACTCAAAAGCGATTGCAGCAGAGTATGAGAAGATCATTGAGCAATTTTGCGCCAAGATCTCTACACAAGAAGGATTAGATGAGATCATTCAGTCAATTGATGACATTCTAGCCGGAAAAGGGACAGAAGCGTGGCACGAGAAACTCTAAAAGATTTTTTGATCTCAATCGGAGCTACCTCCGACATGATCACCTACACGATATCTGACGATAACTCAAATCAGTCGTTTGATGCAGGAGATGATCTAGGCGTAGATCCCGGCACCAATAGAGATCTCGTAGATCTACAGTCCTCCGGAGTTAGCCCAGGATTGTTGGGAGATTATTTACAGTTTTTAATTAGTCACTCTGATAACCTCTTTACCTTACAGGGCGGCAATGAAAAGGCAGCATCTTCAAATCGGGGTGAGGTACTTGTTCCGGCTGAGGATCAGGGAGTGGAACGACCTTTTATCCGAAATGGAGATACATTAGGGTCAGTGATGGCATCCTACTCTAACAGCGGAATGTTTGGAGAAAACCTCGATGAAATCATCGATAAAACAGGAAGACTTTCCCCCAGGATGCAGGATGACCCGAGCACATTTGCTGGTCACCCCGATCATTCAGGAAACACTCTTCTCTCAAGCATAGAAGGTACTGATGTCATTCCGCAAAGCGGCATTACAGAGGCTGATGCAACCTCTTATGAGCCAGAGTCTGTGGCTCAAGAGACTGTTGAGAACTTTTTGACTGAAAACAGTCGATTCAATCCGTCACGAGCTAATTTTAAAGCCTTCGCTCCTAATCCCACATCTGCTACTGATTTTGATGCCGGTGAGGATGATGCAGGCACCACAACGTCTCAGTCTTTGCTTGGAGATTATGATAAGTCCGCTGTGACAATGATACTCGATAATCTTAAGAATGTTGGTGCATCACTCATGCTAAAGTCTGCTGGATGGGATGTCAGTTATACACCCGGTAGCAGCAGCGATCCTGATAATTTTTTATACACGACCTCAGCTAATCACGATCATTCTGATCTTCTTCGAACTGTTGATCCTGACGTTCTTCGTGCGATGAATGCTGCAGGTGCACCTGAACGCGAGGTGGATGGACTATCAACTCGAGCTGGCCGGGGTGACCTTCTCACACACGATGATCTTGTTGTCGAAGAAGGGGCTGAGAATGTTTATTCACTCTCCTTTGGGTCCACCTATACTGATGATCTAAGATTTCAATCCATTACCAATCGAGATGTTTTAGTTGCACAAGCCACTGCTGCCATTGTTGCGGTGATGACAGCAGCAAAGGAGACATTGACGCAGATAACGAATAGCATTGGAGCGAGAGCTAAATTGCACAGAGGACCCTACTTTGCTGGAGAATCTAGCGACATCGCTCTCGAAGCAAAATTTCAGCTCTTTAGAAAGATCGTTATAGTTTCTACCGAACATAATTATGATGACTGTGTTGAGATGGGACTCCAGGTTCTCTTTTCTGAGGGAGCTAAGATGAGCTCTGCTGACTCACAGCAGATAGAAAACTATCAACAGATACAGGAGGCACCAGGCTATTGGCTTGCTGTGGCTCGAACAGTTCTTAGAAATGCTAATCTTCTTAGTACAGGACTTGCGACTGCAACTGGTGCCAATGCTGGTCCAGGTGTTATCACTGAGATTCTCTTTACCCTTTCTAGAACGAAGATCATCGGGTTTTTAAATGTTGCTGCCACTGTGGGAGATATCTTCCTTAAGATGACAGGAGGTAATAAGAACTTAAACGCTGCTACCCACAAGGTGGGCCCACGAAATGTTGATCTTCTACCTGATGGCCCAGCTACTCGAATATCTAAGAGCCGAAGTGGACAGGGACAGACAAGCTTGTCGCTAGCGTGGCGCGGAAGCTCAGCACCTGGAGCCTACCTCATTCCTAGAAACGTGATTAACACAGCCATTGACCTGGGTACATTGTCAAATGGAGCAAATCCATTAAAAGGAATGATGACCAACCGAGAGCTTGCAACTAAGACTTATATAGATCCTAATATGGAAGGGGCTAATGCTAGGATCCCGGGTCACGTCGTGGAAAGGCTTGAGAATCAGCTTGACGCAGAGTACGTTCCGTTCTATTTTCACGACATCAGAACAAATGAGATTATCGCTTTTCATGCCTTCCTGGGAAGCTTAAGCGATCGGTATAGTCCTAACTATAGCTCAGTGAGAGGCTATGGAAGAATAGATCCAGTACAGGTCTATCAGAACACGAATCGGCGTGTTAGCCTTACATTTTATGCTGTATCTACCTCCAAGGAAGATTTCAATGAGATGTGGTGGAAGATAAATAAGCTGGTGACTCTGGTCTACCCACAGTGGACGCAGGGGACAAAGGTCTCTAAGACAGAGGGTCCTAACACATCAGTATTTGTGCAGCCCTTTAGCCAGGTTATGGGGGCAAGCCCTCTCATCAGGCTTCGCGTCGGAGATGTGATTAAGGGGAATTACTCAAAGTTTAACCTTGCTAGGATATTTGGAATCGGAGATAGCGACGTCTATCCCTATGCATTTGACGCTGAGGGATTTTCAGCGGACGCGTCCGCAGTGGAGAGTTTTGGAACATCTAATCAGACACGCTTAGGCCTTGATAAAGTATTTTACAAGCTATTTGGAACCCCTCTTGCTGGAATGGAGCGGGGAGATGCGGCCATTGTCTCCGGTCTGATGGGAGGTGGATTTGCTAATCCTGCTGGCATGGCTCTCATTCTTACGCAGCTTAGAGATCCTGACTCTGTTCAGAATCCAGTGCCGATGTCACTTACGGTTGCCGGAATAGCGCAGTCTTTGATAGCCGGAGTAAATCAGGTATCCTCAGAGCTAGGCGGATATATTCCTGGAACAATTCAATATCTTCGAGCCACCTCTGGAACTGAGTACGTTCTTGAGGAATCAACCGGATCTAGCTATCGGGTGATGCGACCCTTTAAGGTGATGATCATTGGAAGACCAGGGTCGCGGGTCCGCGGTGCCAAGATCGATCAAACACTTCAGAATAGCGGCGACGCACAGCAGAATTATGTCTTTAAGGGCCCTACCCCTAGCGGTGTGCCCAAGACTAAGCGTCAATATAGGGTGGTGGTAGTGGATCTTAATGCGCCAGCCCGAATGGTGGGAAAGGTCTTTCTGGTGTCACACTCTGACATCATGCCTGATCCAGATGTGCTCTTTAATTCAACTGTGATGCCCTTCATCTCCGGTCTCCCTGGTGTGGGCGATGCTCTCGCCCGGGCAGCTTTAAATGCTGTAGCGCAAGCAACTGGAGCACCTGCAGATCTATTGGATTTAAATACTACAGCAGCTGCAGACTTTATGAAGAGTGAGAACAATCCTATTGTCAAGGCTTTTGAGAGCGCTCGTGGGCGAGGGCTTGCGGGGGTGATATCATCATTAGATTTTGAGTGGCTCGAGTTTCCCTGGGAGACAGACTGGAACTCTAGAGCACCCATGGCATGTAAGGTAAGCATGTCATTTAACGTCATCCATGACATTCCACCCGGCTTGGATCACTCCGGCTATAATAGAGCTCCTGTTTATAATGTGGGAGACGTGATGAGATATGTGGCAGGAGATCCTTACAATGATGACGGTCTAGCATCTAAGTGGGGATACACAGAAGCTGGTAGATTAGGAACAGTGTCAGATAACCCAGAGGAGAACTAATATGGCAACAAGCAGATATGCATTTTCACCCAAGATATTAGGAAGACAAGCAGTTAGCTCCTCTAAGGTGTCATATAAGATTTATTTTGCTGTTGACCAAGGAATTCTTTCCCACACGACCCGAGTCGTACAAGAGGCTACTCGATTAGATCACGTCGCCGGTGAGGTGTATGGAACTTCATCCCTGTGGTGGGTGATAGCAGCAGCCTCAGGCATCGGGTGGGGTCTACAGGTGCCAGAAGGTACATTGCTTAGAATTCCCAGCGATGTCTCTAAGGTATTTCAGTTTGTGAGATAGCATGTCAACAACCCAGACAGACTCAGTTACACTTCTTTCCGCAGCAGTTAGGGAGCTACGGAATTATTTTACGTTCTTGGGGAGAAGTGACATCATCTCATCGATGATCTCAGCATCTACGGGAGATGAAGCAGCAATCCTTACACTCGCAACTGCTGGAATGGGAACTGAGGTGCAAAGCACGGATGTCCCAGCAGATGTGATAGAGAATCTGGTCGCCTTATTGCTTGATAATTCAGAGGGAGCTTATTTTGTGGCAGATCTTCTTAGCGGAGATAGATTAGAAAGATTTGATGTTGATTCCGCAGTTGAAGGAGTCCAGTATGAGGGACTAGAGAGTCACATTAAGATCTACTTTGAGCCGGATGAGATAGCAGAATCTGGGCAGATGTCGTTCTTAAGTGATAAAAGCATACGTGAAACGGTTAGAATTTCAAAATATGAAAATAATGAACCTACGGATCCTGAAAGCTTTGACTCTGTGTATGTTAATGTCGCAGGAAACTGTAGATCTCCCACTCGATACGGGTTTAGCACCTTGGCCGCATTTGAGTTTCCAAACCTTAGGCTAGGACTCCCAACACGAAATGCTCCTGCTGTTGCTCTCTTTGCAAATGCCATACCCACCCAGGAGATGTCACGATGTGTTCCTTTTCTTGACATAAAGTTTCAATCTGTGGTGCCGCCCATTCTAGGCCTTAGGACTAGACAGCTATCTATCCTTAGGTTTCTTGGAATGAATAATGCAGATAATGACAAGGCAGGCCTGAGAGATGCATTGCCTCTTCCGCTTTCAGCACAGTTTGCTGGGTTCACCTACACAGATGCGTCAACTGAATCTGATGCGTTATTTGACACATCTGTCTCTAGTGCAGGGATGGAGCTGTTTACCTCACCGCAGACCATGGTTAATGCAAATATTAACTCGTTTGACGGAGATGGAAATGCTTATGGTGGCACTGCAGGTCGTGTTCTAGATCCTTTCGTTCCTCTTGCTACGCTAGATAGCTTTAAGGTGACTATGGCTGGAAAGGGTCGGGGTCTTTTAGCTAATAGGACCGCACTTTTAACGTTTACCCTTCATGATCGATCTCGAATGGCTGACATCGCTCCTATTCTTGCTGCTGACCTCTTCGCTGCCACCTACCTTGTGGTGGAGTATGGGTGGTCTCATCCAGATGGTGGTCCAGCTAGTGACAATGCATTTGGTAAGATGCTAAATGCGATGAGAGATGTGCATACATTTAACATCGTGGCATCTAATTTTAGCATTCAAAATGACGGTCAGGTGAAGGTGACAGTTAGGTTAGCGTCGAGAGGAGGAGCAGATGCCCAGTCGATTCCATTGGCGACTGGAAACGTTATTCCCCTGAACATGTTTAAGCCCATGATCACCTCCTATCTATCAAAGAAGATGCGGGAAGATCGAGAGGTAACAGATGAGCAGCAAACTGACATATCTAAAAAGATAAACATAAATCTTAATAACGCCACCTCTCCCAGCTCAGTTATCTCGCGACAGCTATATGATAAGTTTCTAGAGGTGATTCGACCTCAAGCAGCGACAAACGACGAGGATGGCGTCGAGGTTGATCCAGGTCCCCTAGCTGAATTAATGGACGAGCTGGTGGGTTCAGACGGGGCAGGAGGAGAGCTATCTGAAACTGAGAACACTCTTATGCTGGAGCTTGACAAGAAGCTTGAGGCTCTGACCGGTGACTTCGGAGAGGAAGAGATCATAGATCCCTTCATCGCTGAGGACAAGACATCAGCAGAGGAGGATAGAGAGGGTGTGGAGGGGTCAGAGACTGAAAACGTGAGGTATGTTTCCCTAGGGAAGCTCTTCTGTAACTTTGTGGGTTATCCTCTTGCTGCAAGTGGCCGTTATGACGAGGTGCAGATGATGTTCTATCGATTTAATGGTCAGGCTGCTGCAGCTAGAGGTCTTAGCTCAATCGCGCAGTTCAAGGTTAACATCGAGAAGTTCAAGAGGTGGATGTATGCATATGTGGAGAGATACCCAGGAATGTCCATTCACGGATTTATGTCTGAGTTTAACACACAGCACGTGAATAATCCAGGTAGCATAAATTACGGCCTAACAGAGCTTTATAGCATGAGGTCTACCACAGCTGGTCTTGAAGTTAGCGAGAATACAACAGCATCTGAGGAAGAGAAGCAAGATGCACTGAAGGCGATTGACGATGCCATATCCGCTAAGATAGTTAGCCTCTACAAAGAGGATGGCCTTGGTGGCACGTCAGATTTTGTGGTACCAGACATTCGCGTGCTCACTGAGACATTGCCTGCTTTTGAGGTGACTTCTGGTGGTACCGGCCCTAGTGTGACAAAAGGACGGAGAAAAATCATTCTCAAGGTTCACGTGTTTGACTCTAATGCGACTCCATATGGGGATGAGCTCTTTTTGCTTGCAGCGATGTCTGACAGTGAGATTGCTGCCAAGGTGAAGGACGCTGCTGGATCTCCTGCGATACCTAACGGTTACTCGAGCGGAGTGATGTCCGCAGCTGCAGAGGAGGGTGCCATACAAGAGCAAGGCGCGGGAGAGAATGACACAGACTATGTCCCTTATACCAGCAGCATCTCAGCACGTGAGATAAAGAAGATCATTAAGTCAATGACTCCAAGCCTCACCTTTGGAAGTCAATACTCAGCTTTAAGTAACATCAGTCTCTCTTCCACCACGGGAGGTGCAGTAGGAAATGCTCTCCTCTTAAATGCCCTGTTAGATGATGACGATCCGTCGATGCTGCAGGGCAAGTCATCAGACTTGGAAGATATTAAGCTAATTCCCGCCTCTATGAATGTCAGCATGATAGGATGCCCTTTGATTGCATATGGTCAACAATTTTTTGTTGACATGGGAACCGGTACCACAGCTGATAATCTCTATACTGTCACTGATATTAGCCACACAATTAGTGCCGGAAAGTTTGACACCTCATTTAAGCTGACATATTGCTCAAATGGTACAATTTCCACATTTAGGTCTAAGATAGCTCAGGCGCTTCCGAGGATAAAAGAGCTAACTAGCACGACGACATAAGGTATTGTGGTACAATCTGCTGCTAGCAGATAAAATAAGATGTGGAAGTCGTAATCAATAAATCAATTCTGGGAACAGCTCAGCACCTATCTTATGACGGATCAGATTTCTTTTGGGTAAATAAACCTAGTGGAGCAGCCTGGACGCTGGGTTGGCCGAATAAGGTTAGGGACCTCCAGGTGATAGCCAAGGCGATCAAAAAAGAGATTCCTATCTTTCCATCAGAGGCTCACGCGCAGTCCTGGAGCTGTTTACGCCCTGATAAGTCACACAATGTGCCCTGGGTGGACATCATCTCCAGGGAGACCTATCAAAAGCAGCTGCGTGTGCTTCTAGATCATCTCTGGATGCTTATCACGGGTGAAAATGACCAGTACTATAGGGAGACCTTTATGGACAATCGAGAGCTGCTTCTACAGCTTAAAAAGCCTAGATTGAACCTTACAATCCTTAGGGAGATAAGAAAGGAAAACGATCTCTTTTTGTCCAGTGTTACACCTGACAAGGGAGGTTTTGTAGAGAAGGTTATCTATGATCAGTCTGGATCTGTTACGGGTAGATTAACAGTGAGATCAGGTCCGAATATTCTAACGCTAAAGCGTGAAAATAGAAGGGTGTTCACGTCATGTTATCCAGGCGGATTGCTGATGCAGGTGGATATCTCCTCTCTTGAGCCTCGAATCGCCTTAATGATCGCTGAAAAGGATGCAAAAGAGGATGTCTATAGCTCCATTATAGATGATGTTGTGTCATGTGAAATAACTAGAGAGCAAGCAAAGGAGGCAACCCTGTGCTGTCTCTATGGAATGTCAGCTAAAAATCTTAGAGAGAGGTTGCCAGACGGGGTTGATGCCTATGCAGTTCTAGAGGAGATCAGAAGCTATTTTAGGATAAATGATCTGCAAGAGGTTCTTCGAGAGGACCTAAGATCGCAGGGAAGTATACAAAATTACTTTGGTCGAAAAATCACGTCTGAACCAGGAACTGTTGTTAATCACTTTCTTCAATCTACAGGTGTTGATGTATCGCTGCAGTGTTTTCATGACCTTCTTTTACATCTCGATAGCACAATATACCCAGTTTTCGTGATTCACGACGCGCTGGTTCTTGATGTTCCAGCTGATAAAATATCTAAACTATCTGATATACTTTCACGAGGATTGAGATGCAGGGGATTTGAACAGAGGTTCCCAGTTAATATCACTAATTTTTGTGGTGTAAATTAACGACTTTATCGTTATAATTCAAACAGGAGAATAAATTGAGACAAGCCGAAGACAAGATAAGATCCAACTGGGAAACGTATGAGAAGCTTTGCAGGAGGCTTTCAGATGAAAATCTAAATGATCTTTTGGATACACTTGGTGAGAGAATTATAATGTGCCCAGCCTCCACAAAGAAAGATCAATATAGCGCCTATCCTGGCGGCATGATTGAACATGCACTTGCGGTTACTTCTCACATGAGAAGATTAAGTGATTCATGTGAAATGGGACTTCCGGTCGCATCTATCTTAAAGGTGGGTCTTTTACATGATCTAGGAAAGGTGGGAAACCTTGAAAAGGATAATTTTGTTGAGCAGGATTCAGATTGGCATCGAGATAATTTGGGCCAGATGTACAAGTACAATGAGAACCTTAATAGGATGTCTGTGTCTCACAGGACGCTTTGCCTGTTGCAAGGCTTTGGGGTGAAATTAACTGAAGATGAGTGGCTCGCTATTCAGCTGGCACAAGGCTCTCACTTTGAGGAAAATCGATTCTATGTGGGCCATGAGCCCACGATTGCCATGGTATTACAACAGGCAAAGGCACTCGTAATGCACGCAGAGAGAAATCGATAGACATTATTAATCTCCGCGTGATATTTATGAATGATGTCACGTCTCACGTCTAAAGAGTTCTTACAGCTATATGGAACCTCTATGGATAACATTCCCCCAAAGGGTGTGTGGTCTGGAAGAGGCATTGCAATACCGGTCGCTGGAGCAATCGGTGGCGGTGATGACTATAAACAAAAGATAGGACGCGGGAAACTTCCTGACTTTAGATCAGGAAGACCTCTTCAGGGCGCAGACTCAACCTACTCATCGTATCTCGCAAGAGTCAACACAGGATACGAGGATTTCGAAAAGTATATTGAGAATATGCCTATGTTTCCTGAGCAAGAAGAGGAAGACGAAGATATTTATCTACATGACTATCTAGGGACCATTGGTCACACTAGAAAACTCCCTAAGAATCTTAAGATCATGAGACCAAGACTTGAAGAAAAATATAGGTTTAACGAAGACGATGTTATTATGAAAAGTGCCTATAGTCTTGAGAATGCATTAAGCGACAACCTTGCCGAGACACCAGAAGAAGTACCTCTGTCAGGTCTTGGAGATCTCAGCGACATATTTGATGATAATATTAGCAGAATGGAAGAAGAGGGTCTTGAATTTCCGAATTTCACCGTAGGGGGATTGGCCTGGGAGGCTTTAAAAGATGGCTTTGCATCTGTCATGGATGTAGCCACCTTTGAGACTTATGGTGTCATTCAGCTTATTCCGGGCATACTAACGAATTTAGGTCAGCTAAGAAGTGCTAACAAGTCAGCAGAGAAATTATTAGAGTCATTTTTACAAAACCCCGCAGACAATACGGGCCATCAGCTAAACGAGATATCACAGAATATCACGCGAGACATCATAGACTTAATCCAGGTGATACTTCGTGCCCTTCCAGCATCAGCAGTAGGTGAATCTTTAAGCTTTGCAATGGCACAGGTGGCACAGTTTGGAGCTTCAGCTGCGATGCGAGGAGCTGCAGAGACATTTAAGAACCTGTGGGACATTCTTCCTGAAGTTGTCCAGTTTATTTTTAACATATTGCCAGTTTTTGGCACACTTTTTGATGCCATCAACACGATGGGTAAAATTCACGAAGCCTTAGCAGCATATCAATCAGGAGAGATTTCACCAATGTCAAAATCTACACAGCCTCCCACAGGAGCACGCGGCCTCACAGGAATTCCTGCAGACATGGCAGCAGACATAGAGCTTAAGAAGCCTATTTCAAAGAGAGAGCTGTATTCTGCTCTTCTTGGTCTCGATGAATCTCAGACAATCAGAGAATTTATCTCTGAGGCATCAAGAATAGAGTCATCGGAGAGCTTCCACACTGACCAGCCGGTCGGTTACATGTCATGGGATGTTCCTAAGTCTAAAGAACTCGAAGACCTAGACAGCGAGGGAGAACTTGAAACTCTAGACAGCTATGATGATTTTGAGGTGATCTTTAAGACTGATTCTGGAAATGTGGCATACCAACCAGTCTCGCTAGAGGAATCTTTAGAGGAAAAAGCTCTAAGAAGAATCATTAGACGAAACTTATCATCTATCTCGGAGACTAAAAAAAAAAGGTATTAGACGGAACCGATGATGAGGATGAGGAGGAGAAGAGAGAGGATGAGGTGTCACTTGCAGGGAATGTTGCTGGATACATAGAGCCGATGGGAGCGAGATCAACTTATCCTGAACGGGCCAGACAAAATGCTAAATTTTTTGGCGGCGGAAGTCTTGCAGATCCAGACTCAGCGTCAGATATCTTTAAACAGGCTAAAAAGTGGGCAAAAGGAGACGCGGGTTTTAAAGGCCTTGGGGGCAAGAAGAAAAGAAAAAAGAGCAAGAAGAAAAGATCATAAAATTAAAAACTAAAAAATTAAAAATTGAACACCTGAATTACAGATACTATACTTACATGTGGTTTTCAAGCCACATATAATTTGACCATTAAACATTACGGAGATAAAAATGGCAATTGATTTTGATGCAATTAGAAAGAAGCTTGACAGACTAAGCGGTAACAACAGGAATCGATCATCGATGTGGAGACCCACGGAGGGAGAGGAGCATACAGTTAGATTGCTCTCATTCACTGATAATGATGGTCAGCCCTTCAAGGAACTATGGTTCTATTACAACGTGGGTGGCGAGAGGGGATTACTAACTCCGCACCAGTTTAGTGATCCAGATCCTGTCCAGGAGCTAATTACGAAGCTTCGTGAAGATGCATCGAAGGAATCTTATGAGCTAGCTAAAAAGCTCTATCCCAAGATGAGAACCTATGCACCAGTCATTGTGAGAGGTGAAGAGGACAAGGGTGTCCAGATCTGGGGTTTTGGAAAGACTGTTTATCAGGCTTTGCTTGGGCTCATGCTCGATGAAGACTACGGAGACATCACTGATGTGGAGACTGGTAGAGATATCAAGGTGGTATGTTCAAAGCAGCCGGGCATGAAGTGGGCGATGACAGAGGTGCGACCACGGGGTCGGCAGACACCGCTTTCATCTGATGATCAACAGGTCCAGAAATGGGTCGAAAATATTCCAGATCTTTCAGAAATTTATCAGTGCAAGAGCTACGATGAGCTGTCTAAGATTATTAATGACTGGTTGAATGATGATGAGTCAGATGATCTAGGGACTGAAACTACATCGAAGGGAACATCAGAAAATAACAGCTCGAAAACGTCTAACACGTCTTCAGGCTATAAGTCGCTAGATGACGCGTTTGCCGATCTTGTAGAAGGTTGATCGATTTTAATCTCCGGGCTTAGCCCGGAGATTTGAACATAGCTTTCTCGCTATGATAGATTTATTTAATACAGGTGAAGTATGACAAAAAATGAAGACTTTACTGATGAGCTTATTAGGTCTTTAAATAAAGATAGTGGTTCTCGTGTGGCATATAATTTGTCACAAGATACATCCCCCACACATGTAAAACGGTGGATTTCTACCGGGTCTCGGCTTCTTGACTACATTTGCTCCAACAGAAGAGGCGGGGGTCTTCCTGAAGGAAGGGTTATTGAGATATTTGGTCCGCCCTCGATTGGAAAATCTCATATTGCAACACAGATTGCAAGAACAACCCAGCTGATGGGCGGGATCGTTGTCTATATTGACACAGAGAACGCCACGTCAGTTGAAAATTTACAAATGCTTGGTGTGGATGTTGCAAGGAGATTTGTGTATGTTGATACACATTGTACTGAAGAGGTACTCTCTATTGCTGAGGCTACTATCATGAAGGCCAAAGCCATGGATAAAGATGTGCCTATTACAATTGTGTGGGACTCTGTGGCAGCGTCATCACCAAAGGCCGAACTGCTTGGCGACTATGATAAGGAATCTATAGGCCTTCAGGCTCGGGCAATCTCTAAAGGCATGCGAAAGATTACGGGCGTTATTGCGAACCAGAATGTTCTTTTTGTTATTCTCAATCAGACTAGAATGAAAATTGGTGTGATGTTTGGAGATCCAACCACAACCCCGGGTGGCAAAGCGATTCCATTTCATGCATCTACTCGAATAAAGCTAGGAGCGGGCCAGCCGATCAAGAGCGGCGATGATGTTATTGGGATAAATGTCTCAGCAAAGACCATTAAAAACAAGGTGGCGCCGCCATTTCGAACAGTAAATTTTGAGATACATTTTGGAGTGGGAATTAAGGAACATGAGCAGATATTTGATGTCTTGAGAAAATTTGGACCTGGAATTGTTGGAGAAAGAGAGGTAGAGATTTCTGGGACTGGCGCTTGGAAAAAGTTAACTGTGGCTGATACAAAGACAGGTGAGGTTATAATTGAGAAGAAGTTTAGAAAAAATGAATTTGAACAATTAATTAAAAGCCCGCAATATTCTCCGTATATAGATGATTTACTTGAGATGGCGATGATAAAAAGATTTAATGATAGCGAATCTTTAGATGTTGACATGGAATCGTATGAGGAAGTAAAGTCTCTTTCTGAAATTGTTAATCTAGAAGAACAGTGACAAGCCCACCCAAAAATGATCTTGTTTTACTGGTTGACTCTTTAAATCTTTTTACAAGACATTTCGTAGCACACCCCGCGACCGGTGTTAACGGAGAGCACGTCGGTGGGATAGTGGGATACATGTATGCACTTCTAGACCTTATTGAAAAATACAGTCCCGCAAAGATAATGATAGTGTGGGAAGGCGGAGGGTCCACTAGAAGAAGACAGCTTTATAGTGAGTATAAACAAAAGAGAAAACCTGAAAGGCTTAATAGGTTTTATGAAGATATCCCAGACACGATGGAAAATAGAAATCATCAAATTTCTGCTCTTGTTGAAATTATGAAAAGCTTACCAATTCTTCAACTATATGTTGCAGACTGTGAGGCAGATGATGTTATTGGGTATCTGTGTAAGAACTCACTTAGGAAAAATAGAAAACTTTTAATCTCATCTGATAAGGACTTTTATCAATTGCTTGATGATAAAACGATAATTTACTCTCCCACATGGAAAAAGTTCGTTACACAAAAGGAAGTCAAAGAAAAATTTGGAATATTGCCTTCTAATTTTTGCTTAGCAAAATCAATTTGCGGAGACACTTCTGACAATATCGGTGGTGTTAAGGGGGTTGGATTTAAGACTTTGGCTAAAAGATTTCCTATTCTTAAGCTAGAAGATGATATAACAATATCTGAAATAGTCGCAGTGTCTCAAAGCTCTATAGATGAGGGTAGCAAAATACAGGCTTTTTCTCATATTGTTGAGTCTGAAGATCTTATTCGAAGAAACTGGAAGCTAATTCATCTAGACATTAAGAATCTAGCCCCGATGCAGATTGATAAAATTAACTATCTTGTTGATACTTTTGAGCCTGCTAGAAATAAAATAAAGGTGATGAGAGCCTTGTTGAAACAAGGAATTCAGACGTTTAACGTAGATAGACTATTCTTAGCTTTTAATAGGATTGGAAATGAGTGACACAGCGTATTTTTCACAATACGGAAAAGAATTTCAAGAAAAGATATTTCAATCTTTCTTAACAGATACACAGTGGGCAACTCAGATGTCTGAGGTAATGACCCCTGAATATTTTGACTTGAGATACCTTAAATTTCTAACTCAAAAATATTTCTCTTATTATGAAAAATATAAGTCATTTCCCACACTTCCAATTTTAATAACAATAGTTAGAGATGATCTTAGAGAGGGAAAGGACGTCATTCTTAGAGATCAGATAGTGGAGTTTCTTCACAGGATGAAAATGAATCCCAATATTGGAGACTTACAATATGTTAGGGACAGGTCGTTAGATTTCTGCAAGAAACAGGCATTAAAAGATGCCCTAGAGAGAGCTGTTGAGCTAATAGCCACTGACAAGTATGAGTCAGTAGTTGACCTTATGAAAAATGCAATTGCTGTTGGTACGCCTAATTCAACTGGTCATGATTTTTTTAATGATGCGGAGTCAAGACATACGAGAATCAGCAGAACTACATGCCCAACTGGTTTGGCTGCCATTGATAAGCGCGGCGTTTTAAATGGTGGTCTAGGATGCGGTGAGATCGGGGTAATCATAGCTCCCACCGGCGCAGGAAAATCTCACTTCTTAGTTCAGGTAGGTGCAGAGTCGCTGAGAAGAGGAAAAAATGTAATCCACTACACCTTTGAGCTTTCAGAGCATGCTGTAGGAATAAGATATGACAGTAATCTTTGTAATATTTCTAGCAATGATGTTATCGATAGAAAAGATTTTGTTATGAATGAATATAAGAGCATGGAGCTGGGAAGGCTGATTATCAAGGAGTATCCGACAGGGTCTGCTACTGTTTTAACAATTAGAAATCATATTGAGAAACTTTTACTGAAGTCTTTCGTTCCAAGTTTAATAATTATTGATTATGCAGATATCATGCGTTCAACAAGAAAATATGATTCACTTCGTCACGAGTTAAAATTAATCTATGAAGAACTTAGAAATCTTTCAATGGATTTTAATATTCCCGTTTGGACAGCATCTCAGGCAAATCGAGAAGCCTCTAATTCATCTGTCGTGGGTCTCGAAAATATGTCTGAGGCATATGGAAAAGCAATGGTAGCAGACGTTGTTCTCTCGCTATCTAGAAAACCTCTTGAGAAATCAGAGGGTATCGGTAGACTTTTTGTTGCTAAAAATAGAGCAGGAAAGGATGGAATTCTTTTTCCTGTTGGGGTTGATACAGAGAGATCTAAATTTGAAATTTTAGATAGCAAAGAGTTGACAATAGATGAGATTGTTAATGCAGATACAAATACTATGAAAAATCTTCTAAGAGACAAGTGGCGTGAATTGACTGATGAATAAGACTGGAAAAAGTTTATCCATAGAGATTTGTGAATTAACTGATTATTAGAAAGGTAGTAAAAACTATTAAAGAGAGGTTACATGTTTTCGTTTGAGCAGGCATATGATGCTAGTTTGGAATATTTTGACGGTGATGAGCTGGCAGCAACTGTATTTGTAACAAAGTATGCGCTTTCTGATACTAGTTTGAACTATTATGAAAAAACACCTGACGACATGCATCAAAGAATGGCAAAGGAGTTTTACAGAATTGAAAAAAATTATCCCAATCCGATGCCAGAAAATGAGATATATGAACTTTTTAAAGAATTTAGATATGTGATTCCTCAAGGGAGCCCTATGGCTGGAATTGGAAATACATTTCAGACACAATCTCTTTCTAACTGCTTCGTAATTGAGTCACCCCACGATTCTTACGGAGGAATTCTTAAAGCAGATCAAGAACTTGTACAGATAGCAAAAAGGCGAGGAGGAATAGGTTTTGATCTTTCAACTATTCGCCCCAAAGGATTATCTACAGCCAATGCTGCTCGAACTACTGATGGTATCGAGGTCTTTATGGACCGCTTTTCTAATTCTTGCAGAGAAGTTGCTCAAGGGGGTAGACGTGGTGCACTAATGTTGACGATATCAGTTCATCATCCACAAATTAGAGATTTTATAAAGATAAAAGAAGATCTAACCAGGATCACCGGCGCCAATGTTTCAATTCGTTTAACAGATGAGTTTTTACATGCAGTTGAAGAAGAAGAAGAATTTGAGCTAAGATTTCCCGTAGACTCTGATAAACCTATAATGTCAGAGAATGTATCTGCTTGTGGGCTTTGGGATGAAATTATCAAAAGTGCACATGCAACAGCTGAACCTGGCTTGCTTTTTTGGGATAGTGCTAAGAGACTAACACCTTCAGATATCTATGAAGATCAAGGATTTGGATCTGTTTCAACAAATCCATGCGGTGAGATAATTTTATCGCCCTACGATTCCTGCAGGTTGATGCTCATTAATTTATTTTCATTTGTGAAACACCCGTTTAAGAAAAAGTCTACATTTGATTTTAAAAGCTTTTCTCAGATAGTTCAAAAAACTCAACGTTTAATGGACGACATGGTGGATTTAGAGATAGAGCAGATCGATAAGATAATTGAAAAAATTGAATCTGATCCAGAGCCCGATGAAGTTAAAAAAATTGAAAAAACACTTTGGTCTAAAATTCGCCATACCGCTCAAGCAGGAAGAAGAACCGGTCTAGGAGTAACTGCAGTGGGTGATACACTGGCAGCACTTAACCTGAGATACGGCTCAGATGATTCTGTTAAAACAATTGAAGAGATTTATAAGACTCTAGCTGTTAATGCATATAGGTCGTCATCAATCTTGGCAAAAGAGAGGGGCGCCTTTCCAGTTCATGACTTTAAGAAAGAGACGTACCACCCATTTTTAAGAAGGATATGGCATGAAGATCCAGAGCTTCTTCATATGAATGCAAAATACGGCAGAAGAAACATAGCTCTCACGACCACAGCTCCTGCAGGATCGGTTTCTACTCTCACTCAGACAACATCGGGTATTGAGCCGGCTTATTTGTTGAACTATAAGCGTAGAAGAAAAATTACTCAAAATGATCAAGACAGTCGCATTGATTTTATCGATGATATGGGTGATGAATGGCAAGAGTATCAGGTGTTTCATCATGGGTTTAAGAAGTGGATGGAGGTTTCAGGAGAAACTGACGTAGAAGCATCACCCTATTTTAAATCAACGTCAAGTGATATTGATTGGATAGCAAAAATTAAAGTTCAAGCTGCTGCTCAAAAATGGATCTGTCACGCTATTTCTAACACTACAAACGTTCCTGCAGAAACTAATATAGAGACTGTGAAGCAGATTTATATGGAGGGCTGGAAGTCTGGGTGCAAGGGTGTAACTGTTTATCGTGAAGGATCTCGTGATGGCGTCTTACTTTCCAATACTGATATAACAAGAAAAACCCCTGAAGAAGAAAGAGAGAATGGATCAATACTCTATCATGATGCTCCTAGAAGACCCCAAGAGATGCCGTGTCACATTCACCACGCCTCTATCAAGGGAGAGGCGTGGACAATTCTCGTAGGGTTGATGAATGGAAGGCCCTATGAGGTTCTGGGTGGGCTTCAAGAATATGTTGAGATACCTAAAAAGTATACGGAGGGGGTTATTGTTAAGCACACACGAAAAACTATGAATTCTAAATATGATCTTAGATTTGGAGAAGCCGGAGACGAAATTGTTATCAAAGATGTTGTATCTGTTTTTGACAATCCCAATCATGCAGGATTTACGAGAATTCTATCACTTTCTCTTCGTCATGGAGTTCCCATCAACTATATCGTTGAACAGTTGCAAAAAGACAAGGACGCCGATCTTTTTAGCTTTGCAAAGGTAAATGCTCGAGTTATTAAAAAATACATCGCTGATGGAACTAAGCCTGGCAATGGCACACTTACTCATGAGTGCGAGACACCTGATCAGTGTAATGTAGTATATCAAGAAGGCTGTGCCACGTGCTTAACTTGCGGATATGCTAAATGCGGGTAATAGTTAGATAAACAAGGGAAAAGTTATGGCATATTCAGAAAAAGTACTTGATCATTTTGATAATCCTAGAAACATGGGTAGTTTAGATAAAAATGATCCTCAAGTTGGAACTGGTCTTGTCGGAGCCCCCGCCTGTGGAGATGTAATGAAGTTGCAACTTAAAATTAGCGACAACGGAGTTATAGAGGATGCTAAATTTAAAACTTTCGGATGTGGTTCTGCTATAGCATCAAGCTCCTTAATCACTACAATGGTTAAAGGAAAATCAATAGAATATGCAGAAAATATTCAAAATTCTGACATAGCTAAAGAGTTGACCCTTCCTCCTGTTAAAATTCACTGCTCAGTTCTCGCAGAAGATGCGATTAAGGCAGCAATCAAGGATTATAGAAATAAAAATGACAAGAGATGACATACAGAAGATTATTGATGAAGATATTAATCCTGGGCTAGCTATGCACGGAGGCTTCATCTCAATTCATGATTTTGATGAAGAGAATAGAGATCTAAAATTGACAATGGGCGGTGGGTGTCAAGGCTGTGCATCATCAAGTGTATCTATGACTTTTGCAGTTGAGCGCCATCTTATGGAAGTATTTCCAGAAATTAGGGAAATTGAAGACGTTACAGATCATCTCGCCGGCGAAAATCCCTATTATAGACCGGGGCAATAAAATGGCAATAACCATGACGGAAAGTGCAAATGCTAAAATTAAATCTCTTTTACATCAGCGTCAAACTCCAGATTATCATCTTAGAATAGGGCTTCATGGAGGCGGCTGTTCTGGGTTTATGTACAAATATGAGTTTATTGCTACTCCCGATGAAAAAGATAAAATTTTTGAATTTGGTGAAGTTAAAATATGCGTAGATATGAAATCTTATTTATTTCTTAATGGAATGGAGATAGATTATGAAGAGGACTTATTTAAGTCTGGATTAGTCTTTAACACACCACAGGCACAGCGTACTTGTGGCTGCGGAGAATCAGTAGCATTTTGAGGTAGAGGCATGAATTGGATTAGCAATATATCTCCCTTGATCAAAGAGATCGAGCTTAGAAAGAACCCAGTCATCATTAGAGTAAATAAATTTAATGAAGAAGCAGCCAAAAAGTTTTCTGATGAGATGGCACAGGCACACAATACGGGTCAAAAAGTTATACCGGTTGTAATCGATTCATACGGCGGCCAAGTCTATAGTTTGATGAGTATGATAAGTGCTATTAAGCATGCAGAGTTACCAGTCGCTACGATAGTTGAGGGTAAAGCGATGTCATGTGGTGCTATTTTATTTTCTTTTGGTGAGCAGGGTCTTAGATTCATGGATCCTGATGCAACTGTGATGATACATGACGTTTCATCGATGGAGCACGGCAAGGTAGAAGAGATAAAGGCATCTGCTGAGGAAACTGAGAGACTTAATCAGAAAGTCTACACTATGATGGCTAGAAACTGTGGCAAAAGAGATGATTATTTTTTGAAACTGGTCCACAAAAAGGGACATGCCGATTGGTTTTTAGACGCATCATTATGTAAAAAACACGGTCTAGCTAGCCAGCTAAGGGTCCCAAAGATTAGCATATCTGTATCAGTAGATATTGATTTTGAATAAAAAGGAAAGGAAATGGCTATAAAGGAAACAATAGAAGAGTTTGTAGAGAAATTAGTTATAATAGAAAATGAAAAAAAGCTATTGCAGGAGGAACAAAAAAACTTATTTTCCGAATATAAGGATAGACTTGATGTAAAAGCAGTTCGAGCTGCTGTTCAAATAGCTAAAATAAAGTCGAGGCTAGGGGATTCTGAGGCTGAGATGACTAATATGCTGGACACGGTTGAGAAAAAACTCACTATTTAAACAGGTAATATAAAAATGGACAAAGATTTTTATAATAAATCAAGCTCTGATAGCCTGGGATGGAAACCTTCTTGGTTTAGATGTGATGAGTTTGACGTCAATTTAGTTAAAGCTGTTCAAAAATGGCAGAGAAAAAATGGATTAACTGCCGACGGGCTAGTTGGTCCTATGACATATCGGAGAATTTGGACAGAGAGAAGTTCAAATATTTCTGATTGGCTAGATTCACTTCCTAAGCAAAGAAGATATTCTCCTGACCCGAAGCACATAGTTCATAATGGAAATTTTATCCCAATTGAATGGAATAAAGTTGTTCTTTGGGATGAGGATGACGGGGTTAAGGCCAGCAAAGGTTGCTATACTGATTATTCTGGCAAGCCCGATAGAAAGCCTACGATGTTTGTGAATCACTGGGATGTGTGTCTAAGCTCAGAATCATGTGCCCGGGTTCTAAACAATAGAGGAGTTTCTGTTCATTTTTTGATTGACAATGATGGTACAATTTTTCAAATGCTGGATACTCAGCACAAGGCGTGGCATGCTGGTATTCCTCGCTACGAAGGCGGAAATGCTAAGGGGATTGGTGTAGAAATTTCGAATGCTTATTACACAAAGTATCAAGACTGGTACGTCAGGCGAGGATTTGGCAAAAGACCGATTCAAGAACATGGTCATGTACATGGAAAAAATTTAGATCCGTTTTTAGATTTTTATCCAGTCCAGCTAGAGGCACTTAAGGCGCTCTGGAAAGCAGTTCATGTCGGCCTCGACATTCCACTAGATTATCCAAAAAATACCTCTGGGCATATTGAGACGGGGGTTCACAAAGAGTGTGAACGCGGGAAGTTTCATGGAATTTGTAATCATTACAACTTCACCAAGACTAAAAAAGACTGTGCAGGATTGGACCTTCCTGCATTAATTGATGAAGTTAGGAATTCTTTAATATACTGTTTAGACAGATAGAATACTATTAGCAGTAAATTTAAAAGGAGTTCTGGGATGATGACTGCTAAAGATATTATTTTAACCGGCGATGCTGCTAGCTTTTTACAACAGCTAACTCGCGAATTTAGAGGAAGATTGAAGGAGCTCTTAGATTCTAGAAGGCAACGTCAGACGTTTTACGACGAAGGATACTTGCCTAATTTTGACATTGAGACAAAAGCAATTCGGGATTCATCGTGGACAGTTGCAAAAATTCCTGAATGCTTGCTCGATAGAAGGGTTGAGATAACCGGCCCAGCCGGGGATAGAAAGATGGTTATCAATGCCCTTAATTCAGGGGCCAATGTTTTTATGGCAGACTTTGAAGACTCTTTGTCTCCAGCGTGGGAGAATATACTGCGGGGGCAGATTAATCTTAAGCACGTAGTTGATAGATCAATTAGTTTTCGACATCCTAAAAAAGGCTTTTATCAGCTAAATAAAAACATAGCTACACTTTTTGTAAGACCTCGTGGTCTTCACATGAAAGAGTCACATTTTAAAGTAGACGGTCTTTCAATACCTGCATCGTTGTTTGATTTTGGTTTATTTATGTTTCATAACGCCAAGACGATGTCTGCAAATGGATCTGGGCCTTATTTTTATCTTCCTAAAATAGAACACTACCAGGAAGCAGCATGGTGGAACGATGTGTTTAATTGGGCACAAGATTATCTCGAGATTTCTCGTGGGACAATTCGTGCTACAGTGTTAATTGAGACTCTCCCAGCTGCGTTTCAAATGAATGAAATATTATGGGAACTGAAGGATCATTCTGCAGGGTTAAATTGTGGTAGATGGGATTACATATTTAGTTGTATTAAAACACTTCGAAACCATTCAGATAGTGTTTTTCCGGATCGTTCACAGGTAACAATGAATACTCATTTTATGAAATCTTACGCGCAGCTCTTAGTTCAGACTTGTCACCGCCGGGGAGTTCATGCGATGGGTGGAATGGCAGCCCAGATCCCGATTCGAGGGGATGAAGAGGCGAATTCGATGGCTTTAGAGAAAGTAAGGCAGGATAAGCTTAGGGAGGCGCAGATGGGACATGACGGAACCTGGGTGGCTCATCCAGGGCTTATAGAAACAGCAAGGGATGTTTTTGATGAGATAATGCCCGAACCTAATCAGATTAATAATACACCCCATTCTCATCTTATTTCTCAGGATGATTTAATCAAAATTCCATCAGGGACTGTGACGACTGAAGGGCTGTCAAAAAATATAAAAGTGAGCATACAATACATGGCTGCATGGCTAGCTGGAAACGGATGTGTCCCCCTAGATAACCTAATGGAAGATGCAGCAACAGCAGAGATATCTCGAGTTCAGATCTGGCAGTGGTTAAAAAATCATGCTATGCTAGATGATGAAAAGCATTTAAACCTTGGAATTCTTAGGCAGCTAATATCTCTTGTTATGTTTTCTATTAAGCAAGATGTGGGTGAAGATTTTTTTGAAAAATCCAAGTACGAAGAGGCGCAGATTATTCTAGAAAAATCTATATTATCATCTGATCTTCCTAACTTTTTAACTTTGATGGCATATGATCATCTAATACAGGACACAGCACATGAGCTATAAAGACAATACAAAAGCATGGGAATCACTTCCTGCAATTTATAGAAGCTGGAATCAAAAAGACATTGATCGTTTAAGGGGTCGCATAAGAATAGAATATTCTTTGGCCACATCTGGCGCGTTAAAATTAAGAAATCTTCTTTTATCAGAGGACCCTGTTTTAGCACTGGGAGCACTCACTGGTAATCAGGCTGCGCAACAGGTAAAAGCTGGCCTGAGGGCAATCTACTTAAGCGGGTGGCAAGTTGCAGCAGATGCGAATCTTTCTGGGCACATGTATCCAGATCAAAGCCTGTATCCGGCTAATAGTGTACCGCATGTTGTAAAGAGAATTAATCAAACTCTTCAAAGATGCGATCAGGTAGAAAGCGCAGAAGGCACTCACACTAGAGATTGGATGGCACCTATCATTGCTGATGCAGAGGCGGGTTTTGGCGGACCGTTAAATGCTTATGAGCTAATGAAAGGCATGATCGAATCAGGCGCATCTGGTGTGCATTTTGAGGATCAGCTATCTTCAGAAAAGAAGTGTGGCCATCTAGGAGGAAAAGTTTTAATTCCTACCTCTCAGTTTATTACTACACTGAAGGCTGCACGTTTAGCTGCTGATGTGATGGGAGCCCCGACAGTTCTAATTGCAAGAACAGACGCAGATAGCGCTAGACTATTGACATCGGATATTGATAAGAGTGATCATAAATTTATGACAGGGGGAAGAACCCCGGAAGGATTTTATAAAATAACAGGCGGATTAGATTGTGCTATAGATCGAGGACTAGCATATGCACCCTATGCAGACCTTTTGTGGTGCGAGACTTCTACTCCGGATCTCTCTGAGGCTAGGTTGTTTGCTGAAGCAATTCACGCGCAGTATCCCGGTAAGCTATTAGCATATAATTGTTCTCCTTCTTTTAACTGGAAAGCCAACCTTGACAATAAGACGATTGATAAATTCAATAGAGAGCTTAATGCCATGGGGTATAAGTTTCAATTTGTAACACTGGCTGGCTTTCATTCTCTTAATTACAGCATGTTTGATTTGTCTGATAAATACTCCAAGGCTGGAATGCCGGCCTATATAGATCTTCAAGAGAGAGAGTTCGGATTAGAAGAGAGAGGGTATACAGCAACTAAGCATCAGCGTGAAGTAGGTACCGGTTATTTTGATACAGTTAAAGAAATTATCTCTGAGGGCTTAGCTTCAACTTCTGCACTAAAGGAATCTACTGAATCTGATCAGTTTTAAATGGAGAAAAGATGAACGAAGATCACGTGCTACTAGAGTACATCTGGCTAGACGGATACTCTACACCAAACCTTAGAAGTAAAATAAAGGTTGTCAAGAATTGGAACGGGGCATGCCCTAACTGGAATTTTGATGGAAGTTCAACCCAGCAGGCACCAGGTGAAGATTCTGAGTGTATATTAATCCCCGCGAGAAACTACAAGTGGAATTATAATCACTATCTTGTACTGTGTGAAGTATATAATGTTGATGGCTCTCTTCACGATACTAATTCTCGCGCTGCGCTCAGAGAGATACATGAGAATACGTTAAAAGATGAATTTTGGTTTGGCTTTGAGCAGGAATACTTTATCACTAAAGACAACAGGCCCTTGGGATTTCCTGCCCAGGGCTATCCTGAGCCACAAGGACTTTATTATTGTGGCGTGGGGGGCAATCAGGTGCAAGGCAGGCAGCTCGTAGAAAGGCATCTTAATCGATGTTTAGATATGGGTATTTATTTAACGGGAGTAAATGCGGAGGTAGCTGTAGGCCAATGGGAATATCAGTGTTTTTCTGATGATGCACTAAAGGCAGCTGATGATTTATGGATATCTCGTTACGTCCTCTATAGGCTTGCAGAAGAAGAAGGTGTAGATATCGACCTACATCCCAAACCCGTTACGGGAGACTGGAACGGCTCTGGATGTCACACAAACTTTAGTAACAAGCGTATGCGTAACGTGGGCGGTGAAGAGTATTTTTCTAAGATATTTGCACAATTTGACGAAACTCACCAAAAACACATTGTGAACTATGGAGAGAATAACCACCATCGCCTAACTGGTGAGCATGAGACCCAGCACATCAATACATTTAGCTGGGGAGTTGCAGATCGTGGAGCCTCACTTAGGGTTCCAAACACGACATATGAAAACGACTGGAAGGGATACATTGAAGATAGACGCCCTGCTGCCAATTGTGATCCTTATGTAGTTGCACGATTAATAGTTGAATCTGTTGAATGTGATAGTCAAACGAATTGAGTTGCGCACCCATGACGGGGCACAGTGGGAGATTCAGAAGGTAGCTGAGGCCTGTCTAGAGATCGCAAGAGACCTATGGCCCATTACAATGGCTGCCTACCGGGCATAATTTTACAAAAATTCTCTAGATAGATAATATAGTTTGAATTTTTGTCATGGTAAAATGTGAGCCCATCTCTGTACGCTCATTTAATATAATTGCCTGCGCACTGCTGGTGATGAATATTGTAGACGGCTTTGCAACGTTTTTTTGGATCGAAATGAATATCGCTTCAGAGGCAAATCCTATTATGAATTTTTTATTATCTTATGGCAGCGATATTTTTCTCTTAGTTAAGATGTCCTCAGTTGCCGCGGCAGTTTTTATTCTATGGATTTTTAGAAAAAATATAATAAGCAGAACTCTTATATTGCCAGTCGTAGCTATGTATGGATGTGTAACTTTAATTCATATATTTACATTTTATAGGTTTGTCTTGTGACTACAATGAATCATATAATTATTACAATTTTTATCTTAACGTTAATTGGTGTCGCTGCATTTTCTTTTGGACACCTTCACGACTATGTTCGATCTAAAAAACAAAAGAGAATCGATGCAATGGTGGATGATCTTCTGCAAGATGCAGATATTTTCAGTGACAAAAAGAGAGTAGTTGATGCAAATTATAATGACGTCTATGATTTACAAGAGTATAGAGAAAGAAAAAATAGAGAAAGAGAAAATAAGAAGGAGAAGGAGGAGACTGAGTGGGCAGTGCTGTGGTCAAAAAGAGATAAAAAATTTATAAAAGTTCCACGTGAGTTTGCAGATCTAATCACCTATCTTAAGAAGAATCCCGACCATTTAAAGTGAAGTTTTTTGAAAAAGCGTTAGTAGATATTCAATCAGTGAGCATGGTGATGAACTTTGCTCATGATGCCGAGTCTCTAAAAAGAGGAATTCAAAGCGATGAGTTTCGCAAGCACATCAAGAAAAACTATGGTTCTCTCAATAAGTTTGTTAAACACGTGATCGATAGATACGGTGATCGAATTGGAGAGAAAATTAAAGAGCTTGAGAGATCAAGGTACAAGATGGCACGTGAGATGATAAGTAGTATTTCAGTTGTTCTCTCTCCTGGCGCAATGTCTAAGATTACACAGTTTGTTAATTCTCACAATCCTGACATTCTTAAAGAATTGTAAACTATCGAATTGATAGGAAGCGTGTTTAGAATACCAACAACCCTTAGAAATCTTCCATTAAATATTTAAAAACTCTCTATTTATTTGATGCTTTGCAGTAAATAGCTATTAATATAAAATAATTATAGTATGTGGTTGTGACTTAGCATTGGGAGTTTGATTTGTCCATAAAGATAGTATACACAAAGTTAAAAGGATTAATTCAAGAGATTGGTTCTGGTGTAGAGGTAAATGGAAATACTTCTATGGTGGGAACCACTAAGATAGCAGGACCTCAGCCTCGCACAGGAACAAATCCGCAGACGGAGCCTTTAGCGCTAACTGTTTCAGGCTCTATGGGTGTCGAGGTTTCCAACAACTCTTCGTTTATTGTTCAGGTCCCTAGACAGTCTAAGCCAGCTATTCGCGTAGGTGCAGACATTTCACATGTTCGAGTCGGCATAGGGTGTGAGCCCGCCTATAGCGTGCTGCACGTTTCATCATCTGTTGATTCCGGCGGGATGATGATTGATGGTAATCCTGGAGATGCGACGTATCTCACATTCAAAAAGCAGGCAGCTACCTCCCCTGGAGGGCAGTGGGCATTTGTGCACAGGGGTGATTCCACTCCCGTGTTTTGGTTTTGGGGCTATGATGGCTCTACATATAAAAATGCTTGGAGGTTTGACTATGATGCTGGCGAGATGTCATTTTCCTCCGACGCATCTTATGGCGTGATCATAGGTGATACAGGAGTAGATGATACCGCCCAGCTAGAAGTAACATCAACGACTAAAGGATTTCTACCTCCCAGACTGACAACTACACAGAGAGATAATATATCTTCTCCTGCGACGGGCCTAATGATTTATAACACTACTTCAGATAAGTTAAATTTCTATAATGGTACAAATTGGGAAGAGGTTACTTCTTCAACATAGAAAACTATTTGGTAATATCATGCGCATAACAAGAAGACAGCTGAGACAGGTCATACGCGAAGAGCTTTTAAGGGAGCTCGTCACTGATGAGACACTAAACGTAGAC
>Ga0080013_1000797_pt1 | contig 43391 bp, 71 predicted proteins | sample ETNvirenome_6_85_FD_69236 | JGI IMG/M metagenome (GOLD analysis project Ga0080013, IMG submission 69236) | Marine viral communities from the Pacific Ocean - ETNP_6_85 (SPADES assembly) (version 2) | ecosystem: Environmental > Aquatic > Marine > Oceanic | place: Pacific Ocean | collected 2013-06-19 | reverse complement strand
ACTACATAAGTTTTTGCGCTACCATTTTTAAAAGCAATACAATAAGTTCCAGTTACATTACTTCTAACCCAAAAAGATAAGGTCATCTTTTTACCTGCTAACGGAACATTATTTTGTCCTTCCATTATTTGAAGAACACTTAATTGGTCAGTTGTTCCCAAACTTGCAGCAGTTGTGCAATCTAATTTTAAAGCATTAATGAAATTTACTCCTGATACACTTTGTAAATTAGTTACAACAGCATCACTTCTTCTAATTTGTTGAAAATTTAAAGCACATGAACCTGCTAAATAATGTTTCCATCTATCTAATCCATATGTATTATTAGCAAATGCAGTTGCTGTTTCTCCATATCGTTGAGATACATTAAACCCACCGTTAATTAAAAATGGGCTTGCAACACGTACGGTTGGAAATCCGCGTTTTGTTAATCCTGCATTTGGTATTGTATTAAGTGCCATTCTATACTCCTATTAATTTGTATCCCATGAATACACTTAAAGGTGCTGCAGTGGTACTTTCTAAATCTATTGTTCCACTTGTAGTATCAACATAAGCATATGGTTCAACATAATCATCAGCGTCCATATCTATAATTACTTGACGCGTTACACTACATGTTCTCACAGGATTAGCTGCAAAATTTATTTGATTGTATCCATAAGAAGACCCATTTTTGTAAATGTATGAAGACACTGTGTTTACTGTGCTGTCAGAAGTTTTAGCACAATAACATTGATGAATAATTAAATATTTTCCTGCAGTTCCTGGAGTAAAACGATAATTACTAGTATCATATTTTGCATCGCTGTCTAATAGTTCAACATCATATTGTATCTTAGTTATTGCATCATCACTTAAAGTTTGTGATGAATTTCTTGTTGCAGCAAAACTTGGAGTATTCTTTAAAGCAGTATTATTAATTGTAACGGTTCCTGAGCCATTAGAGGTAAGGATGGCATTATCTCCACCGTCAGCTAATATGTTTACTTTAATTTTACTTGTCATCTATGCTCCTATTAATTTAAATGCCATAAATCTGCTATTGTAAAAACTTTTACTACCCCCACTATTTTGCCAAGCATATGCTTGATAATAGTCAGTAGTGCTTGTTACATTTACAAGTGCCGCCCCTACAACATTTGGATATGTGGAACTTCCACCACCCATATTCTCGCTCGCAATTTGACCTTCTGACTCATCTATTAAACTTCCGTTTTTATAAAGAACTACTTGAAATCTAGTTGTCATATCAGATACTTTCGTTGTCATATAAACATAATATTTCCCTACTAAACCAGGAGTCCACCTCTGATTGCTTGTGTCATAAGTTCCATTAGAATCAAAACCTTCTAAAGTTAAATGTGATAAATTGGTATTTGTACTATTAGCTATTGATAATGCTCCAGTAGAATAAGCATAAAATGAAGGAACATTAGTAAATATACCTTTAGCCGTATCACCAGACGTACCTATAGTAATGCTAGATCCTGACTGCTTTAAAATCTCATTTACTTTAATCTGAGATGCCATTTATTCTCCTACTTAGGGTTCGCGTCTTTGACTGCTTTAACATGTTTTGCAAAATCTCCTGTTGCATCTACTTTTCCTGCAACAATGTCCTTGTACAACATGTCTAACTCATCACCGATATCCCCGTAAGCTGTCTTACGTTTAGATTTCACAGTATTTGATGCTTCTTCAGTGTTACCAGCCGTTTCATAAGAAGCAATTTGTGAATCAGTTGGCTTATCCAATCCTGAAACACTCCAGCTTTTTATGTATGGGCCTTTACCATCCGAATCATCCTGCAAAGAAACGTTACCACCTGAACCGAAATCAGCCGTTTTGCTGTTCGCCTCGCAGTAAAGTTTTATCTTAGTTGAAAGTTGGGCCATATTTACCTCCTTGTTTAATTGTTAAAATTGTTATCATGTTATTAATTTAAATCCTCCAAAGTAACATTCATCTTCTGAGCCACCTCGTAAATCTCTGCTTGACCCACTTTCTTGATATGTTTGTACTATAACTGTATCACTTGCAGATAAATGAATTACCCTTGCATTTAAAAAACCATTATCACTTCTTTGTGGAATTGCTGTCCAACTTACTGCACTACCATTTTTCATAAATCTATTTAAAGTATAATCATCACTCCAAGCGCCAGACCATACTAATTGAGAATATATCCAATAATAACCTGCACTTGGTGCAGTAAAAGTATTAGAAGCAAAATTACTTCCACTATCCCATTGTTCAGTATCAAAAGTTACTGTTGTAAAACTTGCAGTAGAAATACTTTGGTCGGCACTTTTATAGGCATGAAAATATGGAGTATTATCTCCACCGAAACCAGTAGCTGTACCTGCATTAGCAATGGTTGCTCCTGATGGTATGTTTATAGTATCTCCTGATTCCCCAACTTGAATTGTGGTTCCCCCAGAAACAGGTGTTATTTTATTTACTTCAATAGTACTCATAGTATTAATAATGTCCCTCCTGATGCAACAGTTATTGTTTGTCCTGATGAAACAGTTACAGGGCCAACAAGTGATGCATTTTCACTTGCAGCTATACTTAATCCACCAGTTAATGTTTGTACATTTCTATACGCTCCATTGATGGATGTCAATTTTGCAGCGGTCACCGTCGAGTCCGAAGGTGTTCCAATATCCAGTGTATCCCCAAAAATCTGTCCTGAGAAAGTATCACTTGTTGCTGGTGCTGCGGTAAAAGCAATTGTCCCTGCACTTGATCCTGCAGTGAAAGCGGTTCCGGGGACCTGATACACCCCATTTATATGAATAAATAGCTGTGCTAATGATCCAATAATCTGTGTAGTCGACCCTACTTGAATTGTGAATTGTGTTGTAGATCCATTAAAAGATCCACTAATATCATCAATTGTTGCGAAGTTGCCCGAAACTGCTGGATTACCTATATAGCCCATTAATCTGCCTCCTGAATTGTATTACCATCTGCTACCCATTGAAGAATATTTTGATAGTCTGCATTATTATTATCTATAGCTACAAATTTTTGTATTCTTGAATTTTCCTGTGTTTCTGCATCAGTTACTTTATAACTAATTAAAGTTTTATTATCTTCTGGTGCTAACATTTTTTTAACTGAAACTATTGTATTTTTATTTATCATTTATAACTCCGCACTTGCTTCTATTTTACCTACATTAGCTGAACTATCTCCAGTTTTACATCTTCCCGCATCACCATCTGTTGCACTTACACCAGAGCTAACATATACTTGACATTCTTTTGTTGAAGTCATTGAACTAGAAAAAGTTTGAAACCAATCATTTTGAGAAGAATGATTTAGAGCATATCCAGCAGTTGCTTCTGCATCACCACTTCCACCTGTAATAGTTATGGTAGGATTTGACCTCATTTCAACTGGATAAGTTAATGGACCTACAAAAGCAGCACTAGCTGTATAAAATGCCGCCATACCCATCACCTTACCTGTAGCATTTCCAAAAATATTATAATATCTCTGACATCTTAATAAATTATCTCCAAAACTTTCATGTTCAAAAGAAGGAAGTGTGTCTGCGTCAAACTCACCAACCTCTAAGTGAACACCTGTAATTGCCCAGTCATTAGATGTACTAGATGACATTTGCACGTTTAACCCAGCTGCTCTATCTGTATCTACTTTTGCTTCCCAAGCAGTAGGTGCTGTTCCTCCAGTATAATTACTTCCAGCCGCTAACCAAAATTCTAAAGCTAAACCTTCACTATTAGTATTAGCAATAACTCCAGAAGTATCTGCAGCAATATTAATTGTTTTCTTTTCCCATGTATCGGCTATTGAAATAGCATATACCCCAGTACACATTCTTGTATTTTGGTCTCTAATAGTAAGTTGATAATTTCCTGTTAGATTTGATTTTACCCAAAATGATATTGTAATAGGTTCTGCATTTGCTGTTCCTTTTTTTAATAATTGTAAGTCTTGTCCTTCAATCATATACTTAGGATAGAGATAGGATGCTGCTGCTACAGAAGCATCCGCTGTTGTGCAATCAATTCTGAAAGCAGTAGAAAAACCATCTGTATAAGCAGCACCACTCGTTAATGCTTCTTGTATCACTGTCCACGTTCCAGCATCACTCACTTGAAGTTTTAGTCTGTCACAAGTTTGATAGCCATTACTTGTAACTCCTGTTGCCGAGGTACTTCTTTGAGCCACATCCATATTACCATTTATAATTAATGGATTTACATTAGGTCTATTAACTACTGAACTTTTTAAGTAAGAATAATCTACTCGTTTAAGAGTTCCTGCATCGGAAATTAATAATTCATCTGTATCAGCAGGAGTTGCTCCTAAAGCACTTTGACCTGTTATAACATTAGCAGTTATTTTACTTGCATCAACCGAACTGTCCGAAGGGATACCTGCATTTAAAGTATCTCCTAATATTAAAATAAAATCTATAACATCTGAACTGGTCAAAGCCTGGCTAAATGTGATTTGAGATGAAGCTATTGTATATGAATTTCCACTAGATTGAATTACTCCATTCAAGGAAACTATACATTGATTTTGATTTGGATTAACTGCTACTCCACCAACTAAGAGATTGTAAGTTGCTGTTGCAGAGCAGGTTATTGAATCTGCCTTGCGAAAATTTCCCTTTTCAGGACTATTGCCAATGTATGCCATTATTCTATTCCTTTAATTGCTTTAATTTCATCATCTGTTAATCCTAAATCTTTTAATTTTTTGTTTGCGTTTGTTTTATCTGTTTCTTTTTTAGTTTTTTCGTTATCAAAATCTGTTTGCAGTTGAGTTAAACCATCTGTACATTCTTTTTCTGTAGGTTTAGAACTTCCATCATAAACAATAAGATTTGCATAAATTTTATTTTTAGAATCTGACCACCCAAACCATTGACCAGTTTTAATTGTAACTAAATAATCTTCTATATGCGTTTGTCTCATTCTATGTGTCTCCCAATCTTAAAAATGTTAGTGAATTGTCATTTTTTGTGCTACTTGCTAAAAACATAGAATTAGATTCAACTGCATCTACTCCTACTGATACTTTAACATTAGCTACATCTGTTACATCTATTAAACTTTCTACAACAAGGTTTAAATCAGAGTTACTACCAGATCCGCATTGATGACTTTCAGCGATACAAGTATAAGCTGAATTATTAGTAGTTACATTTATTAATAGTTCATATTGTGTTTCTGAATTACCAGAATATGCTCTAGCACCTCCTATAAATCTTACTAGATAAATTCCTGTTGAAGGAAATGTAAATATTCCTGATGATTCTGACATTTGACTACCAGTTATTGTTCCTTGCCCTGCTGTATCTATTCTTTCCCAATTAGAAGTTATAGGATCAGCATCTCCAGTAAATGTTGCATTAACTCTAAATTGATCTGCTACAGAAAGACCACCACCATTTACAAAACCAGAAGTTAATCCAGTTCCACCATTGGCAACAGGCAAAGTTCCTGTAATTCCTTTTGTTACATCTATTTTATCTATTGCCATATTTTATTCCTTTGGGTACTTTGTTTTAATTGCTTGAACATTTGTTTTCCATGCTTCCAAACCTTTTTCTGTTATAAATTCTATTTGCTTGGCTGTACTTCCATATTCTTTTTGTCTGTTAGAAACAGCGATTGCGTTGTTTTCTAATTTAGTAGCTTCACTTTCAAATGCGTTTAATTGTTCGTCTGTAGGTTTATCTACACCATCTACATTCCACTCTTTGATGTAAACTACACCATCGCCATCATCTTGTAATTTTACTTCTGTTTGAAAGTCTGGTGTTCTACCTAAGTATGCTATTATTTTTTTATCTATGTTATTCATCTATACCCCTATTAATTTGCAACCCATTAAACTACAATAATTAGCATAGGCTAATTGTGCTGACCCAGAATTTTGATATATAAATAATTCTACATAATCTGTTGCTGATAAACTAACTATTACAGAAGAATTTAATAAAGCATTTCCAGTTGCATTAGGTTTAACAGTACCTTGTGTTGACCTTACAACTGTAGAGTTATTAACTCTTACAGAAATATAAGCAAAGGTGTCTATTGCTAAATCTGTTTTACCAGAAAAATTAAATAAATATTTTCCTCCTTCACCAGAAGGAACTGTAAATTTTGAACTTGCAAAAGCACTATCAGTATCCCAACCTTCTGTATCAAGAGTAATTTTTGTATCAGTAGCATTTGAAATGGTTTGATTTGAGCCTAGATAAGCATAGAAAGAAGGAGTATTATCAACACTAGCCGAGCCACCTAAAGAAACTGCCGAACCGTTGAGAGTTATTGAACTATTAACAAGTTTAGAGTTTGCTATACTTCCTGAAAGCATATCATTTGTCACAGAATTAGTTGAAGGAGAAACTGTGCCTACTGTTTTTCCTAAATAGACACAATACATTTCATCTGTTCCTGCTGTTGCAGAAGTTAGAGTTAATGCTGTGCCAGATACAGTATAAGCATCAACTGGACTTTGACGAACATTATTTATAAACAGAGCAATATCCTGCGTTGAGGATATAGAACTATCTAAAGTGTATGATGTTGTTGCTGATGTACTAAAACTTTGTTTTGCTAAAGTTAAAAACTTATCAGCAGGTGTGTTTCCTATGTATGCCATTTATTATCCTTATGTACTTATTGCATCTACGACACTAACCCATGCGTCTAATGAACTAGCTGTGTCTGATTTAACATAGAGGCGATCTCCACTTTGGACTACGACCTTTGCTCCACCATCTAATACTTGTAATGCTCCTCCTGTTGGGATTGGTGCATCTTTCACTAAATAAATGTCGTTTGTGCCATCATTAATATAACAATCAACATTGATTGCTGATGAGGCAACATTTGCTAAAGAAATTCCAACAATGGCATCATAACTATCAAAGTTTGCTCCATCTGGAATATCAACAGCACCAGTTCCGACATTGTTTTCAGTATATCTTCTAAAATTTTGAGCCATGTTTTCCTTTCTTTATAATGCGATTGCCATTGCTACACTAAATCCTGCTGTAGATTTGGCATCTAGTTGCGTTTGAATATCACTTGACACATTTGCCAAGTAACCAAATTCTGTATTTGAAACAGAAGTATCTGCTCCAATTTTTGTTGCAGCAATCCTATTCACATCAACTGTAATATTTCCACTTGATGTTACTGGACTTCCTGAAATTGTAAATTCTGAGCCAGATTGAGTAATTCCTATTGATTCGACTGTGCCTGTGTTGCTTGGGGTAACTTGAGAATAAACAATATTAGTTACACCAATTGATCCAGTTGAATCAGTTGTGCAAAGAAATATTTTATTATCATTAGCTGTTCCTTGATTAACAACTATCATACCACCAGATAATTCTGCAATAGTATCATGTTCTGGATCTCTTGAAGCTGCACCTGCTGAACTTGCAACAGCTAAATATAAACCATTCTCTGTTGCTGTTGATTGATCTTTTAATAATACTCGATCTCCTTCAACTAAAGTTACACCATCGATAGCATCTCCTGCTTCTAAAGCATTTGAAATATTAACATTGGCAGTTGAGGCACATTCTGCAACAGTTCTATTTCTAAGACCTGCTACTGCTTGGTCAACATACCCTTTTGTCGAAACTTCATTTGTAGCAGATGGTGTACTCATTCCTGTTATACTGCCACCTGTAATTGTTACATTACTTGATGCTTGAGTTGCAATCGTTCCAAGACCAAGATTAGTTCTTGCAGTTGAGGCAGAGGCAACATCGCTTAAATCACTTGCTGCTACCAATCTTGCACTAATTTGCGTCTGAGCATTTGAGCTTAATGAGTTTATGTACTGAAATTCACTATTTGATACAGTTCCATCTGCAATCTTTGCTGAGTCTATTCCAGTTGCAACTTGCGAGTTGCCAATCGTTCCTGTTAAAGAAGATGCAGGATAAGAAGTTGCATCTGTAAGATTAAAGGCAGGTGTGGTATCACTACCACCAAGAGAGAGACTTACTCCACCATAATTAACTGATGAATTAGCAAGTTCTGCGTTTTCTACTCCACCTGTTTTAATTGTTACTGCACCAGATGATACAGCAAAATTATCAGATGAGAATGAAGCGACACCTTTTGCTGAAGTTGTTGCATCATCTCCTGCTACTGTTAAAGTTTGTCCTGAAGCTGTTGTTGTAATTCCACTTCCACCTGCAATATCAAAAGATTGTGAATCTAAATCTACAGATGATGAGCCACTATCTCCCTCGAAATCTAAATCTTGTCCTGTAACTTGTGTATCAACATAAGTTTTTACTGCTCCTTGTGAGGGAGGTAAAATTTGACTTGTTCCTAAAGAAGTATCGTGAATAACTGGTGTAGAAGGACCCACATAAGTAGAGCCAACCCATACTCTAGGAGTTGTATCACTAGAATGAATAGTTCCACTATCAAGAGTAAAAGAAACTGTCGTATTAGGAGCAGAATAAGTAGTTGTTGCTATTTTTCCGTATATGGTTCCTGTGTTGGCACCATAAATCTTAACACGTCTTCCAACATGATACGTAGAAGTAACATCTGCAGCAATCGTAATGGAAGTTGTACTTGCTCTTGTCGCATTACTCGTTCCTGTACCTGAACCAAGTTCAAACCATTCTTTATCATTCCATACCTCACGGATTTCTGCCATCATCTCTCTAGCAGAGTTATTAACTCCACTAGGGGGCATGTTTTCTGGCCACCCATCAGGACTAGCAGCATTATTACTGGCTGCTGTTGTGCTCCATGTTTTTATTTTACTCATTTACTTCTTCCTTTTTTCTTTCTATTAATTTTACAAAATTTTCTGCTATTTTATTTCTTGCCATATACAGATCATCTTTTAAATATTTTTTTAATGCACCTAAATCTTCCCAAATATTTTGTTTTTTAAGTGAATTAACAAAATTCTTTTTATTAGTTGCATCTCCAATTAGAATTGCTAGTTCTTGTAACTGACTTAATGTTTTTGTATTTTCAGTTTGTTGTATTAATCTATTAAAATTTGTTAAACCTGTTTTAGTTGAAGTAGCAGCTCCATAAAATTTTTGATTATCTTCATTAAAATATTGATATGCTCCATCTTTATCATATCGTTTATACAATTCTCTTGCACTTTTATTAACAGAAATTATTTCTTCAATTATTTCGTAGGCTTCTTTAACATAAAGAGTATTGCGAGATGGTATTGCTTTTGTAAATCTTCTAATAACAGGATAATCTTTAACACTTAAATCTTCTGAATCATTAAAGAACCATTGGTCAGATAATGTTAATCCATAATAACCAAAAGTATTAAAATATCCTCTTATTAATGCTTCTATTTTAGGAGGAGATAAATTTAATTTTTTACCTATTGCTTGTGCAGTTCTTGACGTTGTACTTGCTCCTCGTAATTCTGGTTTTAAAGATTTATCATATTGTGATTCAATAGCTCTACCTGTAAAAAAATTTTTATTCATTGCTATTTCAACAAGAGGACTAATAGCTTGTGAAATAGGATTAATTCTAAAATTACCCATCATTATTCTATAAAAATCTTTAATAGTTTCTTTAGTAAAAATTGTTCCATCAACAGTTCTAAGAGCAGCACGTTCAGCAATACTTGAAATAGAACCTATTTCCCAAATTTTAGGTATTCGTGCATGAATATAATAAGGATTAAAACTTCCATCTTGGGGATTATACCCTTGGGTTTCTTCTATAGAATTATGAGGGAGTCTTCCATTTGTTGCTACAAATTCTAACCAACGAGCATTAGGAATAAATATATGCCAATGCGTATCTTTATCCCATTCTTCTACTTGTTGATACATAGGATTTTTTGAATTAAACAAAGCTAAAGCCATTGAAGTTGTAGCTAACAAACCTGTTTTAATTGCTACTTTTTTTCTATGAGGGTCTTTAGCTATTCCTCTATACACCCTATCAATACCTAGTTTAGCAGGTCGTAAAAACATAACTGTTTCTTCTAAAAATTTTAACACCTGACCCACGTTAGAAGCATAAGCTCCTCTTTTATCAAAAGGGGTACTAATTTCTTTAGAAAGATAAACACTTTCTGTTACAGATTTTCCTTTTCTTCTTGAAGCTGCATACTCTCCTAATCTGTTTGCAGACTCTACTAAGGCTCCTAGCTCTTCTAATAAAGCTAATGTTTTTCTTGGAGTATCAATAACTTGTTTATAATTAATACCTTTATTCGTATAAAATTTTTCTATACTTTGTTTAAAACTACCTTCTTGAACATAATACGAACCTAAATCTCCACCATTAGCTTTCCATTCTAAATAATTAGCATCTTTTGTAATGCGAGATCTAATACCTTCTATAGCTCCTAACACAATTTTATTACCTGATTGTGTCATTACAGTTGACATAATTGTATCTTTAATTCCGTTTGCTGCAATAAAATCAGGAACTAAAGTAACTGTTGCTTGACCTACTCTTTTTGGTATTGTTAAAAAATTTCCAATACCTGTTAATAAAGGAGATTGTTTATCTAGCCCTCTAATAGCTGTATAAAGTAATGGGTCTAAAACTTCATAATATTTAATTTTACCATCTCTTATAACAGGCATCATCATTTCAAACCCTTTAGGTTTGTTTTTAACTGTTAAGACTTGGGTAATAGGACCTAATCGATCAAAAGCCATATCCATAACCATACTTAAAGGAGTTTCTTTTGAAGTTGTTGGTTCTAAACCTAATTCAACTAATTGATCTAAATTTTCTTTTAATTGTGTTTTAATATTTTGCGTTAATGCTTTTTCTCTTGAAATATTTTTAGGTAAAGGTTTTAATATGTCAATGTATCTACCAGAACCTTGTTTTCGATATTTTTTAATAAAATCTAATACGTCTAATTTAATTCTATTTTTAACAGACTCTTGAATTAACATTCTAGCATTGCCAACAATGTTGTCTAAAATAGGTTTAAGATTTTCTCTTCCCCCTGTTAATTGTTTTATACCTGTAAATTCACTAGGTTGATTAGTGTATTTTTTAGAACCTGTCTTAGAACTATTAACTCTGTGATAAGGTAGAAATTGAGTTCTTTTCCAATTACTTCTTTGTTTTTCAGTAAATATTTCTCCGTATTTTTGTGCAAAATCAGCAATACCTTTTTGCCATATTTGTAAATCTTCAAAGGCTTTTTTAAATACAGGAGTTTCTAATTTTAAACCTTGTTGAATTTCTCTTGCAGTAAAAAGTTTTTCTCTGCCTTGTTCTAATAATTCTTTTGATGATCTTGAAACAGCATATCTAATCCAATTATTTAAGTCATACGAAATAGGGTCCAATGCTTTACGCAAAGACATAGACTTATCAAATGCAATAACATATTCGCCATTTTTAAAAGTTGCAAATGGAATACCAATATCTATTGCTCCATCAACAATATTATCGCCTTGTCGTATGCCACTTGTTTTTTTAAATAAAGTTAAATCTGTGGCCCCCAAGTCTTTTTCCATTCTTGCAAAGCCAATTTGATGATCTATAAATTCAGCTCTTGCACGTTCACTCCAAGAACCTAATTTAGAATTTACAGCTTCGGTGTAACCAATTTTAGAATCAATACGTTGTATATCACTTTGTTTCCAATATCCTGAAAATTGATCTTGTGCGTTTGTTATTGCTTTTTTTAATGAAACTTGTTTGCCATTTATATTAGTAATAAATTTATCATTTCTTACATTTTCTTCAAACCATTTAAAAAAGTTTGGAGTATATTTTTGAGCTACTTCTGGCGCATTAAAGTAAAGACGCATAAACTCAGCAAAACCTTCATGGGGTATAGGTTCGTTTTTATCATAAGATATACTTTTAAGTTCTTCTTTAAAAATAGGTTCGTCTAATTTACGAGTTATTTCAGGTATTCTTTTTTCAATAAAATGACCTACTTCGTGAGCTGCTGTATTAACATCGTATTTATTTTTTATTCTTGTTGTTTCTGTACCAGGAAAAAATTGACCGAATGTTGATTTAGATTTTATTCTACCTGTTGCTATAGGTAAGTTTAAATCTTTAATAAAATTAGTTAAAACTTTTTGTCGTGTAATAAGTTTTTTAGAAGCTCCTTTTTGTGCTGCTACTGTACCTGCTATTTCAGGTTGATAATTTTTAGCAGGGTTCCATTTAGCTTTATATAATTGAACAACATCGTCAATATATGGTGGTTTTTTAACTGATGCTCTAACTTGTGCATCATCTAATTTACTTTTAATTTGTGATTTTAGTTCAACAGGATTACGTCCTGTTTTAACAGACATTTCTTTTGCAAGAACATCAGAAATATTTTCTTTAACAGCTTCTAAATAAGGTTCAGCTTTTACTTTAACTTGTTCTTGTACTATTTTTTCTTTTAATGGTTTATTTAAAACTTTATTAGCTACACTATCAAAAGCAGTTTTTGAAGTAACTCTTGGTGCTCTTGATATAATATCAGCTAAAGCTATATGTGCAGCTTCTTGAAAACCTTCGCTAATTTCACTAGCTTTCATTGTATTGCTACCAAATAATTTTAATTCTAATTCAGTAAAACCTTCTTCTCCCAAAGTATCTAAAATAACTTCTTCTGCTGTATTAGCAAAAACTGATATAGCTCCCATAATAGGTAAAAAAGCAGTTTTAAATCCTGCGTCTCCTACTGCATAAACATCTCCTACTAAAGTTTTTGCAATATTTTTTCCAATTTTAGAGGAAAAATCTTGAACATTTTCTGAATCATTATAAACTTTTTTATAATCTATAATATCTAATCCTAAAACTTCTGTTGTAGGAAATCGTTCTGTATTAAAACTAAAAAATTCTTTTTCTTCTTTTGACCCTGGTATTTTGGCACCTTCAGGTACTCCCACATCTCCATAAAAATTAACAATATCATCTTTAACATTAGTTAAAATATTTTGAACTTTTGGAGCTGCTTCTTCTAATTGACTTTGAGGTACACCAAATATTTCTAATTCTTGCGTTCCTTTTAAAAAATCAAGATTGTTAGTTTCTGTTGTATCTGATCGAATAAATTCAAGATTATCTTTTTTTTCATTTTTTAAAAAATTAAGATTATCTGAACTAGCCGTATTATCAGATTTTAAAAAATCTAATTCTGCCATTATTGATTATATATTTGTCTTATTTGTTCTTGTATTTTTTTAGGAAGAGTATTGTAATATTCTTGTGCTTTATCTTGTGGCATTGTTTTCATTTTATCTAACTCTTCAACAGGATTTGTTGATTTAGAACCAAACCAATCTTGCATTGTTTCGGCAAACCAACTTTTACTATCTTCATTATCTCCTGATTCTAAATCTTTGTATAAACTAGAACTGTTTGGAGAAGAATCAAATATTGCATTAAAAGTAGCTTCAAAATCTTGGTCTTCGCCATATAATTTTTGCATAGCTTTTTGAGCTGTCTTCATTGTAAAAGTTTCGTAATCAGGTTCGTCCATTCCTGTTAATGAATTTTTCTTAACAGAAGTTGCATAAACATAATCTCCTAAAGATTTATCTTTATTATCAGGACTGCTTTCTTTCCATTTTTCATAACTTGCAGTTAAAGTTTTTCTTGCTTGTTTGATTTCTCCGTTAGTTTTTAATTGAGATTGAGATAACGTAGTTCCTTTTTTATTTGGTTCTTTAAAACTTAATGTTTTATCTTTTTCTATTGTAACAATAGTTCCAGGAGCATAATCACTTGTGTTAAAATTTGGTTTTAATTTTTTTAATGCTTCTTCATCATTTTTATTTCCAATTTGATATGATGTACCAGTTGCTTTAGGAAATTTATCTATAGTTTCCATTTCGCCTGTTAATTTATTAAATTTAACAAATGAACCATCGTCCATTGTCATGTATTGAAATTTAGACATTTCATCAGTTAAGTAATCTCTTTTACCTTGTCTTGCTCCTGCTGATACTGCCCCTGCTACTTGTCCCATACTTGGAGCAATAGGTTGAGGTCCTGACATGGAAGCTAATGATTCTAAAATTCCTCTACGTTGAGCTGACACCATTGGGTCTGAGCTCATTAATCTATCTAATATACCCATTACATGAATGCTCCGAGTAATGCTCCACCTGCTGCAAACATAGGATTGGTACTACCTAAAAAACTTCCCATTTCTGCACCTGCTAGACCACCAGATAATAAACCTGCTGCAAGATTACGTTGAAGAGGTGTAACATTAGTTTGTGTTTGACCATACGAGCCACCTGTTGCAGCTTGATAATTTCTTAACTTTTCATATGGAAGAGCTTGTTGATATTGATACCTATTCATTGCATCTGCTAGGGCTGCTTCTTGTAATCCCTCACGTTCAGCACCAACTTGACGTAAACGTAAAATATCATCGTAATCTGTTTGCGACATTTGAGGAGCTGCCATTAAAGCATTATTCATATTAGCTCGTTCAGACATATAATTTTGTCCGTATAATTGTGTTCCTAAATCTCCAAGAGAATCTGCTAATACTTCTTGATTAGCACCACTACCTAAACGTCCTGCTGAAGTAAATTGAGATTGAACACCAGAGGTAACGTCTCCTGCTAATTTATTATACAAATTAGTTATAAAAGGATTACTTGTTGGGTCTAAGTAATCTCCTTTTAACTGTTTAAGCATTTCTGTGTTAGCTTGTCCCATTAAAGGAGAACCTGCTTTTGCTCTTGCTTCTTGTGCTTTTAAAGCTAAATCTGTTTGTGGAGAAAAATCAACATACGTTTGTCCAGGGAAATAATTTGGTCCTGGAGCTTGATATAAACTTTCTGCTCGTTTAAATCCTTCTTGTAAATATGGGATTTGCGTAGCCCATGGTGTTACGTTGGAAACTGTTTTTGCTTCTCCTGCGCCTTTACTCATTTGTTAATTCCTTCATTAATATTATGTGTTTTTGTTTGTAATCTTTTAACCATTTAACCCAACCTTTACGTCCAACGAGTTCTATTCGTTGACATTTGTTTAATTTAGCCCATTGTTCAATCTGTTCTTTTATTGGATTGAACCAAGACTTCATATTCGTTCCTCCTGCTAAAAAATAACGACAAGAACGAAGTCGTGGATAGTCTATTATTTCTGTAATAATAGCTGCTTCCACTACGTTTGTTTTTACATTCCACGAAATCCATAATTGCATTTTCTTTTTTAACAAACTGTCAAAAATATCTTTAGGCATGTAGGCAAAACCATCAATTTCTAATGGTTTTAAAAGAAGTGGCTCAATCTGTTTCCAAATTAAGCCAACATCTTTGGGAGGAACGTAACTTATTTGACTATCCGAAGATAGTGAATCCGAGTGTTTGATCTGTGTTTCCTGAACTGGCATGTGTTAATGTTGCTGAACCATTTACTCTAGCAGAAACATACAACGTATTTAAAGCTGTACGTGCATTTGCAGTTGTTGGCATAAAAACAATAACAGAGTTTTCGCCAATCCGAGCATTGGTTAATGTTGAAGTAGTCGAACTTGCTGTCAATGTGATGCTTCCTGTAGAATTTAATTTTCCATCAATCGTATTATTTAATGATGAAGAAATTAATCGTAAATGCAGATCATGGTCTGGCATAGAAATAGGGACATTAGGATATTGGTTTGTTGCCATTATCTTTTACCTTCTGGTCTTGCTTCTATTTCTACTCCTGACATTGTTGTAAAATTTCCTGTTACTTTAACTCTCATACGATGAAATCTACTTGTAGATCGCATAGGACACGAACCATTTGTTAAAGTTGAAACTGCTGTTCCAACACTAATTGTATTTAACTGTGATGATCTTGATAAAGGAGTTACTGTTACTGACGTTCCCCCTACACCATCAACAATGGGAGTAGAAGAAATTAACGTAGATCGTCTTCCTTTTGCACCTTCAAATTCTGTTGTATCAACTGTCGCTGTTAGACTTGTTGCAATAAACTTTCCAAATTTTTTATCGCCACTAAAACCTGCTAAACCAACTATACCTTCTCCGTAATAATACGAGTCTAAAGATTTAGGTAAATTATCTAACGTGCCTAACTTATCTAAACTTTCTAATGTGGTAAAGGCTTCTTGGGAAGCAGTTGCAATATATTGAATATCCATGCTTGACCCTGTGCTAAATCTATTAACGGAATAATTATAAATTAATAATTTATTATTTATATCTCCTGTTGTAGAGCCTGTTGCACCACCTCGATAAGACCAAAATACACAACTATTATTTGGGTCCACAGCAGCACATATTCCATCTAAGTTAGATGCTAAGTCTTCAAAAAAATAGTTATCTATTTTACCTTCGCCTATTGGTGTTAATTGTTGACCACCTGTTAATTTATAAAATCCATCTTGTGCTAAGAAGAAGATCATATTACCAAACGAACAAACAGAACGTGGAGCAAATAAACCTATGTTGTCAGAAATCTTTTCAAAGGTAAAAATTAAAGGAGTACCAACATAACTAACCCTATAAATTGCTCTCTCAAAAAATATAATACCAAAACTTTCTCCACCGATAATCGCTTGTATATTACCATGAGGACCAACAACATCTTGATAACCTGATTGTGTAGTTTGCGATGGGGTCCATTGTGTTATATTATTTAACCCACTCCATTTTACACGTTGGTTGTTAACATTATATTTTTGAAACTTATGTGTTTCACTTCCACCAGTAGCAGTTAAAGTAATAGCTGTTCCTGCTGTTGCATTAGCCGAAGTTGTTGCTACCTTAAAAGTATTTGTACCAACATAAATAACATAATAGGTACTACCATCAGTTAAGTTAGTTAATGCAGTATTTGAATTTCTGTCATAAATAACTGTATCGCCAGTTGACCAACCATGACCTGCAATAGTTATTTCATTACTAGAAATAGTATTAGAGTCAAAAGTTTTTGCTGTATCATATTCTGTTGTAAAACCTGTAAAAACAAAATCTCTAATTACTGCTAAATATTTTGCTTTAAAAGTTGTTAAATCTGAAAAAAGACTATCAACACCTTCTTGAAATTTTTGAATATAATTTGCATGGTTAGCAGCAATAATATTTGTACCAAATTGTGTAAAAGCCCAAAAGTCTCTTGCACCTTCTGTTGTAGAATTACTATAACCACCTGCTTTAGATTTATCTATAAACTCTTGTGAAGAGTTCATTTGATATAATTTTGTAGCATCTCCTGCGTAATTAGTTGTACCTCCTTCGTTAAAGGCGGTAAATAAACCAACGGCATTTCCTGTTAAAGGTGTTGTACTTAATTCTTGAAAACCAGGCAAAGATTTATACCCAACTTTCAATGGCAACACATTATCAGCTTGGATAGCTCCTGTGTTTTGATAAGTTGGTAAATCAGTTTGTAATTCGCCAAAAGGTATCATTAGTAAACTCTTCGTTTAGGGGAGAATTGCGTAGAAGTCATTTGTATAGGTGTTGAAGAATGTTTTCCTTTTTCATCACTTAAATTAGCTTTCTGTACTGCTTCATTAAAAAGGTTAGCCCATACAGGAAGTCTTTCATCATTTTGAATAAAAGGAGTTGCTTCTAAAATACTACCATACAAATAAAGTTCAGGATAGTTTGTTAAAATATCGTTTGTTGTATTAGAATCAGATAATCCTGCTATCCGTTTATAATAATACATATTAATTGTGTAATCATTATCAGGGGAAGGACCAAAATACATTTTGTCTCCAATGATTGTGTAATACACAGGCATACCATTACCAGAGTCAACATACACTCTATTTAATTCATTAGGAGCCATATATTGTAATTCAGTTTGAGGACTTGCAGAAGTATTCTGCACAGAAATAAATTCTAAAAATCCTGTTGGAATTGAAATATATTTTGTACCTGAAACTGTGTCAGTAGTTGTATTAACAGCCATTTCACGCAAACGTAAATCTTTTGCATGACGTGATTCTGCTAGATCAATAAATGTATCAATGTTAGCAGTTAAATCATCTCTGTTAAGATAACTTGCTATCTCCGTTTTTAAATTTGTGTAAGTATCTAATGCCATTTAAACTGTTCCTGTCCATACTCGAAATGCTCTATTGTCGGAATTATTTAACCATCTTTTAAAACGTACATGGTCAACAATATCTCCTGTTGAAGACATAATTCCTTGTTTTGCTAATTGTTCAACAACAACCAAAGGGATAGATGCAACATGATTAAGTTCTTTAGACTTACTTACACCTTCCCCAAGGCTTTGTTTTCTTTTATTTTCTTCTATGACAGGAGTTAAGTCTTGGGTTCTTTCAATATGAAATTTACCTTCACTTTTATCTTCAATAAAGTTTGTATCAACTATATCTTTTGAAATAGAATATTTAGTCATTATGAAGACATCTCCGTTACAGAAATTTGACCTGCTCCTGTTGCGTATGCAGATACAGTATCAGAAGGACTTGTTTTCATAGTTATTGAATCATCGGCACTCAATAACATTCCGTCTTTACTTGCAGCAGTACCTTCTAATTTAATATAAGCATCAACACTTGTTGATATATGAACTAAATATACATCAGCAGAAATAGCAGTTGTTAAAACTCCTGCTCCTGAATGATCTTGTACTGTATATTTAATTGGTCTGTATTGATATGTTCGTGCCATGATATATCCTTATCTTCTAATAACGTAACTTACATCTGCTGTAGTAGCTGCTGCTTGTTCGCCATTACTTTTAATATGAATTGCGTCTCCTGCAGCTACTAATACTTCTCCACCAATAGCTAAAGCTACACCACTTTCATCTGCTGTCGCATCTGCTAAAGTAGCATCAACAGTTGTGTCGGTGCCATTTTTCATAATGTCAAATGTAGTAGTCGCATCAATTACAGTATGCACATTCATGTAAATTTCTTTTAATTTTCCACCATCAGGAATAACACATACAGGACTTGCATTGTCTGCTGTTTGAATGGCAGTCATATTACCACCCATAATAAAATAATCGTTTAAAGTTCTCATTTTTTTCCTCTTATTGTTCTGAGTTAAAACTCTTCAATAAATAAGGGGGCCGAAGCCCCCTGTTGTTTCTTAACTTAACCTAAAATTAAGAAGTAGTTAAATCTGCAACTATACCAGAAGATGATTGGTTTCTTGAAACCACTCCACCTTCCATTAGTAATAACATGTGAGTGTTATCGCCAGTTTTTGCTAGTTGAGTGTTTTGGAATGGACGTAGAACATTGAAACCCCAATATTCAGAATCCAATACCCAACAATCTCTATCTCTTTGGAACCTGTTTGGTTTAACAGTTAAAGTTCCAAAATCAGATTGGTACACATCTACTGCCGCAACAATAGTTTTTGCAGGTACTTCTCTAATTGCAGTTGAACCGCCTGTGAAGCCAGAAATTGCTTGTTTGTTAAATGGACCCACCATAATAGTGTCTGGGTTTCCACCTGCATTGTAACATTCTCTGATTACTTCTTTTAGCATTGATTCAGAAAAAGCTCTTTGAGTTCCATCAGTTCTTGTGCCTGAAGGTACTCCGTTAGTGTGAGCTGCATCTGCACCCCCAGTACCAACACTAGAGTTTCCTCTTATCCATGTTAATAATCCTGCTGTTTTTCTTGCTGCAGCAGAACCTCCCACAGTTGGGATTACGTTAGCTTGACAGATACCTGCTTCTACGTCTCTCTTTAATTCTTTCGAATTTTTTGCGAGACTATATGCTAATTGAGTGCTGCGTCCTGCAGCATCTACAGCATCGTCAGTACCAGTAATGATAAAGTTCTTTGCGTAGATTTGTGTGTAGTTATGTAACTCTTGTGTAGCAGTTTGTGCAGTTGCCGAGTAGTCGTCTCCTTCTACTTGATGGTTTGCAGCACTTGCTGCAGCTAAAGAGTCTGTAAGCCATTTGAACTGAGTGTTCGATGCCTTACCTTTACCCATGCTAGAAAACATTGGAGTATCAGTTGGGCTGATATTATAAATTATATCAGATAACTGTTCTCTTATGCCTTTCATATCATAGGTATCGAAAGTATTTCCTGGCTGTGCCATGATAATTTTCTCCTAAAGTTGTTGGGCTTCCGTCCAGGCAAGGAAAGCATCTTTTGTTTTCCTATCATTCCCCTTCTTGGGATTGTCTTTTAGAGAAGCCATTGCTTTTTGAATCGCAGACGAACTTTCAGAAGATGTAGTAGTTTGTGAACCAGAAGTTGTTACCCTAGGAACTCGTTTAACTTTCTTTCCGTCTAGTTTTGCTTTTTTTAAATTATCTAATTGCATTGCATTGTATGCTACCAAAACTGTTCTGTGATCTGTTAAATTTTGTAGTTCCGTATCGGTAAATCCTTGTGATACTAAAAAGTTTTTAATATCATTTTGAACTTTAGGAGCTTTATTAGGGTCGCCAAGAATAGGTAACTTTTCAATCAACTTTTCTTGTTCTTGTTTAAGAACAGTATTTAATTTTTGTTGATATTGAGCTTGTTGTTCTTGTTTTTCGCTTTCTAATTTAACTCGTAAATTATTCTGATGTTCACGTTCTTTTGTAATTCTAGCTTGTGCCTTAACATATTCCGTTGGGTCTTCTTCATAGAGCTTTTCCAAATCGGCTTCGGACATACTAGGTTTATCAAAATTACTTACAACTTCTTCAAGTCGTTGAACGTATTCGGATTTTTTTTGATTAGCCACGTTCATTTCATCTAAAATTTTTTGACGTTCTAACTCTAAGGTTTTACGTTCTTCACTTAATTTAGATGTTTTTTGTCGGTAATCAGAATCTTTAGCATAACCACTTTGTAATTCCTCTAAAGTAACTTTAATTGTCTCGCCATTGACTTTGACATCAAAAAGTTTCTCGTCAGTTTTCGTTGTGGTGTCCTCAGACACTAATTCCAAATCGTCAGGGGTTAATTCCTGCGTTTCACTTTCAACTTTAGTAGATTGCTCTACAGGTGTCTCTGGTGTTGTGTCCTCATTCCCTGTGGCTTGGTCTTCTTCCAAAGTACCCAAAAGGTTGATGATTTCACTTTCTGCTGTTTGCTGTGATAGCGCAACAGATTCCTTTACAGGTTGATCTGCCATATAGTCTCCTTAATTTTTAATTAAAAATTTTAGTTTTTTGTATGTCGGTCAATGTCTTATTCGCCAATTTTCCTGTCTCCATGACAGACGTAATTTCGTTGATAAGTGATTCCAACATTTTACGCATGAGAAATATTTTTTCTCTTGCTTCGGTATCTCGAAGAGGAGATGCTAACCATTCTTGGTTTAATCTTTCTTCGATTTTTTTTACTGCATCAGTAAAAATTTCGTCTTCTAGTATTCTCTTTGCTTGATTACCTAGATGAATTTCTTTTGACATATTTATCTGTCTGATACGTTTCCGTAAGTCATTCCACTTGTGCCTACATTTTCGGTAGATGGGTTGTTATATGGATTACTATAACTATAACTACTAGAGCTACTAGAACTACTAGAACTGCTTGAGCTACTGCTAGATGTATCATAAGCGCCCCCACCATCTGTTCCTTGATTAATATAAGGTTTATTTCCTGATTTCTTTTTCTTAATTTCTGTTTTAGGTTTATCAATAGTATTAATTTCATTAATTGCAGTTATAATATCATTGCCTTGATCTTGCGTAAAATCTCCACGTTTAATTAATTTTTTTATTGTTTTAATATATTCAGGAGTTAAAAATTTATCTGGTACTGTTGAAACATTTCCACTTTGCGCTGCTGCAAAAATAGTATCAACTGCATCTTGCAAGGAACCAAAAGCAACTGTTTGACCATAACCTGTTACAAATTTACCATTACCATCATAATGTCCACCTGTACTTGTATGATATTGAACTGTGTTAGGGTCTTTATCTGCACCTACTCCTGTTGGAACATATTGATTAATTATTCCTGCTACAGATTTTGCAGTACCAGGTATTTTAATATTTGTATTTGTTCCAATGTTACCTAATTTATCATTGTAAAAATTTGCTTTTTGTAATGCTTGTTTATAACTAGGAGAAAAACTAGCAAAGGAAGGACTATCAACACCACTTCCTAAAAACATATTTTTCTTTTGCAGAGCATTAGTAAATTGTTTGTATTGTCTGTCGTTTAACATTTGAATAGGACCAGATAACATGTTTGCACCAAAACCTAAAACACCAGGAGGAAGACTTTTATCGCTAAATTGTTGTGGACCTTTTAAATTTCCATCTTCGCCAATGTAACCTTTACGCATACCAAAATCCATTAACTCACTTTCAGACATATCGTTTAAAGGAACATTAGAAAGATTTAAAACTTCAGGATTATTGTCTCTTATAGTTCCGTATCGTTGTGTAGTAATATCTTGAAAACTATTATTATCATTAGTATTTTGATTTCCGTAATTTATATCTACTTCTGTTTCTTCTTCTACAGGAACTTGACCTGCTACTTGGGGAACAACTTCATATTGTGCGAAACTTTGATTTGGATTAGGTTTAGCTTTATAAGGAAATTGATTAAAGGTACTAAAATTAGGGTCATAACCTGCAATTTGAGACTCTGTTAAACCTTGTGATAATAAATTATTATACGTAGGTAATGTGTAATTATATCCATATAAACCTGTACCCCCTGAGTTAATACCTAATAAGTTTTGTAAATACGGATTTTGTGCCATTATTGTTTTCCTTGTTTAATAAAATCACTTTCAATTTCAGCAGCCTTACGTAATTCTTCTGAATCTATTTTTTCTGCTTCAATTTTAAGTTTTGTTTCTAATTCTAATACTTTTTTCTGCATGTCGTACATCATTTCTTCACGTTTTTGTTGAAGAGTTGCCATTGTTTTTTCTTTTTCTAATTTTAATTCTTCCATTGCAGCCATAAGAAGAGGATTTTCTTTCATAGGGTCTGGTGGAGGAGGAGGAGGAACTGTTGCAGGGTCTAAGAAGAAAGGTTGTGCAGAACTGAAACCAGAATTGACAACTAACTTCTCTAACGTGTTATAAATTTTAGACTCATCTACTAATCTTCCGTACCCACCTTCTTTAACTAACATTTGTTGTATTTGTAAAATTTGTGAAAGTAAATTTACTCTGTGATCTGTATTACCTGTACCTAAACCAACGTGTATTGAAACGTCCATTTCTTTATCAGCCCAATCTTGGGGATTCATTTCTACAAATTGATTGCGTAAACGTATTATACGAGGTTGATCTTGATACTTGGTAGCAAGTTGCATTATGCAACGAAACAAATCTTTTACACCTGTCTCTGCAAAAATTCTCGCTATTAATTCTATTCTTTGTGTACTTGCATTTACTAAAGCATTTACACTTGTTGCTGTTGTATGTGATTTTTGAATTGTATTAGGGTCTGCTCCCATTTGAGAACGAGATATACCTGTTCGTGATTCTTTTAATTGATCTATTTTTTCTAACATTGCTAGACCTTCATTTAAGAAAGAAGGTGTTGTTAGAGGTGTTACTGCACCTGGTCCTTTTGTTCTTACAATACCACCAGGACGTGAAGTAATAAGATCATCAAGTTGTACTTGCCCATCAATTACAAGGTGTCTTGCGTTGTTTTGCAAATACATGTTGTCCATAGTTTGACGTAGGACAGTTGATTTCATTAATTGTAAATCCATCACTAAGTCTGCAACACTCATTCCATAGAAAAGATGTGGCATAGGGATTGGAGTTACCATAGAGAAAGGAAGATAATCTATTTCTTCATTATCAAGGATAATACTTTCATTACCCCCCATTGTAATTTTTCTTAATGTAGGTTTTCCTTTTTTTTCATAATCAATTTTTGTATAACATTCTACTATGCGAACATAGTCAGTTGATTTATCTATACTTTGATATTCTGTTTCAGGAGACTCTGTTTGATACATTTCTCTCTCTGTGTGTTCTTGATTATAGAAACCATCAGTATAACTAGGAAGTTTATCAACGAGTTTTTTATCAAAACCCATAGCAATAACTTCAGCTCTTGTTTTAATAACTCTATGTCCAACAAATTGAGAGTCAGCAAAACTTTTAGCATTTTTACTTACAAACATTTCTTCAGGAGGAATATTCTCTACACAAATTCTTCCTTCTTTTGTTGTACGAGTAATTTTAACATCGTGTAAATATTCTATTTCAAATTCGCCTTGAACTTCTTTTATATCGTGTTCATCAACAGAAACTGTATCATCAATTAATAAAGAATTATATTCTACATCTGTTAAATCTGCGTACTCTTCTGTTTTTGTTTTTTCAATTTCTTTATAATAATGTTTAACAAAACCATTTTTTTGTAAAAGAGCATCTTTGAACATGGTATAAAGAATCATAAAACCAGGATTGTCTTTCATAAAAATATAATTGACATAATCCGTACATTGTTCAGCCATTTGTTGATCTTCAGGACCTTGGGGATCAAATTTTACAATTTGTTCTCCTGCTGTAAAGATACGAAGCAAGGAAGGAAGGATATTTTCAACAACTTCCAACACATCTTGCGTTACTACTTGGGAACGACCTTCAATTTCGTTACCATAGGGCTTTCCTAAATAGTATTTAAAAGCAGTTCTACGTTCTGCTCCTATATTTCCTTCAAAATAACCGATAGAATTTTCTAATAATTGTCCCAGAAGTGCTAATACTTCTGAATTTCGCATTTTAGCCATTTAATCTTCCCACTTTATGTGCAATGGCCCATCATCTGCGCCTGTAATTTGCTGTTGTGTCTTATCTCCGTACACTTTGGGTACTAATTTTCCTGCTGTCCAATGTGTATCGTGCATTAAGAGTTTTAATACAGCAGCTTCTTCTAAACCTACTTTACCTTTACCTTGTTTTGCACGTTCTAATGTCTCTAATGCTTTAGCTCTATTATCGCCTAGCATATATTCAATACCTTCTTGTTTACTTCGACTATATTCTTCTTGAAATCCATCTTTCTTACGAAGCCACGTACGAATTGTTTCCCATGTAGGCATGTCTGTATCTCGGCAAATAGAACGAATAGATTCTCCATTGGCTAATCTATCGCAAATATCTTTAACCATTTGCTTACTATATTTTGTTGGCATTACCATTATACTATTCCCATATTTCCATATTTAATTTCACTTTTAAAATCACTTGTTTCATTCATTCCAACTGCCATATATCTAATGGCATCACAACCATGAGAAGCCCATGAATGTTTTGGTTTATCTAACAGTTGTCCTGTTCTATCGTTTCTCTCCCATTGGTACTGACGCATTGCTTCAATACCTTGTTTACATTTATCTCTATCAAACCACATACGAGAAAAAATCATACGTGTTGCATTAATACCATCTATAACAGGTAACTTAGGAACGATTGTAAAATACAATCCTAAATTATTTGCTATTTCATATCTTGACTTACCACTAGAGAGCTCACGTTGACGTAAATCATGCGGTCCATAATGGTTAGAATATTGATACCCTTTTTGCGCTAAGACTTTCACATAATGATCTAAACCCATCGAGGTATTTTCATAATAATCTATCAGGTGTATTCTGTTACCCACACGTTGAAAGAACCATATTGCTGTGGAGTCTCCAACTCCTAAATCCCATGCTGTATCTACTTTAAAATTTTCATCGTATTCTATATTTGTAATACGACCATCATCTTGTGCCTTCGTTAAGGACCTAGTGTAGATACCACCAAGAACACCTGCATCAAAAGATACTTCAAATTCTTGTTCGTATTGTTCTTCACTCATCATCTTACGAGCTGCTTTAAGTTCGTCTTCGTCTATAATTCCTGTTTCACTTGCTTTAAAGACAGCCGAATACCATTCATCAGGATTGTTTACAGCATTGTCATACAGATCAAAAAATGCGTTATGACCTGCAGGAGTACCTATGGCTATAAGCCACCCTTTCCTATCCGATAAGGCAGGACGTAATACTGTCCATATATCAGGGGGCATCATTGCAATTTCATCTACAACTATTCCATCAAATCTTTGTCCCCTTAAATTATCGTAAGAGTCAGCTCCGAACATTTGTATTGTTCTGTTACCTGGTAAGGTAACACGAAGTTCGGTGGTGTGATATTGCACACCTGGAATTTTACATGTGTAATCTATGGCATATTGCCATGCTGCTTGTTTTGCCATTCTGTACGTAGGGGCAATATATCCATATTTAGGACTTGGTAATGTATTGAGCATACATTTTTTCAATATCTCATTGAGGACAAGGCATGTCTTTCCAAATCTTCTATGTGCGACCAGTACATTCCATCGCTTTAAGTTCTTATGAACTGCTAATTGATGTTTACGTGGCTTATACGGAATCGTTATTTTTGGCATTATCAAGGTGTCGATACATTGCATCTACATCGTCAGATTTAACTGCTCCTCGACCTGACTCATTATGAACAGGAGTTGGCTTATTTATATCTTCAACCAACTTCTTAAATTCATTCATAAATGAATCAGATTTCTTCTTAACTTTTTTTGTGGTCATATTTACCTTCGTTCCTCTTTTGTTCCCCTATGGTCAAATATAAGCCTTTTAGGGCTATATACAGGGGGGGTCTAGTATGTGTGTGGGTCCCCTACATTATGTGTAAGTCCGTTGGGGGTGTCCCCCCTATAAATCGTAATACTTTCCTTAATTTTTTTTGTAAATTAAAAGAGACTCTTTTTGTACACTAGATGATCTCTCTACATTTGTTGGCTGTATTCCTATGTATTTAATAGCTATTGTTCTAGCTGTGTCTTGATATGGGTCTAGACTGAACCTAAACTGGTTCTAGTTTGTTGGTTTGAACTGTCTATATAAGTAATGTGCCACTTTGAACTAAAAAGAACTATGACAACGTACCTATCTCTCTCTATCCCTTAGTATTCTTAGACTTCTTACTCTTATCCTTCTCTATGATCTCTAAGGATAGTTGTATTAAGGTATCTAAAGCAGTTGATTGAGAGTTAATTCTATTATTAAATCGATAGTTATTAATCTTTTCGAGTGTCTTATCATCTACATTAACTTGGAGACGATTAGGTTTGGATTGTGGTTTATTCATAACCCAGGACCTTTAAACTTATTTACTCATTTAATCAAATACTATTTGACTCTACTTAATTACTAATATACTCACTTACTTACATATTAAACAAAGGAGAATAAATATGGATAATACTGAAACAATAAATAACCTTATTGAAAATGATGATTTTGATAAGGTTGTATCTAGTGGATTAACACCAGTTAAAGTAATGTTAATGAATGGCAATTATGAAACACGTTGGTGCAGTACTAAAAATTTAGATACTACATACTTTGAGGATTTAGACAGTACACAACAAGACTTAATTCAACAAACTTATCCTAAGTTAGATTATGATACAGTAGTTGAAAATCACGATAACAAAGTTGAGAGTTGGGAATTAAAAGAAGGTTGTCATATTTCACAATGGTTGAATAAAGATGGAGGGTTAAAATAATGGCACATTTACATTTAATTGAAGACAAGAACAATCAAGTAATCGATCAAAAAGTTTATTGTTCAGATTATTGTAATAAAATAGATAATGCAGATAATTATAAAGGTTGGTTAGGTTGCCAAGAAATAGAAATATCTCAAAAATGTGAATTAAAAGATTGTAACAATATTATTAAAAGTGTGGTGGTTTAATATGGACCTTTATATTTTTAACATATTAATTGGCTCACTAATATTCTCTATTAGTGGGCTTGGCATATCTATTCTAGTTATGTTTTTAATCTATTACTTTGAGGGAGATAAATAATGATAAAGAATACTGACTACACTTCTTTTTTAAAAACCATTGAACAAAACACAGACAAAAATTGTCATAGTGAAAATGCTGTCTTGATTGCTGTAAACTTTGGTAGAGAATTACAAAAAGAACAAGCAATAAAAATTATGAGAGAGCATGAAAGTCAAGGTCATATGCCTTACTACATGGGACTAGCAAGAGATTATCTTGTTAAAGATATTTTGCATAACATGGATAATAAAAGATTATCCAAACAAATTAACAGTAGATTGTAGAGGTAAATATGAAAATTAAATATATTGCAGTTATTAAAGAGTGGAGAGACAAACTTTATGGAAACACATATTTTGCAGCAAGTATTGATGATCTTGTAAAAGATAAAGTTTATAAAATACCTTTTCAATATGGTTATGGTTCTCATAGTGAGTCAATATGTAAAAAGCATTTAGGCTTAGAAGGTTTTAATTCTGAATTACCAATTAAATTTGTAACAGTTCCTAATTGTAAACAAAGAGAAGTTAAACAACATGGAACAGAAAGCGAGTAAATTATGAGTGATGTTAGTGATATGAGTGAGGAGTTTCACGATTGGCTAGAACAATGCCCTTGTCATTGGTTTAAAAAATATGGTGAATCTACTTATACTTTTAGTGAAGATAATAAAGAAAATGAAAGCGAGTAAACTATGAAAACAAAAACTGACGCAATATATAGTACAGCTTTAGCCTATACTACTTATAAAAGTATATCTAAAAACATTGATGATAATACATTAAAAAATATGTTTAACGATTTATGCTTGTTATGTGATGAATATGGCTTTGATTACAAACAAGAATTAAAAAAATCAAGAAAGCGAGTAAATAATGATTGAAGTACACCCTTACCACGAATTACTTAAAGATATTAAGTATATTTCTATGGAGATAGAAAACAATCAACGAGTTGCTGGACCAGTATTACAAAGGACCTTAGAGACTTTAGTTGAGTCAATTACTAAACTTGAAGAGAAGTGCAGATCGCAACAATCTCAAATTAACCATTTAAAAAAGGAGGTAAATAATGAGTAAATATACAGTTATTCAAACATATAAAATGCAAGACATTTGGAAAAATGTTGAAGCAAAAGATAAACAAGAAGCAATTGATATTTGTATGGGTGGAAGATTAATAGATGAAACTAAAAATTTAGAAGACACCACAGAAACAGAAGTAAAATTAAAGGAAGTAAATAATGAGTAAAACAGAAATAGAAAAGAATTGGGATATTTTTTGTGATGATCCTTGGCAGTATGACAAAGATTTTCCCCATACTCACATAGAAATGGAGATTAAAGATTTTGTTAGAGATTGTGATGAAAAAATTGATTTAGATTATTTTTACGGAATGATTGATCTTACAGCCGAAGTATTATGGTGTCATGCTTTTCCAAATGATGAGGAAGAGTGTAAGCAAGATTATGTCTGGGAAAAAGATATTAATAAATACATAAAGAAATTTTATCCTAAAGAAAAAAGTTTTTCATTAGGTTTAAATTAAAGGAGGTAAATAATGAAAACTGATAAAATTATAGAATTATCAAATCAATTAACAATAGAAGATATGGAACTATTAATGACAATATTTTCTGACAGAATATCTGTATTTATTGGACAACATAATAAAGTTTTATTTACAGGAGATTTAAGTAAAGAAAATCCTGTTTCATTAAATGGGGCTAATATTCAAATTAATATGGAATATGTTGATAAAAAAAATAGTTTTCTTAAACAATATAAGGAGTATTTAAAATGAGTATTATACCAAGAAATAAAACTGAAATTATGTTTATTGATACTATCAAAAAAGCACATGAATTTCTTAATGATAAATTAAACCTTGATACTAAACTAGATATTGAAAGAGTTTGTTATTGGGGTAAAGATGCTTTTCATTCTGGTTGTTATTATGGTGGTAATAATGCAGTTGTAATTAATTTTCGCAATCTTTATGGTTTTAGTTTAAAAACTGTTTTAACTGTTTTAGGACATGAATTTAGACATGCTTATCAACAAGATAAAGGTTGGATTATTGATGATGGTTTTAAATCTAAAAATAGTTCAAAAGGTCATATTGAGTCTGGTACTTGGAAAGGCAATTATATTAAATGGGTAGAATATAAAAAATTGCCATGGGAAATAGACGCAAGAAAATTTGAAGAAAAATACGCAGAATATTTTTTTAAATCTAATTTGATAAAAAAGAAAGATTTAAAAATTAAACTTGATGGAGATAAAACCTTTAAACCTTTAATTGATGAAACTGAAGAAGAAATTAACAATAAATTTGGTCAAGAAAATGTTCAGTTTTTTACACATTATTTAGATTATAGTAAATCTGAAAAAGATGTAATGAAAAAAGATATAAAAAGTTCCATGGATATATTAAAATCTTTAGGTGGTTATGAATATAAAAATGGAAGATATCTTTTTAAATGGAATAAAAATAAGGATATACATATTAAACAAACTAAATTGATAGAGAAGGTTAATAATTTAGAAAATAAAATAATAAATAAAAAAGTAGATAAAAAAGGTTTTTGTTATTTAACATTAAATCAAATAAATAAAAATTTAAAAAAACCTTTTAAAACTTGGTCTAAAAAAGCAGTTGAATTAGCTTTTAGTGATTATGCTGATTTAATAAAAAAACAATATGTTGCTTATAAAACTAAAGAATTAACTATTAGAGATTTAACCTCTTAATGTATTGTTTCATTCATACTGGGCAACGGATTATCATGTTCGTTGCCTAGGTACATATTAGCGAACAATTCAATATCTTCTCTGTTTTTAAACCCAGAGATAGTCATAACTAAAGATAACCCCCCAGAATATTTTATCTCTTTTGCCTGTAGGACCAATTCATCAGTTAGTCTGTAATCTCTTTGCAATAGATTTTCTTGTTTCAATATTTTCTTTTTTAAGTTTGTCATATAAATTTATAATTTCGTTGGGATTTGTCTTTGCTAAAAAACAAATTTGATAGAAGTCTTTACTACCAATATAATCTTGTGAATTTTTAATAAAATTTTTTTTAACTTTTTCAGATTGATCTAATATTCCCAAAGCATCACATAGAGCTCTGTGAAGTATGGCCCTATATAAATAAACTAATCTGTTTGTGGGTGTTTGTTCTACTAATTCTTTTAGATCGTACATATCCGATATCGTGTCAAAACACTTCTATCGGTTGTTAGGATAATATATTTTCTTAAATGCATCGCAATAAGAACAAAACTAGAACAAAAAAATGTCTATTGGATCTTAAGGGTAAAAAATTGACCTAAAGATGCCATAGATTTTTAATTTTTTTCTTTATTATTATCTTTTGGATTCCAAAAATCATTTAAATCTTCCAAACCCTCTTGTAATTTACTTAAATTTACAACTTTTTCATCATCTAATACGACTCTTCTCACTTCTTTTGCATTATTTCGACAAAATTGAAGGGCTTTTAAGTATAAATCTTTGAAATGTAGGTATAACATTCGGTTATCATGGTGGCCCATAGAGTTCACAATGTCATTTATGGTACTTGTAATGTTAGGATTACCCTGACCAATCGAGTGAAAAACAGCTAATTTTGTTCCTGCGCTAAATAAAATTAAGTTTTTATCTTTATTCCAAGGACATAATTGCTCTTTTTGATACAATCTATCGAGCTCTGATTTGTATAATTTCTGTAATACTCTAGGCCCTTTACCAATAGGTTCTAATTTCATTAAACAATTATCAGCAAGTCTTTCAAGCAAACCTTTATCTAATTCTCTTAGTTTGGCTGCGCCATAGTCAACTTGTGTGTGTTTTTTCAAATCTTTTTTCCCTTTTTATCGTAACAAACAAGGTCTTTTGCAAAACCCATGTCATAAATAAATTGATGTTTGCCATCAATAAAACCATTGTATTTGTGATCTTTGCCTAGGTCGTTTAAACTTCTGATTTGCTGTTCCCCAAGCTGTATGTCTTCGTCAATTCTATCTCCATTTAACCAAGAAGAAACATGAGGGTAAAATTTAGGGTCATTAACAGTAGAGATTAAAAAATTATAATTCTCAACTACCTTTTTTTTATTCTCCTCACTTAGTTTGTTAAATGATGTAAAGGCTTTGCTTTTACTTCCTGTTCTTACAGTTAAATCTTTCCAAACTTTTTCAAATTCTTCAGTATATTTATGTTTATTAAGTTTAATTATAGGTTTAAGTATAAGTGCTTTTGATTTGCTTTCAGTTAGCTTTCCATTAGCTTTTGGTCTTCCTCCTAGTTTACCATTTTCAGATTTTACAACATGAAGATAATTGACCCTCGCCCACTCCTCAACTTGTGCTTTTTGTTCAAAACATTTTGATATTTCATTGTAAGTAAAAAATCTCACTAAGATACTATCTACCTTTTTTTTTGTTCTCTCATCATGTGCTTTGCAAATTTCATAAATTTCTTCAACATTGCTAGTGAGTTGTGCTTTATTCTCCCAAGAGAAACAAAGTAATCGCCAATAAATACCTAAGTCTTCATTTTTTAAATGAACAGTATTAGCAATAAAATCATTTACCCTAACAGGCATAGAAAATATTTTATCGGTCATAGGTCCACCAATGGTGTGTAAGCTCTAGCTTTGTAGTCTGTAATTTTTAAATAACCTTTAAATTGTAAAACTCTAAGTAAGTTCCAAACTGAACCTGTTGAATTGTAATTTAAGTAATCTTTTAACTCTCTCACAGTAGGAGAAATTTTATTATCATTATATCTACGATAAATTTCTTGATACATGTGATGTTGAACAGGTGTTAAAGGCATAGGTTTCATAATTTAAAGAGGGGGGGAAAGTTAACCCCCCTCATTCCGAAGAAGCACCAAAAAAAGTTTGACCGACTTAATTTGGAAGAGCCTAATTGCTCTGATACAAAAAATATTGATTTCTAAAATTTTGTCAAGTTATTTTGACAATGTAAAGTTATATGGCGATTTGTTCGATTTTATAATCTTCGTCAAATAGGGTGTGTGTAGTTATTCGTGGATAAATTGCATTAAATTCACAATCTATAATTAATTCTTCCTCATTAACCCACATATCTTTATAAGAAACCATTTTACCTTGTTCTTTAAATTTTAAATCTTCTTTGTTTTTGTGTTTTCTTTTCCACCATTGAAACACGCAAGAATTATCTTTATTAAATTCTAATACTTGACCATAATAAAACATATTATTTGATTTTCTTTGAACAAAACAATCAACATTAATTAATCTTTTTTTGAGTTTATCGTCATTAACCCAATTTTTATGATCGAAATCTATAAGAGAAAATGCAGGAATGTTATTAGCTTTGTTAGCACCCCAAAAAAATGCTTTTTGTGTTGGTTTTAAATACGCATTATTTAAAAAATAAATAACTTCTATTGGCTCATCGTAATTTCTGGGTACAAAATGAGATTTATTATAATCAAATTTTTCAATAATTTCTGCTTTAATAATATTATCACTAATAATTTGATTTACTTTAACTTCTAAAACTCTTGCTAATTCTTGTAATTGTGAAAACTTTACATCAGTAGTGCCTTTTAAAATTGACGCAATGGTTTGATGAGACATTGAACCACAACCGAGAGGTTCATCAGCAGTAAGTACAGATAATGTTCTGCCAGAAGGAGAATGACCTTGTTCTTTAACTAACGCATTTAAGTTAACTAAATATTTTTTATGATCTAGTAACCTCATTTTCATAATCTAACGTCTTTCTAATTTTTATCAATATTTATTAATTATGACAAATATATATAAAACTTTACATTTGCAACTAATATTTGACAAATGCATTAAAATCTTTACAAAGTAAAATTATGAACAAAATTTGTAATAATTCTCCTCTTGTTAATAAACAACAAATTAAGTTCATGTTGTCTTCAACAAGGACTTCTAAAAACTATAGGGGGCTATTTGCCCCCTGCTTATTCATATTTTCTCCTAAAAATAAAAGGCTGAAGTCAAATGTTTAAGGCATTGTTGTTCTTTGGGGGTGGTTTTTTTCTTGCACTAATTTTTTACCACCTCCGAAGATATTTAAAAAAACACGAAAGAATAATTGATTGGGATATTAAAAATGACAAAAATTTACATAACGAAGGTTCTGCGAAATATATTCGATTGGCTTTACTCGATACTGACAAAGCAAATAAAGAAACAAAAATCATTACAAATTTCAGACGAGGAAACAAGGTTTGATGATTGGTACATTGATGAACACATGAAGAATTATATTGATGAAAAACAAATATTACGTTGGGAGGGGGAACAAGTTTCACTCCATGAATTAAATAAAGGAAAGAAAAATGACAGAGATAATTAATATCGGAGACAAACTTAATCTTGGTATCATTAAAACTATTAGTAGAGAAATTAGAGAGATTAAAGAGAGAGTTAAAAAACTTGAAGACATGGATAACGAAACTCTTCGTAATGATCTTAACAAAGTAATTGAAGAAATTAAGGAAGATAATGCCAACAATACCTTATAAATTAGAAAATGGTAAACCTGTTACTGGAACCACAACAATTATAAATGAACATAAAAATCCTGGACCTCTTTTAAATTGGTGTTACAAAATTGGTTTTGAGTCTGGTAAAAATCAACAACTACAAGATTTAAAAATGGAACATGGTCCTATTCAACATTGGACAGATTTACGAGATACCGCAGGAGGTCAAGGAACATTAATACATGATTACGCAGAGAAACATGTTTTAAAAGAACCTTATGAATTACCTTCTGATGAAATAGTTTTACAAGCACATCTTAAATTTAAAGAATGGTGGGATAAAAGAGTTAAAGAAAATAAGTACGAAGTAATTTGGACAGAACGTAATATGGTTTCAGAAGAGTTAGAATACGGAGGTTGCCCTGATCTTTTAATTATAGACGAACATAATCACAAGACTTTGATAGATTTTAAAACAGGTAAAGACATTTACCCAGAAACTATTATGCAAATGGGCGCATATGATAATCTAATACATGAGACACAGGGATTTCATTGCGATCAAGCAATGATTGTTCTTATACCTAAAACCACAAGTAAAATTAAATTAAAAGTTTTTTCAGCTTTGCAGTTAAAGTTGGGATTTAACCAATTTGATTTGATGCGTCAGGCACATGTCAATAACTTCGAATTAAAAAAGATATTCGAAAAAAGGAAAAGGAAGAAATAATGAATGATAACGCACCATTAACAGGTATAGTTAAAGAAACATATCAAACAGCAAAAGGGAAACATGGTCTTATAATAGATTGTGATAACCCTGCTTTTAAATATCCAGTTAAAGGATATGACGGAACTTTTGGCGCTACATTAGGTTTAAATGTTTTTCAAGTTGGCGATAAAGTAGAATTTAAGTTTGAAAAAACTGATTTTGGTAATCAATTTACTGAATGTACTATTGAAGGTGGACATGGTTCACAACAAGATACAAGTTTTGATCATGGAGCTAATAGAGAAAATAAAGCTGATGAAGAAAGAGTTGTAAGTTCTCAACCTATTGTTAGTTCTACTAACAATGATATGGACACTTATTTAAAAGCTGTTGATACAGCTTATGATAAATCTCAAGAACACCCAAATTTAAGAAATTTAGATGGAGAGAATTTACGAGCAGTTTGTATAGGAGCTGCAATTCAACACATGCGAAGTAATGGACGATGATAAGTTATTTAAACATCTTAACGGAATTTGCATTGAAATGAAATATATTTGGCCAACAATGAGAAAAGATATGAATGAAATCATCGAAGGTAAACGAGAAATATCGGAAGTATATTCGAAACCAAGAGTGTTGCATGTGTCAAACCCCTCCCCAATCACAAGCACATCACATAACTGTGAGGAAAAGATTGAAGGACAAAGCAGGAATGGGGGCGAAAGTCCCAGACAACCAGAACCTAATCCCATTGTGTCCGAGTTGCCACTTGTTCGATCTGCACCGATTGGGAGAGAAAAGGTATTGGAAAAGAAAAAAGGCAGACCCATTCGAGATAGCCAATTATTATTGGCAGGAGTTTCAAAAGTTAAATGCATAATGAAACATAGTAAATACTGTTTAGAATATTTTATTCCTGAAGGTAAATTTAATAAAATATGTAAAAATTGTAAACAGACTCACATGTTTAGGAGTGCAGTATGAAAATATACACTCAAAGAATTAGTCAAACTTTAGCAGAGCAAATATCACAAACTTATTATGGTAATATTGTAACAAGTAAAGTTAAAGAAGATATTATTATTTGTCGTACATACAATCCTGAAACTTTAGAAAAATCTACAGAAGAAGTATTTAGTAAAACAAGTTATGAAAAGATAATTCGTTTATTGAATGACTCTGATACTGAATTTGGTCCTGTTACAGAATGGTTTAAAAAAGATAAACCAGAATTAGAAGCATCTGAATTTAAAATACCAGAAGATAAAAGTGAAAACTAAAACAGTTAAAAAATTGTGGCAAGGCAGATATGTTTCTGTAAGAGACTATGAAATTAAATCTGCTTTAAAACAAGGGGGATTACGATTAACGCATAATAATCAAATTATGGAATTAAAACCAGATGAATTAAAACATTTAAAACCTAATAGTCAAGTTTTACAATCACAATTTAAAGGCAGTTATCAATTAATAGATATTACCTGGAAACCATTAACAGAAGACCCAAATCAAGGAAAATTATATGAATAATAAATTACTTAATGCCACAATGGTTTGTAGTATTTTAAATATATCTAAACCTACATTGTACACCAGAATTAAAAAAGGTATGATTGAAACTGTAAGACATGGTAGAGATTATAAATTTAATGCACATCACATTGAAGATTTAATGAAAGGAAAGAAATGGGAATTACCAAAAGAACAGGAAGTCCGAATTGGTATTGGCAAAAAACTATAGATGGTAAAAAACATAGACTAACAACTAATTTACCAAGAAATACTTATTCAAAAGCACAAGCCAAAAAACTTATGGCTCCTTCTGTTAAAGAATATTTAGAAAAAATTAGGCAACCTAAATTAATGGAAAATAGTAAAGATTTAAAAGTCTCTACGATGTTAGCCTTATATATAAAAGATAAAAAAAGAGAATGGTCTGATAGTACCAAAGCTAATTATCCAAGAGTATGTAAAAATTTTCGTGATTATTTTGGTTCAAGTACATTGCTGCATACACTTTGGTTAAGTGATCGTTCTGGTACAAAAAATTTACATGATTGGAAAAGACTACGTTATCAAGATGATGTTGTAGAAACAACAATCAATACAGAATTAGACGTAATTAAAAGTGCTTACAATCATATTAAGGATAATTATGCGATATATAAATTAGGTAAAGAATTAAACAAATCTCATTGGAAATCATTAAGAGAAATAGAGCCAGATCAACCAGATCGTTCTATAGAATTAGATGATTTTTTTAAAATATTTTTTGCTCTTCCTCCTCATGCGCAGAATGTCGTTTGGTTTAGTCTTATAGGATTAGGTGTAAGAAAATTAAATGTTACTGGATTAAACTATAATCAAATTAAAGGCGATAAAATTGAATTTTGGGTTAAATCTAAAAAGAAAAGAAGAATTAATAATCAAATTGTAAGTGGTAAAATACATAATGTTCCTATTACAGATGATGTATATAATCTTTTAACTGGTCAAAAATTATATTTTGAAACAGAAGAAAATCATCAAGCCAGAGCTAAATGTTTAAATCTTACAGGTGTAGGTAATCTTTTTTTATATAATGGAAAACCTTTTAAGGACCCAAAGAAAACCTGGGGCAATACACAAAAGAGATTAGGTATAACTAGAATTGGTAAAAATAATAAACTAACACATAAATATACAATTCATGGTGTTCGTCATACAGTAGGATCTATTGTTGGTTCTGAACTTGGCGATGATTATGCAATGAGAACATTAGGTCATTCAACAATGCAAGTTACACGAAATTATAATAAAAAAGATATGCAAATGAAAATTGTTGGCATGAAAAAAATTCAAGAAGTGGTACAGAGGTGGACACAAAGCACCAATACTGAAAATGAGCTCGATAAAAAACCCCAGAAAACTGGTGGGTGTTTAGGGACTCGAACCCCAGACCCTCTCGGTGTAAAAAAGAACACCCAATAATTTATCTATCCTTATAACGTAAAAAAGAGGGGAGAAAACAACAGTTTCTCCCCTTTTTATATATTCTTATTTATAATGTAATTTTGTCTTTTATCAAGTTTTATCAAATTTTATTAAACTTTATTAAAAAAATAGGACACAAAAATAGACACATTAACCTAATTTCATTTCTTGTTTCTGTGTACTGTTCTCCTGAATAAGAAGTTGGCATTTAAGCCTTAAACCCTCATAATCAGCATATGCGCTCTCTGTCTGCAATTCTGCACTATCAAGGAGTCTATCTACCTCTGCATACTCTATATGAGTACGTGCTCTCATTTTTGCGTCTTCAACAGTACATTTTTCAGCCTGTCTAAACTCTAAATATAATTTAGCTTCTATTCTTTTTTTTTGACGTTCTAAACTATCATAGGCAGCTTTAGACTCCCCATATCTTTTTCTAGTTCTTGTTAATTCGGAAGAGATAAAATCTTTATCAAATCGAAGGGGGTGCCATTGGTTCATAGGTCCTCTACATATTGTCAATTATCCATGCTTTTAATTCGGAACGAGTGAGTAATTCTGTGATGAAATTCCCATAGGAATTAACAACAGTTTCTTCTTCTTTTTCTTTGAGAAGATATTGGTAATATCCAACATGCAACATTTCATGGATAACTACGTTTATTGCGTCTGCACCACCACGATTAATAATATCTTCATCTAAATATATTTTGTAAGGGGGCTTTCCAACGAAGGCCCCCTGTGCTTCTGAAACTTCATAACTAATGTCATGTGGTATAGTAATTAATTCTACCTCAAAGGCTCCAATAATAACTTTGGAAGGTAGTTTAACCTTTTTCATTTAGTATCTAGGTTTCTTCTTTTGCATTAGATTGCACCGATTACAAAAAGAACGATTAAAGCTACAATACCTGCTTTAACCCAATCCTTAACACCCCACGAACTCCATTCTTTTAAATGGTCCCATAAGTCTTGTAGTAATTTCATATTACCTCCTTATTTTTTTTTAAATAACTTCATTGCTCCTGAAGCTCCTTTAATTCCGAAACTTGCAGAAATTGCTATGTATAATAAATGTTGGTAGTAAACTGGTGTTTCTTGTAAGGCGATAAAACCTTGTTTAACGTATTCTGTCATACCAGGAATAAAAGAAAGGACAGCAGGAGTAAGTAAAACAAATAATGCTACTTCATCTTTGATACTACCTTTCATTTGATCAACAGCAGATGCTTCCCAAGCCACACGACCTGCTATTTGATCTTCTTTAAGTTTAGTAGTTGCTTTTATTTCTGTCAGTTTAAGCTCTTGTTTTGCTTTTTTAGTTTCAATAAAACCTTGAACTGAACTAGAAACAATATTTGCAACTGGTCCTAATAATAAATTTAACATATATTGCCACCTACTTGTTTATAAGAAATAATTAAACTACCAAGCTCAATTAAAACTAAAGAAGTAAATAAAACTGTTATAATAATTTTCATTTATGTTTCTCCACGACTTTAATTAAAGAATCGCATCTTCCAGGGGTTTGTTCTGCCCAAAGGGAATTTTTCATCTCCATACAACTTGTTTCATAATCTTTCTTTTCTAATGCTGCTCTAAAATTTTTAAATTTAAACAATCGACTTCCTAATTGAAAACTCATTTCGATACATACACCAAAAATATCTGCATGATGTTTGTCTGGGTCATACAAAAATGTTTTAGCTAAATCAAATGCGTCATTAAAATCCCTATTAAAAACTTCAATAGCTTGTTCTTCTGTGTATTCTACACCATCTTCGTAAGGGTCCCCTGCATCACATAGATGTCCCCAAAATATTGTTCTGTTTCCTAGATGATCTTTATAAACTTTATTTCTATAACCTTCGTGTTCCTTAATTCTATTTTTTATTTCTTCAATCATCTGTTCCTCCAATTTTTTCTTGTTCCAATTCTTCTTCTTTTAAAATGTATTTAAACTTTTCTAAGTATATAATGGCATCTGAAAGCTCCTGTTGAGCTTCGTCTATCCAAGCTATTGTAGGTTTTTTAGATTGCAACATAGTGCAACCAAATTTTTTTATTCCTTCTTCAGATCGTTTAGCAATACGATCAATGACACCTTGAACTAACTTATCTTTTGTTTTCATATCTTACCTATCCAACGATTACCTTTTTCTAAAACCATTGGAATTAAATTAGGTATTCCGTCTTCTATATAAGCGCAGCCAAGTATGGGTCTTCGGATATTTACTCTTGAATAAGCAAAAGCTAGGGAGTCTTTATCAATTAAACAACCTACGGACAATCCCCATTTAAGAGCTTCTGGGGAAGACCAATATTTAATTTGAAAGTCTGTATGATAATGACCTTGAATAAAATTCATACCAATAGACATGGAAGATTTTAATGGGTCCTTATTCATATTATGAACAAAGTAATAACTTCCATGCTTATCATGTAAGATAAGTTTATCGTGCCATTTCCAATTCTTTTTATTAACATCAAGAATATCTGCGTAATCTTTTATAATGTAGTCAGGTAAACCATGATATTTTCTTTTACGAAACACCAGGGAACCATGATTAGAATGAAGTAAATCCATTTTAGGAAATAACTTTTCTAATTTTTTTATATCTTCTCTTGCCTTCAGCAGCTCTTGAGTAGCATTATCAAGATCAGGGTCTTTGTCATGGAATGAAATCGCATGATAATCAACTTCGTCTCCTATGTTTACAACTCTGTCTGGCTTCAACCAGGACTTAACAGCTTTTAAAAAAGGCAAACTGTCTTTGTGCGCATAAGGAAAATGAAGGTCCGAAATTATTAAAGTCTTCATATAACGTCCTTTTTAGGGGGGTACTAATGGTCAAGGAAGGTCAGTTTTCTTCTTCAGTGATGAGATATGGGCTTGTTTTTTAATCCATTAATCTAAAAAATGTATAAATTGCTCCTAATACTGATCCGATAAATATGGCTGTTCTAATAGCACCTTTTCCAGTTGCCATTTCTTGTTTGAGTTTCATTACCTCTTGTCTGTTTTCTTTTACTTCAGATTTAATCTCATCTAATGTTTTACAAATTTGTGTATATTGATTTTCCCAATCAGACATCTTGACCTTTCACTATTAAAAATATTTCTGGGTATTCTCTTAATAAATAATCTACTGTTTTCTTTATCTTGTTTGTGTAATCTTTATCTAATGCAAAAGTATTTAAACTATTTATTATTTCATCAAGATTAACTTCTTGTGTAACTGTTTCTTTATTTCTAACTTCTCTATATGCTTTAAATTGTGTACCACTATTAAGTAAAGTAATATAATCAGCAACACTCTCACATTTTCTTCCATACTTTCTAAGAAGAATATTACTATCAAGTGCTTTAATATGTGGTTTTGTATTATCAGTTTCTATCATTCCATAGAAATTATTACCTAATCTAGCAAATCTTGACTCTCCCCAATTAGACTCTAAAGTTGCTTGAGCCACAGAAACAACTACTATGGCTCTATATTGCGGAGGAATAGCTGTATTAAAATGAACAGTACATTCGGTTATACCTCTAACAAATTGGTTTTTGTTGGAGTATTTGAAATCAAAATTATAACTAGATAAACTGCACAACAATAAAGTTGCACATATAGATTTAATCATATTAACTTTGTATTGCTAAAATTATTGATCCACCAATAAAACTAACGAGGTACATTGTTATAATTATTTCCATAAATCTCCATTGTTAAAAAAAAAGCAATATCCAAACATTATTTATTCCATTTCTCTTTTGCTTTTAAAGTCCATTTTTTTAATTGTTCTTTTGTAACTTTTTTATCTACAAGAACTGCACCCTCTGGTATTTCGTTATATAATTTTATAACTTCGCCATCTTTTATTTCTACGATAGCTTCGCCACAGAAAGCATCTTTTTTAAATTCACTATCTCTTGAAAGTAATCTTTTTTCTTTTAAACATTCTGACATAGAAGCCACTGGAATATATTGGGTAAGTCTATCTTCGGTATCATTCATATTACCAAACAAAAACATAACAATAATGCTAATTACTTCCATTTTGCCTTACCTTATCTTTTAATTGTTCTACATCTTTTTGAAGTTTAGAAACTTGGTCTTTTAGAAAATCAATATTCACACGATTGTTCATCATTGATTCCATTTCATTTTGTATTGTTTCAAGTTGTTTAGATGTAAACTCTAACAACATATACTGCTCTTGATCTATGGGTTTTTGATCGGCTGCTTTTAATAAGTCAGCTTCAAATAATGTTGCTCTTGTCTCAATATTATTTAATCGTTCAATAACTCCAAAGTATGCCCAGACTCCTAATGCTGTTGCACCTAGTATAGAAATTAGATTTCGAAGTGGCATTGAAATGCCTGTGTTGTCTGATAATTTCATTTACCACAATCACACTCTGATTTGCCACATTCACAAGGTTTTATCATTGTTGTTGGAGTAGCTCCTACATAGGTCATTCGTTATCCTTATCCCATTGGTCTTGTAATTCTTTTAATTTATCATTAACTTCTTTTTCAGTTGGCTTTGAATAAGGATTGTCTTTATATACTTTATCAACAAACATTTTAGGGTGTAAAATAAGGTTAGAATAAATCTTATTCTTACTATCACTCCAACCAAACCATTGACCAGAATGTATCATAATTAAAGCATCTTCTATGTGATTTGGTCTGTCATTATTATCCATTTTATGTATCTCCTAATCTTATGAATTGAACTCCAGTTCTAGTATATCCAGTATCACCTTTTGTTGAAGTGCTAGTATTTAATACTCCTACTTGAAATTTAGCTTTACAGTTAGTAGTGCTTGTTACATCAAATTGATGAAAAGAACTACCAGTACACATAGCAGAAGCACTTGATGTTTGTTGTATAAATTCCCTAGATTCTGCTGCAAGATTATAACTAGAATTATCAGTTGTTGTATATATTGCTGAATAAACTTGTCTATCATCTCCATTCAACATAGCTACATGATTATAAATAATCCAATAAATTCCTGTAGCACTAAAACTAAATTCTCCACTTGATTGGCTAACATTACTTCCTAATTGTCCATAACCATCTGAATCTACTTCTTCCCAATTAGAAGTAATATAGGTTGCTTCACCAGTAAAACTTGTAGTTAATCTAAAAGTTTGAGCAGAACTTAATCCACTACCATTTACAAATCCACTTGTTAAAGCTGTGCCACCGTTGGCTACTGGTAAAGTACCTGTAACTTGGCTAGTTAAATTAATGTTACCACTTAAAGCTGATGTTTTTACTACTGTTAATGCCATGTTATCCTTTTGGGTTGTCTGATTTTACTTTAGCAATTGCGTCTTGCCAAGTAGTTGTTGAATTAATTTTATCATGATATTGCATATCAAGTTGGTCTTGAATACTTGGATAAGCTGCTTGTCTTTTT
>Ga0080013_1000795_pt1 | contig 43461 bp, 28 predicted proteins | sample ETNvirenome_6_85_FD_69236 | JGI IMG/M metagenome (GOLD analysis project Ga0080013, IMG submission 69236) | Marine viral communities from the Pacific Ocean - ETNP_6_85 (SPADES assembly) (version 2) | ecosystem: Environmental > Aquatic > Marine > Oceanic | place: Pacific Ocean | collected 2013-06-19 | reverse complement strand
GTGGTTCCCGAGAATGATGTAGGTCGGCGCAATGTCGGCAAGGTTCTTAAGGAACGATGTCGCCAAGTCAAAATATTCAGGAGAGAGTTGAGTCTTTGTGTGTGCGAGATCCCCGCAGTGGACAATGTAGTCAACTTCCTCTTCTCTTAGTCTATCATAGATCTGATCGAAAACTGCTCGATACTCTCCATGATACTTATAGTTGCGGATATGCGTATCCGCGATATGTGCGATCTTCAAAGTAACCCCTTACTTGAATATACTATAATATAACATATACTTGACCTGCTGTCAAGTGTTATTTTATTTAATTAGCTCTGGAGAACCTGCTGGGCAACCTTTCTGGTGGCCAGTTTAACGTCCTCGTCACTAATATTGGCTGCGGAGGCCATCTTGACAAATTGCATTAACACTTGTGCAAATTCATCTACGGTATTAATTGATGCAAGAACCCTATCGAGGCCGGACAACGAGTTCAACCTTTTCAGAAGAGTTTCCACGTCTCCTTTAAGTTTCGGGGGCGCGGCTGGTGGCGGTTCTTCTTGCTCAACTTCAAAGAGGTCCAACTCTTCTTTAATCAATCTTTTAAGTTCTGACTTTGTAATTTTCATAACTCTTCTCCTTTATATTCCTCGGCTGTGCGTTTGATTTCTTGCTCTATTTCCCACGGATCGTCGAGTCCGGCGATGCGGCGGGCGGCCATATAAGCCACTGTTCCGAACGCGGCTGGGCTAAAGTTATAAGCCACCTGACCTAGTACTTTGATTATCAGACCAAGGTCCTCGGGATTCATATGCGACAAGAAGGTTTCCAAGCCCTCGTTCAGGTCTTGCTCTTCAAGTTGTGCTCTCACATCCTCACCAAACATTTCGGCTGCTTCTTCGTTGGTAAGAGTTACTTCTAACTCTTCCTTGATGATTTGCTTGAGTCTTGCTTTGGTGATTTTCATTTCTTATTTCTCTTGTCAAGGGCTTTATAGGCCCTGTCTCTTGCGTCAAGTTCGTCCTGATGCCACTGCATCATTTCATAAGGAGGTTCCCCCTCCCTGCTGGCAGGGATCGATGCGATGACTTTGTTCGGGTCATCCAGCTTTGCAAGTGCTTCATACAAGCGGTTGATGACCATAGAGAGAGTTCCTGTGGTATCTTCTTCAGCTTCAAGCATTTGAATAGCGTCTTGAATATCAACCTCTGGGCCTCCTTCAAACTGTGCCGTTTCGGCGACAGCCTCAAGTTCTTCCTTGATTATTTGTTTAAGTTGTTGTTTTGTTATTTTCATTTTAAAATTCTCCTCTGGTTCCGTACTTTTTATAGTAGGCTGCGGCGCCGTCGGGTAGATCCTTGGGATCGATGGCTGCGAGTTTTTTAAGATTTGCAGCTTTCCTTTCTTCTGCTGCGGTGACCTTTTCCATAGCAGCATCAGCAAACTCCCCACTGGGTGGGAGGGCCGCGATCCAGTCGGCGGGAACATCAATGAGAGATTGTAGGTGATAGCGGGTCCAACTCCAGTAAGGATTGTCCCTATCTGGTGTGAGCGCGTCTGCGATCTCAAGAGGCCCTTCGGTACCAAACGGTGCTCTATCAGCGGCCATAGCAACCATTTCGTCATAATAGCGCGACATATTCTCCACAGTTGCACGATTTTTAGCGCGACGGAACACATTGCTGATCATATCCAAAAACCGATCGGCAGTTCTAGCTTCACTGAGGACGCCACCAAGCTCTTCCTTAACAATCTGTTTGAGTTGGGACTTGGTGATTTTCATTGTTAGCTTCCTTTGGGTCTTCTGTAACGATATGACGGCGCGCCTTGCTGAAATCTTGGGTCGCGGGCGTCGGCCGCTTGGCGGCGATCAAATTCTTTTTTACCGGCGGTGCCACCGCGCCCCCCTTCTTTGGAGCGTTCAATAATCTTATCCAATTTTGCCTTGAATCGTTCTACCTCAGAACCACGGGGGTCAATAGTGTCGTTCGGGCCGGGGTGCTGGAGATCTACAGCGAATCGCAGAATTGCGTCCCGGGTTGGTTGGTAAGATATACCTTGAGCTTGATTAACAAGGTTCGAAATTTCTTTTGAACCAAGAATGAACTCGATCACCTTATCAGTAACAGCATCGCGATCTCGATGTGAGGCTTCAAAATCTGTTCCGCCAAGTTCTGGGGACCAAGAGTCGGCGCGGAAGCTCTGCCTGACGCCGCCGCCATGAACATCCCGAAAATACTTCCGGGATGTCTTGGGGTCGGGATCTAACATTGATAATGCAAAGCGCGCTCTGAATTTTTCTGTCTTGTCTCTTGGGAGGCCCATTTTTCCCTTGGCCCAACGAAGTGGGCTCCCAAGAGGGCTGTCAGTAGATTTGGCGCCATATCGATCAGACGACCACCTAGGTGTTTGCGCCTCCAAGACTCCCTCAAGCTCTTCCTTGATAATCTGTTTAAGTTGTGTTTTTGTGATTTTCATAATTTAATCCTCTTTTTGGGGGGGAGTTCTTGTGGCGGCATTTGGCGCTGCAAAACGACCAAAGGCTTTCTGTTGTATACCAACTTCGAAGGGATCCATACCAATAAACACCGAGGACAAGTAGTCCATACTCAGGTCTAATTGTTTCATCCCGTCCGCAACCTCTTTCATTGTCCTATTCAGATTTGACATCACATTTTGTAAATCTAAATCCACTTCTTCCATTACAGGCTGGCGTGGGTCGGCCACTTCATTCTGCTTTTTGCTAATTTCAATCGCGGCGAGTTGCTTATTGGCGTCTGTTTTGGTTGAGTGAGTACCCAGTCTTTCGCCGCCCTTCTTGGGGTACACAGCATATTTACCGTCAACCTTACGAATGGTCTCGGTGAGTTCTTCTTTGATAATCTGCTTTAATTGTGATTTTGTGATTTTCATCCCTTTGCTATCTCCTGCGCTATTTTGTTTAGAGCATAGTGTATATGATCAGGCACATTGGGGTCATTTTTGGCAAACTTAATATATGCGTTAACCATACTCCATAACTTGTCGCGCGATGGATCTGAGGGCGCGGGTGCTGGCTCTTCAACTGGAGTTTCGGGCTCCGGGGGTGCTGCCGCAGGAACGCCGGGTGGGCGTAGACCACTGGATCCAACACTCATCCTCGGACGGATAACCTCTCCCAATTCCTCTTCGATAATCTCTTTCAGCCTAGCTTTGGTAAGTTTCACTACTATTCCTCTCTGATGACCATATTATCAACTAATTTCTTAATCTGCATCTGAGTACCAATATCTAAATCGGCGACGGCATCAGTAAGCAGAATTGCAAGCTGCTGGCCGAGCCTTGCTTCTAAGTAATCATAAAGCGCTGCGTTACTAACGCGTTCGGTGCCATGTCGGTCTCCGTAAGCTTCTTCGAGTTCTTCTTTAATAATCTCTTTAAGTCTTTCTTTTGTGATTTTCATTTTTTGTCTTCTTCGAGGTTGCGGAGGCTCGGCCGGCGTTCGCTGGCGAAACCGAGAGGGTCGCCGCCGCCGTGGCCGCCATACGGTTTTCTTCGGGGGTTGTCTCTGTCGTACTCGTACTGCTTCTGCGCGGTGTAGTAGTCGTCATCGTCAGCGTCGGGGTCTGGCTCCCCTTTTCCGCCGTAAGTCCGACCGCCGTGTTCGAAAGGCTCGGAACCTCTTACATCGCCGGGGAATCGGTACCCCGGGTTGTCTTGAGACCACGCTGCTCTCGCTGCTTCTTCCTTTTGGTCCCCGTGTTCACCGACCTGTTTACCTCCGTGAGTTCGCCTGTGCTTTGGGATATAATAGTCTTGCTCGCTCCAATGTGCGCGCGACCTATATTGCTCTCCCACCACTTTGTCAAGCTCTTCTTTAATGATCTGTTTCAGTTGTGTTTTTGTAATTTTCATAATTTTGTTCCTTAGACGGCAAAGAGCCTTTGCAGTAAATAGTTATCTTTTTCAACAATCGCCGCATTGTTTTTGCGGGTTCTGAACTCTTCTTTAGTCATTTCGCCAACATCCTCAACACCAGACGTATCTATCTCGTAGACTTCCACTCCATATTTTAATAATAATCTAGAAATACTGCGTGCTTTTTTGGATGCATCTTCATCCAAAGCCATAAACACCCTATTCCCACTTTTAACAATGGTTTGAAAAAGAGTAGAACTCTCGCGGAGTGTGGATCCAAGAAGAGGAATTGCATTGCCGGCCTTTATTGCGTCGAAGACACCTTCTACTATAATTAGGTCTTCGTCCCAATTTACATAAAGCTCGTTGAAAATAATATCACGGCTTGCAGGTGGGTTCTTATACTTTGGCCAAGCATCACCGTATGAACGTGCAATAAAATAATTTGCGTAGCCATCTTCGTTGAATGATGGCACGACAACTCGTCCAGCGTACTCTCCGTCGGAACAATAACCGATTTTCCACTTGAGAATGTCGTCCTTGGTAAACCCCCGCTTAAATAAGTACCGTAAGGCCACTTGAGCGCTTCGTGAGGGCGTCCTGTTCGTTAAGCTAACCAAGGCCTCGGGTAAATCAACACGCTGCTCAGAGGGCGTCTCAGGCTCCGCAAACAGGAAGTCGAAATCTGTGATCTCAACACGGTCATCATACTTCATCCATTCGTCACGGTCCTGACGTGTGCCAAATTTCCGAACGATATAGCCAAGATCACGGCCTGACTTATCACAAATCCAACACTTGAACACAGACTTGTCCACATTGACAGACATCTTCTTCTTGTGATGTTTGCAAAATGGACAGCCAAACAAATACTCGTGACCGGACTTATAGCCTCGACCAAGAACATTCTTGATTATTTTGAGTTTTTCTGCTCGCATATGGCCCCCGCCTTGGCAATCACCATAGAGTCTGCTTTATCGTAGCACTCAGGCTTGGGATTACCGTTACGAGTATATTCTAACACGAACGCGGGCTCGTTGTCAAGTAAAAACTTTAAGACAACAGCTTTGGCCTTTTGTCCTCGGGGAACTCTGATTCCACAAAGTTTCCTTGCAGACGTAGCCGCGAGGTATTCTGGCTTAATTTTATATTGATCAAAAACAAGCCAAGACACGATGCCGTTAAAACGAGACAAAGTTGATAAAGTCTTCGCAGATGAAAAACCTGAACGGAAAGTCTGGAGCGATTGTTCAATATATACTGCTCTAATCTTCTCTCCGAATTGGTCATATATCTCTTCCAGACCCGCTTTAACATGCTTCACCTTCTCAAAAAAGTCTTTGTATTTTCTTGTGTCCCAAGCACCGTTAAGGATTATCTCGTCTTCGTCGATAAGAGTGTAGCCCGTGATGCTTGTGGATATATCTAATCCTAATATCATATATACTATATATCAAGTTTAAGCTTAAATGTCAAGTCTCTTTCTTCAGTTTTCTTGACTGGGGTCGCGACTGTGGCGATGCCGATGACATTTTTATACTCGTCATAGATAGCAACTTTGCTGATGTAGGTCGTTTTGCGGAAGCTGGCCGTGGGCTCGACAAATGAGGCACTAACCGTATTCTTTATTACCATATCTCTTTCAATATACTGATAGGTCCCTGTCATTGGGTTGGCAAAGGAGGCACTGCTCTCAAAGTCAATAAAGGTCGGGTTATTGGAATGGTTCAGTTCGGCTCGCGGTGCGTGAGCCATCATTGTTACGTTAGGAACATAATGGGTTCCCGAGAATGCCATATAGAAGCTAGCCGAGGCTCGCGTTTGGGTGGAGGCCGTTTCCCCCGAGGAACCCGTAATGGTATCATTCGCACCGACGCCGAAATACAACCACTTGCCTTCGTCAACCGATGTACCACCAGTATACTTTAGTTGCCTGTCGTTGATAGCCCAAGCACCCGTGAGGCAGAGGAACCCTTCGTTGTAAAGAGCCACACCCGCAACAGAACCAGAGTTGGGGCTGCCATACGGAGCAACCTGAATAAGCTCTCCGTTTCTATTGACATCCCGAAGTTGACCCACCATCGTTCCTGTAACATAGAATCTTAGATCGACACTGCCTTTCTTGATCGAGGATCCATAAAAAATAGATGGGATTGAGATTAAGTTTAAGGCTTGGGAGGATTTCTCACCCATTGACGAGGAGAATTGGTAATGCTTGCTGAGCGGCGTATAATAGTTGAGAGTGTTTTTAAGGGCGTCCATATGTTTTCTGGTCGCGGACGCGGCGAAGTATTCTCTCGTAATTGATGCGGTTAAAGGGTAAGACCCGGTTATCTTGGCACCGTGAGCAAACTGTGTTAGATAATCTGAGGTTGTAACAGTCCCGTCGGCATTGCGCCTTATGAATTCGACGGCGCCGCCTTTCGTTATTATGGGACGTATAAGACCGGTGTCTCCATCAAGCCTATCAACGTTAAGTTCGTATAGGTTAACAAAGCCGGGCCTCACATTCGGGACGCTAGGCGTGAATGAGCCCGACTGGAGTGAGCGATTCTTATAATATACGACAGAATCATAGATATAGAACTGAGACTCTGGGTGTGTCTTCAGCCTATTGTAGAATACGTCGTCTGCTCCAAACCTATAAAGAGTATCGGGCATTCCCGGCCCCCTTTAGTAGTCCAGCCGTACACGAAGCGTAAGCTCATTAGAAGGAGTCTTTTTGAGCGGCTCCGACAACTTGGCTACTGCGAGGAGTTCTTTATCGGCAGAATAGAGGCCAATTGATGTAATGTAAGAAACAGGTTGGTCTCTCGACACTTCCTTGACTCTAATCTTGCTACCTGTAAGATAAGTGGGGTTAGAGCTATAGTTAAAGTCACCGTGGTGAGCGCGGCAGAAGTAAATCGTGCTGTTAAGCTCAGTGGTGTTATTGAACTCGACGTTGATCAGGCGGGTGCGGAAGCCGTCGGCAGAAGCAGAGATTGCTGTCCCCGACAGAACGGTGTTGATGTTTCTTGTGTCGGCCGAGGTTGCGGAAGAACCGAAGCTAGATCCGAAATCATTAGCAGCCGAGGATGTAAAGACCGATGCGGTCAAGACGCAGACACCAGCTTGGTAATAAAGAAGACCAACGCCAGAGGCTTCGTTAGGGGTTGCAGAACTCGTATAGAGGATCCCGTATTCACCGGCTGGGGAGTTGACCTTATAGGCATTGTCTGCACCGTAGTCACCAACGGTCATGGAATTCAAGAAACGTGAGTTTCCTGCGGTGCCACCGGTGGCGAATGACATCCTGAATGTGTTCTTCTGGATCTCATCCTTGACTAACAAGCGAGCGAAAGTCAGGAAGAACGACTCTTTAATCTTGCTTCCGCCGGTCAGGTCACCGTCGCGGTCGAACTGCCTAACGGCACCCGTGTGGTCGAAACCAACAAGCATTTGGGCCATCTGATTATAGATGTTAATCTTCTTGGCCTGCATCTGTTGAGTGAGGGGCGAAGAATTAGACATCGCCGAGTCGGCCGGATAACCAACCGTAATGTCCAGAATGTGGTTAGCAGAAGAACTCAAGTAGGGATAGTCATAAATCGACTGGAACATACCGTGAGAATAATTTTTGATGTTAGTCTCGTTGGTTGTGCCCTCAACATAAGTTCCCGACACGATCGATCCGGTAATCGGAATAACCTCGTGAAGAAGGGTTCTAGTTGTAGCTAAATCATTATTGCTAAAAGTTTTATATGTAGATGCCATTTGTTACCTTCCTGTTATACCTTCTTGATGAATCTGACCGGGATATCGACCCTGTACCCGGTTCTTTGTCCAGTCACTCTGACAAAGGTATCCAGAGTACGGCAACTCACAGATTCAATAGTTTTTGTAGAGCCCAACTTCGTAAACAAGTGCGTACTTGATTCCAAATCAATCGAGGACTTAATTCTAAAATTCAAAATCGATCCTCGTGAACCGGCGATGACTTGCTGGGCGGTTGTTACTGTGAGATCGGTGTTCATTTGCACAAACCTTGGGTTACTATCAATAGTTAAATAATAGCTAGCGATATTATCGTCGTCTATAAAGGAGACTGCGGCCGCTGAGGCGCCATCTCCGGAATAAATACTTCCGAACCGGTTATCAATTTCAATAATATACTGCGTCTCCAACAAAAAGCCATCCAAAGCTCTGGATGCGGGGACTTCTGAATTGTCAATTCCCTGATCGAGTCTGAAAGATTTTGCGTCGGCCAAGTTAAAGCCATTAAAAATACCTACGACATTATTCAAGCCCGACTCATCGACGGCAGTACTCTCATCAACCGCTACCACAAAAACATTATCAGTATTATAACGCTTGTGATCGTTTGAATAAACTTCATTAAGCTTGACCACTGGCAAATAGAGGAGACTATTGTTTGGGATTGTCACAAGCTTAGACTTCATCGAGGATGCATTATTGGTAAATGCTTCCAACACGGGTGTCTGAAGGATACTTAAATCCTCATAGCCACTCGAAGTAACTGCTGTATAATTTGAGTAATCGATCTCGTCGTCACCCAAAGCAAATGATACAATTCTAAAACTACCGTCACCTCTTGCCAATCTCATTCTGCCGGTGTCGGTCAAAACGGCATCCAATATGATGTCGCCACTATTATCCAAAAAGGCCATAACGCTCTCCTATATTATAAATAGTTCTTTCACTATGTAAATAGTCATCTAAATTAATTTATTCTCTAATATCCACTGCCACCACCGAAGAAGCCGTCACCGGTGCCGGTGGTGTCGCCGGGCGTGGGGGAACTGGCGCCTGCACCAGAGGGGCCGGCGATAGTGGGGCCGGCGTATGCCGAGCCTACGATCGGTGTGGGATCCCCTGCTAAAATGCCGCCTAAATCCGGGGGCACGACGCCGGTGTTCGGACCTGCGCTAGGAGGAGAATTCGTCTCTTCCGGGGGGCAGATTTCATTGTTTCTTAAAAACTTCGCTCTAAACTTCAAATTAAGATCCAAGGATCTCTTGGAATCGATCGATGTTAGACGAAGCTTGAAGTTCTTATCCCAAATCTTCTTATCCCTAACACTTAATTTAATGTGCCCGTTGGCGCGCGGGACACTTCCAAGCCTCTCAATGTCAGACTGTTTCAAATCAACCAGCGATTGCAAATAGTCCGGTCGGACCTGTATCAATCTCTGGGCGTTTTTGGAAAAATCAACAGGCAAAACAGTGTCCATTTCATAAATATTAACCAGAGGGTAAATCGCGCCGTCGGCGTCGATCAATTCAACCTGATAGATTGGTGTCGGATTTGACATATGCCCGTGCACATCCACAGATCTAAATGTATAATAGTATTTCTTGTTGGGTATCACTTTCTCTATAAAAGAAACTGCATCGGTTCTCTGATTCGCGACGGGGTGCTGATTCGGGTCGATCTTTGCATTGAATCTTCTATACAGACCTTTATCGAAATCTCTATAGCTTTTCGGAGGCGCCTCCAACATGAATACCTCAAAACCCTGTACCGGGTCGTCTGATCGAAACTCCACGCGGCCGTCTTTTGATTTTTGATTAACCAATAAATTGTTGAAACGGTTCCTATCGCTTGGTCTTATCGGGATTGGCTTTGCGCGGTAGCTGCTAACGCCTGCACCGACAAGGAACAACAGTTCATCGTTATCAGCCCTATAAGGTGCAATTTCCACGTCGGGGCCCACTGGGTGTGCGTCCGTCACTTCACCTGACCACACAAAATACGGAACTTGATGAATCTTCAGAGTAGGAATCGTAGTGACCAAAAAAGATTCTTTACACGGTTCCGGTGGTGGGCACTTACAGGCTGCCGAAAGGATGTCTTTGGCAAGATAGATCGCTTCAAATGTTGACGGGGCGGATTCGCTTGAGAACCCAAACTCTTTTGAGCTTGCCCTAGATCGTGTGGCCACCTTTCCATCGATCGCTTCGGGACACTTTCTTGCCCCCACTTTAGTTGTAACATCTGGGAGGCGGGTGGATCCAATTATATCAAGGTCGCCGGCGGCGGAGATTGGGATAACAGAAGGGGGCGGTGATGCAAGGGCACGATACCTCTCTAGTCTGGTGAAGATTTTACAAGGCATCTCTGGGTCTGAGGCTGGTCCACCAAATTCGTCTGACTCTATATTCTCGAAAGTTTGGATAAGAAAAGCGTGAATAAAATCCGAGTCATCGGGGATATAGTCGCAATATGAAATAATATATATGCCGGGTGCTCGGCCGTAAAGCTCGGCGGTGGTGTCGGTGAATTCTCGAATATCTATAGCCGTTCCATTTGAATTAAAATCTGGCTTAAATTTCCTAACTTCCGCGACGATCGCGGTATATTTTTGTGAGGGACGCATACCCGCATCGGCTATAATATCAGCTATGGGCTCGAACGCGGGCCTAGCTGCAATATTTGTGATTGGGCCGGCGAAGTCCAATACTCCGGTGTTGCCTTCGGGACAAAGGTTTGGAGCAGGCAGGCTAGCCATCTGCGAATAGAAGTATTCTGTTCCAACAGATAATTCATACGCCGTGACAAGGTATGTGTAACCAGTGTTGTATTTGACCTGTGTATCAACATACTCCACGATATCGACTGTATTCGAATTAGGTATCCAAATGTTTTGCAGTGGCTGAATCTTTTTCTTTTCCACCAAATCAAACATCGCTTCCACTTGTTCTGAAACTTCTGGCAGGCTGTCCGATGAATTAAAGCCCGTGAGCGACCCCTTGATATCGACTCCGGTTTGCCAAAGAAGTTTTGAGCGCACATCAAAGCCGGCGCGCCGGAGGTCTTCGGTGCGATATTTTGAAATCCTATATAATAGAGCTTCCGAGTGGGGGTCGGTACCCACCATCATCTGCTGGTATGAACGAAGATTGGTTTTCGCGATGTCGTTTACTTTACCCGATAAAATGAAATAATTTGCCAGATAAGACAGCTTGGTGCTATATAGGCCGGCCTTTAGGGCCATATCGGTGGAATCATTTTCAAGCCCCAGAAAAACGTGATCTTCGGGGAACGCTACGCTTGAGACTGGTAAATCGGGCAGGCCCATCAGCCAAGTATAAAAATCGAAGGTCTGCAAGGGCCTGTCATATGGGCCAGACGGAATTGATTTATCTGTATCGATCGTAGAATAAAACCTTTTTGCAAACTTATACTTTAATTTATGGTCTGTGTTGCGGCGCTCAACGGGGGGAGTATAATTCTCTGCCGTTGATCTCGTATACGGAGCGGGTCTTGAGGATGGTCCTCGGTCTGGTGATATCAGAACTTCACCCTCGGAACACCTGCGCAGCATCGTACACTCCATTTTAGAGTCTTCTAGAGCATCTGCGATAAAAGTGCTCCTATCTGTGCCAAAACTAATTGTGGCATCCATCGGAGTTGTGGACGCGTAAATATTCTTATCTTGCACGAAAGGAAGTTGCTTAATCGGTATCAGCAGATCCCTGAAACCTTTCCTCAGCATTAATCTGGAGTATTCTCGGTACCGGCAGTCTGCATTATTCCTCAGGTACATAATATAAGGAACGTCACCCGGGTAATATGCCAGAAGATAAAGATTCGGAATTCTTATTTCTGGTATCCTGTCAGATGCTAAATCTCTCTCGTATTCATTTAAGTAAAAATTATAACTAAAATCTACATCGGAATGTAGGGCCTTTTCTTTGCCCTCAATAATAAAGTCTTCTGCCTGCGAGAAGGGAGTCATCAAGTGAAACCACATGTCTCTATATAATCTAAGAGGGGGCGGGTCGATATCTTCACCAAGGAGAACTCTTGGCGAAATGGGCTTGCCGCAGGGGTCCTCTCCAAAAAACGGATCCTTATACATACCTTCATCAATCGGACCGATTGAGCGCTCAAACGTTCTTTTGCGGATAGTTGTTATCGCCTTAAGGATTTGAGGCGGAGTACCCTTGTTGAATTGGGCCCTAAAATGACTCTTCAGGAAATTCTTCCACCCACAACAGCCTTTTTTTCCAGTGTCCTCGTCTTTGTCTGGGGGGAAGATGCTCGGGTTTGGCGTCATACTAACAATCTGAGTTTTGGCTGGCATCTCAACAGCCTTAAAATACTTCTGAGACCAGTCTAGAATAGGGCCGAATTCCATTTTAATTGGCTTAGGATTGACCTCATACCCATATTGTAGTCCCGAATGCTCATTCTCAACCCAAACTCTCCCGGTGACGTTGCGGAAATTATCGTTGGATTTTCCTATGTTGCACTGATGTACATAAACGTATTTTTTACTCAAACTCATTTAAAAGCCTCGATTCTTTTTGATCAAGTGGGTCGTTATTTCAGATGGCTCACTAAAAACTAAACGATCCATTTGTGCCGTAATATAATTAGTTCTTTGTTTCTTTCTAGTCGCAATACTTGTTCTACGTGTTTTGGCCTGATTCTTTGCGCGGGAGGCGCCTATTAAAAAGTTCTCTGTGTATGTCTCGGTTTTAGTGCCACTATCTGTTCCAACGCCAACTTCCGGTATAGTAACGGGAGTAATTCTAACGAGAATAGGTGCTCGTCTAAGCGCGGCGCTTGTTAAGGGCTTATAAACCATATCTTTTGTTGAGGCGCCAAAGCGTTGGGTGGCCACACTATCCAAATATTCAAGTTTAACAACATTGGAGTGGTTGAGACGATATATATTTTTCAACTCAGGGTCTTGAATGAGGTCTTTTTCAAAATCTAACCAATTCCTAGTTCCCTGCTCTCGACACACAAACAAACTCTTGATTGATGGCGGCAACTTAGATACCCTCCTAGAGCCTATCTTTTTAACAATATTGTTATCGTTATCTAAGTCAAATTGTTTAATGGACAATTTATCAAGAAAATCAGTTTTTGGACCCCTTGTGTTAATCTCTTGATCTTGGTTTATTGGAGCTTCTCCCGTTAAAACCCCTGTTTGGGCTAATCTATCATTAATGGCCACAGCAGTCTTGTTTATGGCTGACATTACAAAAACGTCACTCTCGGACTGAGGGTCGTGACCTGTAACCTTATCTATATTATTTTCATTGAAGCTTCTTTCACCAAAAATTGCTTTTGTATTTTGGGTATAACCTTCATCGTACTTGTCCTTGAGGGCGTTTTCTCTTTCTTTTTTAGTCTGTTCGGTATACGCGGAGATGCCGATCGCTGCCAAAGTATCAAGAGAAAGGGAGAAAGTATCATCCTTTTTAAAATACGCTTTAGAATCAGCGCTATTCTTTTTAACCATTTTCGACACTATTTCATTCTGCTTTTCTATGTTGTCAATCTCACTATCTTGTCCGATGAGGCGTATAGGCTGGGATCCCACACTGATGGACGCTGGTGTTAAAAAACTATAGGAGTTACCAAGGTTCGTGACGGCGCGCGTTTGTGCTGGGTCTTGGAGGTTTTTGTTTATGGTAGTTTGGCTGGTTCTGGTCTGGGTTCGCGAAAAGTATTTTTGCATTTCGGCTTCTTGCCGTTTGCGATAGTCTTTGGTTGACATCGCGGGAAAACTCTGACCAGATGCTTGAACATAATCAATACCGAAATCATCATTTATTGACCGGTCAACAATAAAGTCAAAGTCTTTTGCGAAATCCAATATGCCTTTACCAGATCTGTCTTTGGAAAATATTTTAGTCTTATTGGTAGACTTTGCATTATGCATTCTATCAAAACTAATGTTTTCACCCAATAGTGTGGTCATTTTTCTCTCGAAAGAATTCATCACATCTATTAAATCCTGAATCCCTTGTGGGCTTCCTGTCTGGAGGCTTGACTGAGATAAGAAATAATTGATAACACGACGGGGAGTGCGGCGCGTGACTAACGACAGTGTTTCCGCTACTGCCATAAGGGCGTTCCGGACCACATTCATATGTTTTTTGCCGTTTTTGTGCGCATATTTGTCGGAAAACCTATCGTTTAAAATGTCGTAACTCTGATCAGTCGAGCTAATATAAGAAATCTCTTGAAGCGCAGTCTTGGCCGTGCACAGATCTTTTAATTTTTGATTTAAATAAGTTATAGCCGGATCTTCAAACTTCATTTCAACTGAATATTGATACTTGCCTTGCTGAAAATCAGAAATCTCGCTATCAGTTACAGAAAAAACTCTATATCTTTCTAGGCCATTGACATTTATTTCCTCGACTGACCCCACTCTATATGTCTCGACTCGATCATTTCGGTTTGAGGTCCTAGTGCTTCTAACTAATCTGTTTTTAGAACTGGCCAGTTGGTTGGAGCGCTCGTCGGCTGCGGAAACAATCAAATCTTTCTTCGTTGTTTGGTTTTCAATCTTGTCGTTGCTCGCTTTATCTGTTCCGAACGCATTTTTGTTTTTACTCTCACTGCCGCGATGGCGAAAGATTGAGAGATTCTTCAACGAAGCAGCATTATATATGGCATCTTCCTCAAGGCCCGGAAATCTACTTAAGTTTTTAACTAGATTTTTCTGATCCACATAAAAAAGGAACCTTGTTTGGCCGTCGCGCGTTCTGGATCCGATCGGTTCTGACACCAAAGACCTCAGAAACAGCCCCTTATCAGTAGAAGAATTCAGGCGGTCAGCAACATCGTCTAATTGTTTGGACTTCAGAACACTAGAGAGGTCGAGATTTAGCAACTCCCTTTTGACAGAGTGGTCTTTTACTTTAAGGTTAGGCACCTTTTTGACTTGCAGTGACGCGTGTGAAAATGGACCGTGTTTTTCTCCAGCCATGAAGCCGACTGGCGGGTGATAGTGGACAGGGCCGTCCCAATATTGTTTCGTGTTCTTGTCATAAAAGATGTACGACTCCTCCACAACCTTTCCTTTCGTTATGACTTTTTCTATAGATGTTTTGAAGTTCATCACTTCTGGAATCGCTTGTTTTTGGATTTCACCAAAAGTGTTAATATCAAAGTCCTCAGCCATCTTATCGTAGTCAACGGTTAAATATGTGGCGACCTCCAAGTGGTCTAGTGGTGCACTGGTTTTTGGGAACGTTGCGCCGTATCTGAATTTGTAAGCCGTGGTACCATCTTTTCTCTTTTTGCTTGCGACCCGAGACAACGACCCTGCGCTATGGTCCTTGAGACTAATCGTTTTGGCAACGGCGTGACCCCTGAGAACAGCCTCTTTCACTATAGGCTCGGGGTCATACGAAGCAGCGAGGCGTGGTGTGTATGCTGGGCTAGTAAATGTAACGACTTTCAATTTTAAATAATTAATTATTCTATCGGTGACCGGGTTGCAACACTCACCACAATCATCCGAGTACCAACTAAAGCCAGAGGTAGAGGGTGGGCGGTTGTCTCGGTAGGCGATGAAAGCTTTCGGTGAGTTCATAAGAGCGGAGGGTGTTATGATCTCCGGAGGAGCGCAGGGCTCTTCTTGCGAGCCTGAGCCCGGGGTATCATACGACCCAAAAGAGCCTGTAATTATTGGCGTTTCTGTTTGTGTATCGGGGACTTCCACATAGACCTGAATTGGGCCGCCGTGGGTTATGTCCGGGAGTTCACTGTCTTGCGTGCCACCATCGTCTTGAAGCACAAAGTCGACGGAGCCGGAGAGACCTTGGTGGGTGGAGGTACCGATGGCACCAGAATCAATCAATATTCCAGTTATGGTTGGTTGTGGCATTCAGTATCTCCTAGTCATCTATTATCGGTCCGCCGGTATATATAGAGGCTGCATCAGGGGTTTTGCATTCGTCGTCGGCAGTTGTTGAGGATGGGGCGGGACAAGGCGGAGTAACTGGTCCTGAATAAATATCGTATCTCGTAGATGTCATATCTGGTGCACAAGTCACATCAAGATCAACGTATATGTTTTTCGTATCCAAAGTTGGCATTACGCGGCATATATCGGCACTGTTGATCTCATGATCCACATTAACATCAAAATAGTATTTCACCATTCTTGAATCGTTATTATCTACCTCTGTGGACGCGGGAACCTCCGATGGATCCAATAAAATATTATTCTTAATCAGATTAACTTTCTTATCAAAATACAGTGGACTCAAGTTATAAAGCACAGTCGAGGTACCGTCGAGGCCAGCGCGGGGCGTGGATAGTATATCTTCGCGCATCTCAAAAACTTCAATTTCAAAATTGTTATTCTTGAATTCAACATTCTCCTCCAACACCTCTATCAAGAGGTCATCTGGCTCTACCGCTATATAGGTCCCGTCCTTGAACGTTGCTGAATTCAACACAGGGTCCGGATTAATGGGAAGCTGTGTTCCTTGAGTGGAAGCAGTGTTGAAAATGGCCACGTTGTAAAAAACGTTCACATCAATTTGAGGTATATTGAGTGTCTGGAAGCTTGAGGAGATGTACGGGATTGACTCGCTTATCTCGCCATTCAGCACCTTTACGGACCACTTTGGGGCTGCTTCGGATGATATGGCACTATTGCCTATCATATTTGTGGCCAAATGAAATTTTTGTTCGCTCATTTGTTCCACGGTTGCCAGCCTGTATGTTCCGGGGCCGGTGAAAGAAGATAGATCAAACAAGGGTTCAAATATTCTTTTTGCATTTTTTGTACGGCTAGCTCTCGATGAAATTGTTTTCATTTGTGGAGTGTTGTGCTGGATCCTGTCCTCAATCTCTTTGGAGTATTCCACGATTGCGCCAGTGCCGTCGGGCCGGCCAGCATAGCGGCCGTCATATAGTATGTTCGCATCGTGGAACGAATAGTAGGCCGGCTTAAGCCTTCCAATAGATAAGAGGTATCTACCGTGTGGAGTAAGTTGTATGTCTAATACTTCTTCTTTTTTGTTTGCAAAAAGCACTTATCACTTCCTTTTTGGCAATTTGGGTGCCGCCGGCTCAATATTTGGACTAGCTTTAATGCCCTTTTCTATCATTTCTTGTTCTGTATCAATAACTAGTCTGCTGTCGATATCTTTATCAACTGGGGATATCTTAACTTCTGCGTCGAGCTTGACCAACTCTACGAGAGAGAAGAAGTCATAAGGCCAGTTATAACTCATCTCTCTTTGTCTGTCAATATCCTCGCCGGTTCGCCCAGCCTTGAAACTAGAACGATATCTCGGGTCTGCGGACTGATTGGCGACAACGACCTTTGAAAAATAATCCTTGTTGGCTTTCTGCTTGACCTTAAACACCATCCACTTGAGATTGTCGTTGATGGGCTCTCCCGTGTCTTTGGCTACGTTACCAAACATCTCATTTAATAAAAGCTTGTGACTAATCTTCGTCTCGGCCTTTTGAACGCGACGAGCGGAGGGGGGCATCAAGTTTTGCCAAATGTGAGCTAGGTCATCTTGTGAAAGCTCATAGTTGAACTCAAACAGATACATAGTTATCGGATCCACACTGTCTTTGAATGTTATGAAATCCATCGTTGGTGGGATCACATATTTTTGCATCGCTGAGAGCATATGTTTAATAGAGTCGCCCACCTTGTCCGTTTTCGGGTCACTCATATACTCTGCGACCATCTGCTTATCAAGCTTAAAGAATTTTCTTTGACCTGATTCTTCTACGAACGGGACAGCAACAACAGCCTCACTTACAATCTTTTTGTCTGCTGTTTGGCCTAGTTTAACTATTTTTTGATCAAATTTCACTATATCGAGTAAGGGCCTAACTTGTCCGTTATTATAAATCCCCTTGAATTTAGTATCATCAAACTCATAGTTAAATGAATTAGAGCTATCATTAGTGCCTACGGCGCCAGAAATAAAGAGTGGGACTCGTTCTTTTAAGAAATTATTTGGTATATCGGTTATTTCTAAGAAAATTCCCCTACTTGGGTCGGTGGGTATGACACCAAACTGATGCCACATACCCCTAGATACTGACTCGGAGTTATGAACTGGTATCTGGAGTGTGTTCACGCTGTCCCTGATTGCATGCACTCCCGAGTCGGCAAAATTATACATTGGCGTTTCAAATTTTGGCTGCATAACCCACACAGAGTTTTCGTCTGTTGAGGCTCCAACCTCCACTGGGTTGCCGTCTTTATCAAATTTAACAACAGGCTCCAGAGCTTTGCCAAACAAGTTGAACGAAGAACTCAATTGCATAGAGAAGTTGTTAATGTTTAGCATTCCATAAGGCTTTGTATTATCGCCCTGTGCGTTGTTTTTGGTAATATGGGCGCCCATAGTCTTGTCGAATCTCCAATAGAGCTTCTGCGAGTCGGCCAAAATGTCACCAAGAGTTACATAGCTAGAACTGGGGCGGAAGACAACATCACACCAACTTTCGCCATCATAATATGGGGGAGTAAACGCCGGGTTAATTCCTGTTAAGGAGTCCGCCGTAAGAGCATATTTGTAGTCGTCTCCTGTGGCGTGCGTGCCTCCGGCCATTGCTGCGTTCCTGCCCGACACTGGTGGGCCGAAAGCGCTTGGGCGACTATACATTGTGAAAGTCTCTTTTAGTGGCAAGTGATTGTTGCGTTGATTATTCGCATTTTTAAATTTCTCAGAATCGCTATACACATCTTGAGGAACATAATACGGCTGATGTGCGGGCGCACGGTTAACAGCCTGCTGCCTTGCTTTGTTGTAGGACTTTCTAATTTTAATTCTCAATCCATACACCGAACCAGTCTCAAGCGGCAAGAACTGCTTCTGCGGCTTCGACTTAAGAGTTGCGAATTCGCCAGAAGGCAAGAAGAATTCAGGTACCTCGGCCAAGAAGTTGTTAGTCATCATCTTGTAGAGATCATCACCAAACCCTGTCCAAGAAGACGTTACATTTAGAGCAGCCGAAGGATGTACTTCCATATCAACAAAGTTTACATTGCTTATGTGTTTTTCTGGTTCAACTAGCGCCTCAAACGGCACTCGAATATCCCAGCCGGCCAACTTGCCTTTCGAGTCTTCTCTAGGTCTTGCTGCTTTTCCAATCATATAGTAGTCTGAGGTGTGATTTGAGTGTCCAGTATCGAGTGGACGAATTCTCTGGAAAGAGCCAGTGTACACAGGATAGTCAACAGCGATTCCCGACTTAATGGTGTTAAACAAGATTCCCGGGGCAAAGAGGGGCGCTATAACTGGTCGCATTCTTTGTGCAGCGGGAATGTTTGTCTCTGCGCCAGCAGCGTTAGTTGCGGATCCGCTTATGAACGCACCATAAGATCTAGAGAACTGTGTTGCTATTTCGGCGGTCCTTTGTGCTGGGTAGAACCCGTCGTAAGGCAAGAATTTCATTGCGGCCTTACAGGTCAGCGTTAACTCCGAGGTGTTGGCCACTTCTGCGTGGTCGCGTTTAACAGCGTTAAAGTGTTTTAGGAAATCAGAATTTGAGTAAACTTTGAAGAACTCGTTTTCTGAACTGTTCTGTGGCACAGAGGAGCCCGAAGGTGAACCAAAGATTGACAACAGTCTTGGGTTTTCGGCCAAGAAGTCGCCTTGCTTGTTTTTAACATAATATTCAACATGCTCGCTGATTCGGAATTCTGGGACAATCGAGTAGTCTTTGGCGATTGCTCTAAGGTCTTCGGAGTATTCATCGTAGCCATTATAGAATGGCGCTGTAGAAGAACTAACAAAAATGCCATCGTTGTTGATCGAGCCAGCTTGCTCGCCAGCCTCCCAAGAAGTTATGCCACCATACATCTTAATACGGCCTAGAGGGTACCCGTTACCGATCAGAGACGTAGATCCGGTCTCGGGTATAGCCGGACCGGTAAGACTGTTCAGAGAGGCCGTTGTGCTTATCAAATGAGGCCTTGCATAAACATAAGAGGCTGTCAGGGTTGTGGGGGCTCCATGATGCAGTATTGAATCCATATTTTGTAAGTCGCCAGTCTCACTTCCGGTCAGGACCGTAATTCTATTCACAGAACCTGTTGTGATTGTGCTTTGCAGCAAGCCATCGAGCACCCAAGCACTCTTCTTTGAGTTAGGTCCGGTGATCGAGCCGCCAGTGGAGGGAATTGAGCTATTGGGAGCTAGGCCGTTGAAGCCGTCTCTAGACTGACCCAGAGACCTCCTTTTGATTTCTGAATCGCTCCAGAAGCTACTGGAGAATAAATTTCTCCGCCTGACTTTGCCCAAGTAAGTGTTTTCCGCTCTTGGATATACTGTTTCCGAATATCTAAACTCAATAAAGCTCTCGACCGGGGTGGACGCGTCTTGTAATCCGCCCCTTAAATAGAAGTCGCTAATTGTTTTATAGCCAGTAGGCTTGTCCTTGACTGTCCCCTTGGATGCATCGAGTTCCACATTGGAGAAGAAGTTTTGCTCATTTCCATATGATGTGTCGAAGTTTAATGGCCGGGTGACGCTAATGCTCTTGCCATCGCGGTCGATATCTGTTTTTATCCCCAGCTTAAATGTAACGGGTTTGTATTTAGAAACCACTGCGGGCTCTTTGAATTGTCTCGTGGCTCCGAATCTTTCAATATTTTCAATTCTGCCGCGGCCTCGATCTTCGGTGACCAAATGCCGGCCCGGGGATTCGTTATAAGAAACAATGTTGTTTCGTCTCAAGTATCTGCCAATATGAGTCTCACCTGTTCTAATTTGCTTCCATGAGGGCCATCCGTAAGGGCCGTTGCGATGCATAAGAATGTTATTTAAGACTTTTTTGTGGCCGGATGAGCCAATTTTTGTGACAAAAGATGATCGATTTATTGTGTTCCGTACAGCGACACCAATGCCGGACCAGTTGTAATAATGTATTTGATCCATTCCCTGAGCATACCCTAGAGTAAGTGAAGATGCAGTTATTGGCTCTACAATTGTTGTGTTTAGCCCAACATAATCCGTTGGAACAAAAGTGCCAGCAACCCAACTCTCATTGCTTTTATCGAATGTCCTCCTTACACCGCTCTCTATGCCTGTTCCTCCTCCATCGCTAGCGCTAGAAAAGTTATAAGCCGGAATATATCCCGGCCCAATCGTCACGCCGGTGCGATATGTTAGCGAAACTGAACTAGAGTACATTCCATCCGGATGGGGATGTCCCAATACAACCGTTCTATGCTCTGGACTGTTGGCGAGGGCGCCAGTGATCCAAGCATACTGAGTATCAGACTGCGGGATCTCTCTGGATATCCAGTAGTTGTCGTGGGTTTGTTTTCTTGTAACGGCCTCTGTTGCTGTTCTAGAGCCAGAAAGCTCGTATCGAAGGGTAGAGTTCCTGTTAACATTGTGAAACGCCGGTATACCGCTGTAATCGTGAGAACTTACTGTTGATGGGTTGTAGGCATCGTGGGCTGCTGCGGCGGCGTTCCATTCTGCCGTCGTCGCATCTGATTTGAGTCCAAATTGATTGGCGTGGTCAGTGAGAAGCCTTCTTAATGGAAGCCTTACTGTCAGGTTACGATAGTTTAGGCTGTTATATGGCGAGTATTGTGCGGAGCCAAAGTCAAGCGCTGCACCGCCCATTGAATCGCCTGCTGTTTCAGGGCCACCGGGGGCCGAGAACCTTTCGATGATAATATAGTCGGTTCTATTGCTCTCGGCAAACTGGTTGCTGCCCAGAGATATGATATCATTATTCTTGTGTGAGGATCCGGTAATATAGAAGTTTGGCTTGGCAACGTCCTTAAATTCGCCAAGTCTGTGGCCGGGGTTGGCGTTGCTGCGGCCTCGCAGCCTTCTGGTCTGGGAGCTGTTTTCATGGAATGGGCCCTTGCCCTCATTCTTAACAAAGGCCCTATTGTTAACTGACCGGTCAGATATTTGTACGATCTCTCTAAAAGACGCGAAATTGCCAACTTGATTAAGCTGGCCAGAGCCAGTTAATTGCTGAATATTTCTAAAGTTGACCGGGCGCTTGACTTTTACGTTCCGGTAATGGTCTCCGCGAACTTCGGGACTCGAAGAACCGCGGTCATCAGATGCCGCGGAGGGGGCGCGTACCTGAATTGAGTCTGCTGCCGGAGTAACCACGAAACCCTCAAGTCGGTTTGTTGGCGCGTCCAATGTGCCGCCCTTTGGTGTGTTCAGGTCAACGTGGCGATGTGGGAGGCCTCCAACATATTTTTCAGTGAAGGGGCCCTGCATCGAAGCTTCCCCGGTCTCGATAACGTCTTGATGTATATTGTTAAGTTCAAGTCCGCCGGCGGCTGTTGTCCCATCTTTCAGCTTGATATTAACATTTGAAATAGAAGACTTATAACCGGTTGTTACATCTGATTTGTAGAGACTAAAAGGAAGATTGTTGGCCTTTCCGGTTGGAGAAGATTTACCAGTTGCGCTCACGGGGGTAATACGGCCGCCGTTTGGCTTACTCGGATAAGAACCGGGAATAGGCACCCTTCCTCCGTGGGCTCGCTCGCATCCTGCCTCGTCAACAAGATTTGTTATTTCGATCAATCTTGTTGTATCAGATGGGTCGGTGGCTTTGCGCCAGTATGTGTATTTGGTATTCGGGCCATAAATAGGATTGGCGCCGGCTTTGAGGGTACCGTTCGAAGCTCCAATGATTGATCGGCTATTAAAGCCTACTCCCATAAATAATTTATACACCCTAGAAAAACGGTTATTTGGGTAATAAGAGCCAGTATAAATTGGAATATTGTTAATCCCAACCTTTGTTACTCCATCCGTCCCCTGAAGTGTGGTAAATTGAGGGACAGAAGCTGAAATAAATGAGTATCCTTTTCTCTTATAGATATCTCTTTGCTCGTCGATAATTGCCACTTGTGCAGCGCTGCGATCTACAGAGGCTTTATCTGAGGTTATAGAGGCGCCCTGACGCTCTGCTCTCTGTTTCCACCAAAGGCAATGGGCGCCTTGAGGCTGTGGATGTACAACTTTTGTGGCCTTAGAGTACATAGGGGCATGACCGATACGCCAATTATATATATTTTCATACAAACCCTTAATTTGACCTTCGATTTGTAGGTCTGGGGTCTTAAGCGTTGGCAAAATATGACGATATTTGTCCCTATCAAGGGTGGTATTTTCTATAATATTGCGGATATCATCCGAAAACCTTGAGGATCCGGGGACTAATTGCTGCAACATCTGACCAAGAGCCGTGTCAAGCCACTTGTAATAGGACAAATATTTATCTAAATCCGGCGTGTTTTCGACGTTTTCGAAGAATAATTGCCTTAATTTGCCCATATCCTTGTATTCATGACGATATCTGTTAACAGGTTCACCAATTAGGTTGTTAAACTCTACTATGCCGGCGAACATATTCAGCATCTCTTCAGAAATAGCCTGATACATACTCTTCTCGAAAGCGAAGAAGTAATCAATTGGCCTGTTCTCTCTAGTAAACGTTAAATCGTCCTCAGTCCTAATCTCGATCATGTTTTGGCTATTCATAACCTCAGGCAACTGGTGACGAGCCGAACTAATATAGTTCGCGTCTACGGCAGCAGTCGTGTTCGTCTTGAAGAAGTAGCCGCGGGCGTTATACTGGTTGTTTACAATTGGATCAATATCTGGATTTCTGTACCTTCTCTTCAGCAACGATCCTGACGAGAAGTCTTGAAGGATGAACTCTCCGTCAGAATCTGAGCCGGTAACATTGGAGAAGTCCCAGTTAAGAGATAAGGTTTCTATCTCCGGCAACCAGACGCCAGTTAACGGAGTCTCTAAAAGGTATGTGCTTTTGTATGGATTTCTAGCGCCATAGTTCTCTGTGTCTCTAGCGTGGGCCCGTATAACCTCGTTTTTCAAATAGCTTTGCCAATGCCTAAGATAGCCGACCCTAACGCTCGACTTCTCATTAACTGCTCCGGTGACGTTTGTCCTTCTAGCTCCAACATAGTATCTTCTTGGAACTGTGATGTCAGAATGTATCGCATTACCACTTAGAGCAAATTCTTCCTGTATTCTATCGTGTACTGCATGCACGCCGTAAAGGCTGACCTCGACGTGAGTGTTGACACCACCATCGCCGGGGCCTCCAGTCAAGTAGGTTCCAATGTGACCATGGGTAGAAGAAGGGTCTGTTGGCGTAATAGAAGAGGTTAGGACATTTCTAGTTCTTAAGGCAAAGGTCCAGCGTTGGTCGTCATAGACATCTTTGTAAAGACTAGAAGTTGCTATTGTTGCGTCGTTCGAACGATCAACCAATTTAAAGTAAGCGTCTTTAGAGTCGGTATCGGGCCTGATGGCTAGAACTTGATATCCTGAGCCGTCCGTTGGCTTGATGTAGTCGTCAGGATCTGCATCTGCTTGGTCCCAACCAAAAATTGAGGAATCTGTAAAGTTTGTTTCGAAATGACCCGGGTCTCCGGGTCGCTTAAGGCGAGGAAATATAACCTCTGATTCGCCAGTTGTTGAAATATCTTTGTGCGAAGCTGAAATATAAGTCACACCAATCGAGTCAGAATTGTTGGCGCCGCCGGCTTGGCTAGAGGTCTGGTGAGTTACAACGGCATCATAGTTATCCGGGTGGTAGAAGTTAGCGAAATTCTTCTTAACAGTCTTGGCGCGGTAATTATCTCTTAAAAGCTGAGTTACATTATCCGCGTACATGTTAATACGAATGAGTTCTTCGTCAACACCAAAACACCTGATTAAGTTTCTAAAGGATTTCTCTGTGCCTTTTGATTTATATATGTCAACTAAGTTGTTATAAATATTTTTGTAGATAAGGCTCTTGACTTCGTGCATATCCGATGCAAAATCTCTTTCGCCATCCCTATTTTTAATAGCTTCAACAATATCTGCATTTGCAAAAATGTCTGATGTAACAAAACCCTTTGCTTCCAAAAGCCTATTCGAAAAAGGAAGCGGCTTGCCACTCGAAGTGTTGTAGGTTGGCGATTGAATATGTGTCGCGGCTTCGATTTGCAGATAAAGTGTATCAAAATAGTTGCCCATTATTTGTGACAGATTTTTTAATACTTGGCCACTCTCAGTGTCATCATCGATAATCCAAGATGGCATCGAATGATAAAGCGAAGTGTTATTCCGTATATCATAATAGCTTGCAGATGCAGCCAAATTGTTTTTTAGAGTTTGCACATCCGGGTGGGTGTGATACATAATCGGATCTTTGTATTCAGTCTTATTCGATCCGCTAGATTCAACAATAGCAGAGCCAGTGCTTCTTGCGTCAGAAGCGTAACCAACCCAGATACCGTTACTCAATCGACCAGAATAGTCTAACACAGTTGCATCAAGCGAGCTATCAGTTGTTATTCCTTCGTTAAACTTATAATAGACACCCAACTCTGCATTGGAGATATCCGTATTGGAGCCGCCGCGGACGTGTGCAAAATAGTTCCTATTTATCTCCTCGCCAGATCTTCTAGTTTTCCAATATCTAAATTCGTCGATTGATCCAGAAAGCTTACCCCAGCCAGTCATACCATCAGTAGGAATCGTGGTGCCGACCGGCAGGTTTGGATGCGTTTGAAGGGCCCCAATAAAGCCTATGAGGGATCCAGTTACTTCTTCCGCCACAGAACCCGTCGCGACTGTGTTGACAAGCTGTCCGTCGCGGTAGAACCTAACTACGGTCTTGTTAGCTGGGCCGTTTGCGACCGAGAGTGCATAATGGTGCCATTTGTTATCGGCAACAGAACCAGTGGTGATAGACGTTCCACCAAGGGCTAGGCTCTGGAAGCCTGAGCCGGCTCCTGTTGCAACAGCACCTGACACAAACGTAAACCTAAACGGATCCGCGCCATCTTCAGCATACCCAGATGCAGTTAGCTCGACTATTAAACGGCCGTGCTGGGGACTAGAAGAGGTGACCTGATTCCACAGGTCGAAGACTACTTCCTTTTGCGTCTTGCTGGGTATGAAAGACTCTTTCTTTAGCCAGAACTCAACTGTGATACCATCATCCAAATTCATCCTAAGATTGGATGCGCGGGTACCGTCGCGGCCGTAAGGAGAGGCCTTGGCTTGGTTGTAGATATCCGTGGAGTAGTAATTGGACCCCGTAAATGAGGCTCCCAAAGAGCCGGATGGCATACCGTAAGAGCCGGAATGGGGGCCGCCTTTTACTTCAATGTATTCCTTGCCGGAAGGCTCACCATAATATAGTGTTGCTGCGGCAGGTTGCGTATCGTTTCCGCCCCAGCCACCATCATCGTCTGTCGCGTCGTGGGGCGAGAAAGTAATATACCCGGTTGTTCTAGGATATAAATTTTCATATATATAATCATCGATATAATTTGAATTATTAAAAAATTCGTTTACTTCTGCTTCCGCACCATCATATGGGAAGTAGCTAAGTATTCTATCGATAGAATCCGTATAATATTTCTCGGCGGAACCAAATCTGGCAAACTTCTCCGGATTTGCAAAATCGACTTGAGGTGAGAATCGATGAACATCCTCAAACCTCTGCTCCATATTTTTTGCAGATTCAATATCTTCGCGAAGAGTTTGGAGGTCAGTCGTTGTTATGACCTTATCCGTTTTGCCTTTTTCAAAAAGTCTTTTGATACTCATAAGCTAACCTATTCCACTCTGAATTTGAATGTCTCCGGTTGTTCAACATAAGACCCGACAGAACCATTATAATAAGCTAGTTTAATACCATATGCGTAACCCGGGTCGAACAAACCCATATCAACATCAAAATAATTTCCCGACACATCATAAGACATTTGTGTATGCAAGAGACTGCCGGTACCATATGGAATAACATCTAGCTCATCGATAATCCTATAAAACTTGTAAGAACCACTATCAACAATATTCACGGGCGGCGTGACTGACGCCCTAGTGTAAATAGTCGGATTCCAATCTTTTTGTCGCACATATACCCTAAAGCGTGCTTGTTCGTTCGTGGAATAGACTGATTTTAAATTTGTTATGCTAGAAGCGTAAGTCGTATTGGGATTGAGTGCTGGCGTATCAAACTTTTTGGGACGAAATGAAGAGGTTAAAAATTCAATTCTTCCTGTTTGGTTGTGTACACCTGTATTTGCCCATACGGCGTACACTTTTGTCAAGTCAGATGAGAAAAGACGGCTAGGCGGGCTATAAGCAGAAGTAGAGGAGGTGATCGCAAATGAAGCAGAATATATTCCCGTTGAAACATAGCCGCCCGTAATTACTGTGTTTGTGGCTGCCACTACGCCTCCGCCTTGCGGGAGTAATATTGAGGATGTTGATGGTGAAGTATTTCCTATAGAACCTGAATAAAGTTCTACATAAATAGGGCCAGTGCCAATATCAGGAATATTTCTTAACTGACCTCGGACGTAATTGTACATATAAATTGTGTTTAAATTTTCTGCCTGTGGGGCCAAAGAGCTACTAAAGTAAACGTTCCCAGTGTCGTCTTTTGTTGCGCTATTCCAGCGAGCCTCAAGGCATGGCCGGCGGAAGAAGAATTCTGTTCCCCTTGCAAAGAACTTCTTCGTGTAAAAAGAAGTTGTTGAGCCGGTAAGATTATTTAAGTTACCATCATGATCTGTTCCGGCAGGATTGCCAGTAAATTTAGCCTCTTGCGATCCTGTTAGGCGAACTATAAAGCCATGATTTTTCTTGCCATACGCGGTGTCATAGTCGTACCATTCATAAACCAAGTCAGTAACATTAACCTTTAAATCCGCGACTGGTCCGGGTCCAAGAACTCCTGATCGTCCGCCGGCGAAAGATGCTGTATACGCTGGCGATTCATGAAAGTTCCCGCCATTACGATCCCACGCTACGCGGGCGCCTGTTTCGGTACCACCCGTAAAATCTGTTACTGCAAGACCTGATGCGCCGAGTTCTGTTAATGTAATGGCGGTATTGCCACGAACGCCGGCGCTTGCCTGCGTTACTGTAACAACATTATCAGTATTCGTCGCAGTAAAGTAATTGCTATAATTTATTACTGTTGCTAGCTCGACCGCTTGTGCTGTTGCATGAAGAGTGCTATTAGCATAACTACCGGCCGAAAACGTTTTCGCAGTGATGTTACTATTTGTTGCGGCAGAAGTTGAAGTAGCGTTGGTTGCGCCGATATTGACTGTAATTGTTGTGCCACCAGTGCTCACTAGAGCGATGGTATCTCCGTCACCAATATTGGCTACGTCAGTAGTACTTACAGTAATTGTTGCTGTAGCCGCAACCAAATCATCTCCATCTTGTGCGTATTCCCAGTTGCTACCTCCACCGCCATTGGTTAAATCTGTATAGCCTTCCATATCAAGGCCGAGGCCTTCTGACCATTTCTTTTGTATAGGTTGTATAACTAAAACAGCATCCTTCGGGAGAGTCTGGCCGTGTTCGGCGTTGAACAGTCTTAGATAAAAGTTCGCTCCGTCAGAACCATTAGTAAATGCGGAGGTGGTCACAGAAGAGCCGTCTCCTTCGGTGCCGTTCGCAGTGATATTGTCGGGTATTGTTACAGTGGTGTTTCCTGCCGAGCCTCTTTTCTTTTGAGTTAATTCAATCGAAGTCTCATCAGTATATGATGACGGCGAGAGTGTCATCTTTAAGGTGCCGGCGGCGATGGCGGCGGTAAAAGCAACATGCATTGACTGGGCGGCTTTAGCTATTGTGGTGACGCCGCTTGTACCAATCAAGGTGGCAGTTGATGCCCCTTCTGCTTTTGAGTTATCAGTAGTAAAGGTAACCGAAGTCCCGTCCGCATTTCGAACAATCAACTCTGATGCATCATCTGATGCTAAATCAGTTGTGCCGGTAAAAGTACAAGAAGCCTTATTGGATAGTTTTATTTTTCCCGCATCTGCATCGCTTCCGATTGTATTCGCGGATCCACTCAAACCAAACTGAATCAAAACACGAGATAATTCTTGCGACCCGGAAGATTCTTGACCATATATAGAAAACACTTCCAAAATATCAGATAAGCCCATATTTGAACCCGTACCTCGGGTTTTGAGATTGGACTGGAACGCGTTTGTTATGGTGTTGTCTGCGTTAGCATAGTATCTTTTAATGGCCATTATTCAATAGTTCCTTTGATATCTCTATCGGCATATTTGAGTTCGAAACAAACATTCTCAGGAGCGTATAATGCCCTGCCATCATTTGACTTCTGAATATTAAAATCAAAAGAAAGGGAGGAGTACGAGCCACCTGAACGGGGCACGATCTTCACACCTTTAACGTCTATAATTCCCCTGACCTGTCTATTCAAAACATTATAAATATCAATAAGATATATCGGCTCTGACATAAACAAGGGTTGAGAATAGTAGGTCGCCAAAGCGCGTTGAGCATCGGCCAAAACAAGAGACTTATTAAACTCTGGATCGGCGACAGCGTGAAATTCTATTGCAAAGTTTATAATCTTTCCGTCCATTAAATCTATTGTATCATGAATCATTTTATAGTTATTTAGCCACATCTTAAGATTTTCTTTCAGAGTGCTATTGGCAGTGGTCAAAAATCCATTTTCATTTTCCGACAAAACATAAAGATTTAAATTTCTTTTAAAAGAGTCAGGATCCTGAACGACCCTAAGTCTTTTGATCGCGCCGAAACGGGGAGGCATACCATATGCTATTGCCTCAAAGTCCTGTAAGGTGACTGCCCGGTCTTGAGCCGCAAAATGATCGAGGGCTCTTCTCTTAACTTCGTCGTTGTTGACGCGAGCCAAACTACCAACTATTTTTTCTTCGTTGTAAACTTCAATAGATCTTCGAATATCATTTTTGGTGGGTATAGAAACTGCTGTAGGATTTTCAAAATCGGTAATAACTGATGTCATAGAATTAATCGAGCCTATGCTGGCGTTGCTATTGGCCGCCGTGTTCACCCTATAGGTTACCGTCAAAGTAGTGTTCGATGGTGCAACACCAAACTTATCAGTGTCTATCAGTTTCTTTGGATCAAAAGTGGTGTCACTTATATATTGGCGGCCGTGCATCTTCAGTGTCAATTCAGATGGTTCTGCGACCGATGTGGTGGTTAATTCATTGTCGGAACCATAACCAAATTGTAAATAATATTTTCCGTCGATTCTGTCTACAACAAACCTTCTCGCGACCGCAAATGGCTTCATCACTGATGGTACAGTGCCGCCATCGGTACCTCGGTTTGTAACCGCCCTGTATACAACGTTCTGCGACAAGTGGTCCACCTCAAAATATTCGTGCCCCTCGTTATCTATCACAGAAATGATTTCTGTTAATCTTCTAGACTTCAAGGGGACCTTCAAGAACTGCCTAAAGTCTCCAACTTGTATAGTTTCCCGAGAGCCGGCGCCGGCAACTATTTTTCCAAATGCCTTAACAGCGTATGAAGTCGGGACACCCGTTGAGTCATCCACCCTTGCTACCACTACATCGTTGCCCGGGTCATCAAAGCGCGCATCTTCAACCAGAGTGTATCTGCCTCCTTTCGCCGAAGACATAGTTGAACCAGCCTTTAAAATAGGCAATGCATCAGAATTGGGCCCAAGGCCTGTCTCATTAGCAGGAACTATCGCATAAAAAGATGCCACGCCCGTCGCGGCGGGTACGCCCTTGTATTTATAGCCCAACTGCTTGGACAACCTAACAATGTTTGATAGCTCCGCGGAGGTATCCAGAAAAGACTCGTTGATCTGGTAGTCCAGATAAAAAGATAGTATGTCCCCCACATAAGCAACTGTATCGAGCATTAAGGAGCCAAACGAGGCCTCATTAAAATCTCTATAAGTATCGGGGTAATATCTCTTAGCGTATCTTACTAAGTCCTCTTTAATACTACCAAAATCTCTGCTAGTATAACGAATTGGTGTTTTTAATTTTGGCATACGACCGGTCCCTTTTTAAATAAATAGTTTTCTAGGCAGTAATAGGTAGTTCTAAAACAAGAGACTTGGAGCTTGGCGGAATACGATATCTTAATAAGACTTTCATATAATTTTCTGGAAGCTCCGGATTTGTCTGTGGGGAATCTATAAGTAGCCTTTCTATTTTGACATAGGGGAGATATTTGTTTATCTGGTTTTGGATCCTGCTTCTCAGAGCATCGTGTGTTTGAATCACGTTCTGTTTAAACAAGAATCTTTTAATCCCAACCCCAAAGTCTGCATCCATCACACGTTCGCCGGGGTTGGTAAACACAATCATCTTAATGTTTTGTGCTGCAACCTGCTCAATCGTTTGTAATAAACTGTATACTTCTTTTGCAGAAGTTATTGTTAATGGTAATTTAGCTGCTAATCCTGACATAATTTATCTCCTTGTTGGTTAATCGCAAATGTCCCCGTTCTTATCGTAAGGTCTATCAACCTTCTTTTGTCTCAATCTAAACATAAACTTAGGCCAAGTAACCTTGAGCGCTTCTCTGGCGTCTCTGGCCGAGGAATCATTAAAGCTGTCACTATTATAAGACGGGTCATTTGAATTATATAGATCCGTAAACCCTTGTGACAACGTTCTTTTTGAACGACCAAACGCATCTAGGTGATCCCATCTCTTGAAGTTTAGTACGAAAATGCCTGTACCAATACCACCGCCATAATATTCTGTCATCCCGCCAGCAACTTTGGCGGGCGCGTACCAGCCATCATGATCAATGCCACTGGAGGGGATGTCATCTGGAGGCGCCTCGATCTCAAAGGTATCTGTCACGCTGAACAAGCCGGGGGATTCGGCGCCGGCAGGGTTCGCTCTGCCAATTGAAGGTATAAATGCCTGAATGATGTATATGGCTAGGGCTGATAGAGTTCTAGGAATATTGAAGCAATACCTAAACAGCATCTGATATTCTGGGCCACAGACAAGCCTCTGGACAAGTTCCAAGAACCCGCCGGCGTCATCGTATCCATCCGAAGTAATCCAGTTATGTATGAGGTCATCAGCAGCAACAGTCATATCGATCGGCAACGTGGCACTAGCAAGCGGGATGCTCATAGGGTCGTCAAGGCCCGCGAGAGGGTTGGGCAAGGTTGGTGGGGCCCCGCCGGGGCCGCCGGGTCCAGAGTCCTCTGGGAGCATTGATGAAGCGCCGAAGCTAAATGCCTTGTTGTTTTGAATAGTTTCCTGCGTATAAATACCCGGGGACACATATGGGGCCTCAGTATGTATCTTTTCAATTGATTGCTTAACAGTGTCGGTGGGGTAAATCCATTTTTCTGGGGTGAGGCCGTCTTCCGACTCTCCGGGGGGCACAAACACCATTCTCAATCCATACGACCACTGCTTCCATAAATCCGATCGTTTGTATCCTTTTCCTTCGATAAACGAGCGCGATGTATTCAGATATTCCTTCCATTCTGATGCTTTAACCACGCCAAACAGGTGTGATGGGCGGGTCATTATGGTATCTTTCCAGAATGATTCAAGCTCTCCGAGATCGGCCACCGTTGAGGCGGAAAGATCCTCCTCAAGAAGCCCAAGTTCACGAAGTTCTGCTTCTTCTCCCGGGGATGTAGGCACTCCAATGTTATAGTATTTTTGTGCCCAGTCCTCCCCTGTCAGATCTTCAATATATATGTAGGTCTCTAATGCGAACGGAGAGTATCGAACGCCGCCCGCAGCGAGGCCTAGACCTTCTTGCCCAAAAAAACCAGAAAACGGATTTGGGTTCGATAATAACGGATCGACCAGAAGATCTTTGTAAAGCTCTGGGTCTGCTTCCCGGGCGGCCATCGCGATGGAGTCGGCCCGGTATCCTTCGGCGGCTATCTTTAAGAAAGTGTTTTCCTCTGACGGCGTGATGATTGTGCTATCAACAGGGTCAGGATTTGCTGGGAATAGAATCGCATCGCTAGCGACCTGAAACGGAGTTTCCATTTCTGGAGACAGTCTTGGTAGGATAGTGCCGTCCGTCATAAAAGGAATAATCCCAAACATACCAAAATCTTTGTTTCCAAGCACCACTTCGTAGAGGGTTCTATACCTTGGTGGTATTCTTTCAGCAAACTCATCAGAGATATATTTCAACTCTTCTTCGATATATCTTTTTAGGATAATCTCTGCGTGTGATTCGACTTCCTTCATAAAGGAGTTCCAAGACTCTTCTTTTAATTCTTTTGCTTTTCGAGCATTTAAGATTGCCTTATCGCTCTCCTCAACATCCAAACTTTTGTCTGTAAATATATCTCTTACCACCGCTCCGAAATAACCCGGGGACAGGACTCTTTTAAGCCTTTCTCCGGTATTGGCGTATGGTTTGCCAGCCCCATGAGTGGGGTGATACATCCAAATACCCTGAAAGGTGTTAATAACGTCAATGGCTTCTTGTTCTTCTTGGGTTGGTTCCACAAGGCCGGCGTCGATTTTCTTTCCAAAGTTTTGAACCGCTTGTTCAAGAAACTGATAGTAATACTCTTCGCTTCTTCTACTGAGGAAACCCTTCTTGGAATACCGAATAAACCCCTCTTTAAGTTTGTGGGTTATAAATGATTTCAACGGATCTCCGTATAGTTCTCCGGCATCTGCCTTAAATTTAGTAAAGCTTGGGGCGCCCTTAAGATATGCTTCGACGGCGTACACTCTAATAGTAGCGCGTAGGTTCCCCTCAATCATAGCTGAAGCCTCTCGACTTAAGATCTTGTTGCAGGGCTCCTCAATTAAGCAGGACGCACCACCAGCACGGTCGTCGTCAGCTATTTTCGTATAAAACTCGTCAGTTATCTTCTCTAGAATATCGTCGTATCTCACGACGTTCTTTCTGGCTGGTTCGCAACCATCGACCTCGGGAATTAACTGATCTGCGATTCCACACCAGCCCGGGCGCCACCTTGGTGGCTGTTCATAGTAGGCTGGGAATTTGTCGTTCCCGCCCCAAGCCAGAGGATCTAAAGGCACGGCCTCGCGAGTTACAGGGTGCTTGTGGTGGATATCTAAATCGATCTTTTTGGGAGGATACGTGATTGGTTCATTGCGATTAAAATCGGATCCGCCTTCACCGTATTTAAAAGCCTGATTGTTGCTGGCGATTACTCCGACAAGGTTTCTGAGGTTTTGACTGGAGGCGTAGTTGTGAATATCCGTTGCACAGGACAGCGCGATTTCGTTGAGGAACGTGGTCGTGTGTTCCTTGTCAATGTGGATCGGAGCGAGGTTTTCTTCTATAATTTTCTTTACATATTCCCCAAAAACAGCCCCTTGAGCACTAACGTTATCAACACCATAATCTTCGCGCATACGGTTGAGGGCGTCCTCAATGTCCAATCCTAACTCTAGCTCAATAAAATCTTGGACGCCGGGGGGCAAGTCGGGGTCGGCGCCGAATTTAGTCTCGATGGTTAAAGAATTATCAGACTCGTCTGGCGCGAGGCCTAAAGCGTCTTTTTCCCCCGGTGACATATAGTCTTCTTTAAAAGTCTCTGTTAATGTTAGATCATAGGAATTATCTAAAGCAATTGCGTCGGTATTATACATCTTGCCCATAATATCAAAATAATAAGAATCAGAATGCGTATCAGGGTAATAGTTGCAATATTGTAATTTAAAATCTGGGAAGCCATTACCATCAGACAAGGGTGAAATGCCGGTGTAGTTGTTGTTCATCTCTAGTTCTGGCGTCTTTAATGCCGACTCTAGATACCCGCCAATTGACTCGGGCAACAACACCTGATGAGTGTTATTCCGAGTCATAAAGTTAAGAGACTCGCGAGCCACAAACGCATCGTGAGTACGACGATTACGGCCGTCTTTGTCCGACAAAATCATATTAATAAAGCCGCCGCGGCCCATCAGATCGTCGTAATAAACCTTCTCAAGTATGTCAAACATCCCAGAGAATACACCCTGAGAACCAATTAAGTCGGCAGTCGGAGAGCCCGGAACAAGCTCTGGGTCCGGGTCTCTGGGTATGAAGCCGCGGGTCGGGCACTTTGGATCACTGTAGTCGTCCACTAAGGGTGGGAAATCCCCAAACGCACCATTGTGAATTATGTCTGCCAATTGCTCAAGGTCTGTTGTTGCGCGGCAGCGGAGGTTCTCCAGTTGCTCCTCCACCACAGATTCGTCCACCCCCTTTCTTAACATCAGTGACATTCTTAAGTTGTTAATGTCTGTGGCGCCGGACACACCAGAGCACACGCTGGGGAACACAGGGATGCTCGGATTTGGATCTCGCGCCAGATTTGCCAAGAAATCGCGGTCAAGCATAGCTCCCAGACTTTCGAAGAAACTCGGTACCTCGCTGGCAGATGGCATAACACATAAGAATTTTTTATGTATGATAAGGACCAATTGGTGGATGGCGCCGGTGACTTCTGTGGTGGCCTTGCCTCTCAATAAATCAACGAATTCTCCTTGAGTCAGCATTATGCCAACATCTCTGAGAAACTTCTCTGCTTCGGCGGCATCTGGCAAATCCTCTGCATCGGTGCAGGACCTGCTAAATGCTGCGAATAGGTCGGCGGCCGCCTGATTTATTGCGTCATCATCTGCCAGCGCTTCGCCGCCCATATCGTTAAGAGGGGTAGTGGATACAGCATTTTTTATAGCATCTGCAAACTGATTTGATGGCTGGTTCGCGAACAGGCCCGTGACAAGATCGCCCAATATGCCAAGCAGGCCGCAGAGACCACTCAATAGGAGTTTTATGATCAATTCCAGAATGGTCATAATTATTTTAATTGCAAGCTCCATAGCAGCTTGTACCAAGGCCTCCATTAACATTCTCATAAAGTCTGGTATTGGCGCCACTCGAAATTTCGGCCACACTATACCATTCCCCTTCCTACAGAAAGGAAGTTCCAGAGTTTTCATAAACTCATTCAATGGAGGGTTAAACAGCGGCGCCGCGGGACACTCTGGGTTTTTTAGTATTTTCGTTACTAATTCGCCGCCCGGGAAATTGCCCAACTCTTTCAACAAGTAGTCAAAATCAACTGAGTCTAGTATAGCTTCCGCATATACATCTATGATTGCGTCCACTGTTTTTTGAGCGGCGGTGCCAACTGAGCCTGCGGCGCCGTGAGAAGCGGTGGATCTGGAGTCAAAGGAATCAGAGGCCTCCCTACGGTATTGCGCAGTTCTGTCAGCCAAGCTCCTTTCATCATCCTCGGCCTCTATTGTTATGTGGGACGGGGCGTCAAGAACAACGCCAAATTCTGGGTTCGCAATTGTATGAGTTTCTTGGATTGGGTTTCCGTCTTCGTCAAGTTCGACTTCATATGCATAGTTGCCGGGCCGGTAGCCGGCTTCCCACGGCGCTGGGATATTGCCCCAACCAGCCGCGGCAATTTTCTTTTTAATTTCTAGTTGCTTGTCTGGCGGTAAGCCAATGAATATCTTTTCTAAATTACCGGGGTCCATTCCCTTGAGCGCGGCCTTTAATATTATCCCTAATGACGCGTCAAGTTCTATACCTTTACTCATGCAGGCAAACGCTGTACTGAGTAGGTCAAGCCACCCACACTCGCCTAGCTTATTTAAAAAATTATTCCATAACTCTCGCATATTGCTTGATTCGCCAATAAGATCACCCAGATTAATAAAGGTATCGTCGCCGATATTAATATTTTTTGCCTTTGCATGCAATGCTCGGCGGAGCATTTCGTCGAAATCTCTTATATCAGCGTCAAGAATCGCCTTTCCGGCGCGATCGCGGCAAACTTGTTTGCCGAATTTAGCCACAACCGCGTCTTCCAGACCCACTATATCATTGACGATTTTTTGCGCTGCTTGTTGAAGAGGGCCGTCGGCCATAACGGGGTCACCGATTGGGTCAACAACCTCATTTGTATTTATTTCTGGGTATGTGTATTTGGTAAAGAATTCATCCCACTCTTTGGGATCTCGTGAACCGGCGTCGTCAACTATGTCTGGCAGCTTTGAAATGTAAGCCATTGTTCTTGGGTCGCTAATTGGCTCAAAAGATTTAAATCCTCCCAAGTTGTCGGTGCCCTTCTTCCATATTAGTTCGACTGGAGGGCAGTTCGGCTCATTAGCCTCTGCATATGTAAGTTCGTAATTATTATTAAACCTAAATTCAATTTTTTCTGCGGCGCCTTTGCCGTTTAGTTTGAAACCGTTTCTGCCCATCAAGGTTACCAGCACAGGCACAAATATTCTAAGCTTCCTCCTCTCTTCGTCTGGATCGAAGTTTTGTATCGTCAAGCCCGTTTCGTGAGACCAGAGAGAGTATTTATGACCATAATATCTAAACGCTTCGTTGGCCTTCTTTATCATGGTACGGATTTCTTGTGCCATAAGCACACAGCCGATCGGCTCAACAGGAGGAGGGACTATCTCTTCTTCTGCCGGGTTCAGCAACTCAATTGCATTAATTACATTAACGTCAACACACACTAGGGCTCGTAGGGGTAGCAGTGGCCGGAGGGGTATGTCATATTCCTTAACAACAGAATATTCCCTTATTATGTTACGAGTTTCTTCATTTACAGGATATTTTTCAAAATTCTGCAATATTAAATCAATACCCCTCTCTTTTTCCGCATCCAAGAAGGCTTCTCTTGTCACTTCATCGTTGACTATGGTTGCATCTGTTTCACCGCTGACCGTGGTCACGCAGTATTCACAACTTCTCTGATTGGAGAACACCACTCCGTCTTCGTTCTCGCGCCAATTTGGAACGAATGCTTCAGGATTAGGAATGCAAGGTGGGCACTCTTCGGGGATAAATGGTTCTGCGGGAGGGTCGCACGGCTTAAGAACTAAGCCCTGTTCCAACAATTCACCATATTCATCGCCGGGGAGACCAAACATATCCCCCTCCTCATCAAGTTCCCATGTTTCTGCGGTGGTGGAGTCGGGGTCGTCAGAGAAATAGCTTTCCAATAAAGAACTGTATAACGAGGGGCTAAGACCAACTGTTCTCTCACTGAGAAAGTACGACATCCAAGCTTCGAGGGACCACTTTACAGAGTTTTCGATGTGTGACTGACCCGGGTTGAAGTAAGGAGAGGCCTCCCCGGGGATCTCCACAAGCGGATCATATTTTGCGGTTGCCATATCTGGGAAAAAGTCAACCCCGGCCGGCCATTCAGAGTCTTCGGGAGTCTGTGCGTTAAGGTACTGAAGCATACTCCAGTAAATTCCGGGGTGCTCTTCCTCTGCGGGCCCCAACAAATCATTGACATAATCAAAAATTGGGGTGTTGTACTCGGCACGGGTGAATTCGGGCCAACCAGAAGCCTCGGCGTCTAGACTAAGCTCGTCGAGCGATCCGACCACATCGGCGCCGAGCAAAGGCAGGGCGCCAACGAATTTCTGGACGTTGGCGGATTCGCTTTTCCGGTTCCAAGTTTTCCACCGCTCGTCAAAGGGATCAAACGCTGTTCCGGCGGCTGCACCACCGCCACCCGCGGCGCCGCCTGCACCGCCGGCGCCGGGATCACGGACATCGATAGTGGGAACACACAAATAGTCATTGAAGTGTGGTTCAAGGGATCCCATATTTGTGAAAGCCAGCAAGAACTCCGCTAAATAGTACTGTGTCCATACAGGATCTTCAAGACTCTCTTCGGAATTTATAGCCAAGTAAAGATAATAAGCCGATCGGATCAAGCCATTAAGCTGCTTTGAGTCTAATTGGTTGTTGGGACCCGGGGAGGGAGGATAGACATGCGGTGGGCCGGCCGAAATGCCCATTGCCTCGTCTGGTATACCAAAGAAGCCGGGGGCGTGAGGATCCTCGCCGGGTGAAGGATTGCGAGTAGTCATTATAGGATATTTTATACTGAATGGAGTCCGGTTCCAGTTGTCCGAAACGCCATAATAACTATGCCACCAAACGCCGGTGGTGAGCGAGAGGTCTTCTCGGATACTTATAAGAAGCCTTTTGAAATCTTGGAAAGGGTCGCACTCGCTATAAATGTAAGCGCCGCCGACGACGCCTTTGGCTTCATAATAATCTAGACCCCTGTCCTCCCAACTAACTGCTGGTCGACCGTCTGGGCCGTTGGGTAGCTTTAAGCTTACTTTTTCAACATATAATCCATCAACGCGGGTGGCACGTAGATCTTCGCCTTCCGAATATTCATACCCGTCTACAGGGGGGCTGACATATGTTTCATCTTCGTCAAGGTATCCAACAAACCCAGAATTACGATCGAGGGTGCCAGCCACAGGGCCGGTATAGATTCGATGGTTATATTCGTCTTTGAATAAGTCTTGAAGGGCCCAGTTGGAGCGCTCGGGGGCCGCGTGGTAAGCAGTAGTGCCGTCGACACCGAGGGCGCCTCCCTTTTCAAATGTAATTGTGGGAAAGTTGCTGCGCCACTGGTTTGCAATCGGACTATCAGGGTACTCGCTGGTAGCAAACGTTTTTGCGTGCTCTAGAACATAATCGTTAAAGCGCGTTCTTACAAATTTGGCAAAGGTAAGAAAAGGGTTGTCATAACCGTAGCTAGAAAAAGCAGCGTCACGGACATCGGCGGTGCTGGTGGCTGATGGTGATTTTGTGTCTTTGGAGTCTGCCATTTTAAATCTCTTTAATAATTAGTCTAGTTAACGTTGTTGTGTCTGCTACAAATCCAATCTGGACTGCCGTCTTGGAGCGTGTTGATTCTAAATGCTGTCGTATTAGTTCTGTGCAGCTTCATCGGTGCTATCACTCGGGTAACAAGCAAAATGTTCGCCGTTTGACAACCTAACGAGATCGGGTCGAAAGGTTGTGGCCGGACAGTTGGTGTTCCGGGGGCGCCGCTGATATGCTCGTGTCTAGCCAATATGGTGTTTGTAAGCTTTTGGCCTGTCGCCAGAGCAGCTACCATAGCAGACAGATCATCCATCAGGTCCATCATCTCTTTTAGCGCGTTGACCAACTCGTAGCCTTTGACCATTGGTTGCAAAAATGGGGTTCGGCCGAAATCACTCGTATAGTTGCCGGCAATCAGATCAATACCTACTGTTGACCTGATTTTGCCACCCTGAGAGTTGTCGGTGCCGCGGCCTTCCGTAACAAGCTTAATACCCTCACGGGCGACGACTCGGACGCCATCAGCTTTCAGCCCAATTCCCGAACGGCCCTTTGATGCACCCACTTGACCTTTTGCCAGATTGAAGTTTTTGTCAATATCGGTCGTCTGGCTTACTTGAATTCTGGCTGCGTCGGTTATGAAGTTGGGATCAATATATAGCGAAGGATCCAAGGGTTTGCGGCCTGCGACTATATCGATGGCGCCGGCGCCTGTTGCACCCATCCCGCCATAGCCGCTGGCAATATTACTCGGCCTGTCTTTGCCGAGAACAATCGAGGCGTTAGTGTTGTTAGATAAGACCTTCTCGGCTGCGGACGGCTCAAAGCGCGGGGCCGGTTCAGCGGACGGGTCATTATTAAGACCGCGCGCCGCTATACCAGCCTCTTGGTCAGGAGATTTTTCTATATTGCTCTTGGCCGACTCAGAATTTTTCTCTTCATCTCTAACTGGCCTAGTGAGCTTTCCTACTAAAATTTCAAACAAATTATCAGACATTGTTAAACCTTATGCGTATGCGCGCAGTCTTCCTTCATACTTGCTCCAAGGCGGATAACTCAGCTTCTTCCCATCGATCAAAATCGGGCCGTCGGCGACGTGGACGTTCATGCGGTTGGCGTGGCCGTCTAAACTAAGGTGTATGTGGTTGGTATCTTCGTAAATTATCATTTGATCAAAACTTGATATGACACTCGGTATCAATTCTAGAAAATATCGTACTCGGTTTTCGTCTGAGTAGGCGAGGTGGAATGCGAGATCAGCAGCAAGGCCTGAAGCATGCACGGGCGGGGAGGTTGAAATTTTCCCGGTGATGGGGTCGGGGTAATTGGGCCCTGTCTTGGTGACGTGTTCATTGACCTCTTTACTACGGAATGCAGAATTAATTGTAAAAGGGCCGGAAACTAGTTTAAGTCTGTCTAGTTCCTTGGCAAGCCTTATTATGTTTTGTTGTGCCATGGCCGAAGGGGTGTTGTCCAATGGGTTGTTCATGATATCAAATTTCGCGCTTGTGGTCACAAAATCTGCCCAAAAGAAAGTGCAGAGGGGGGAATCATAAACCTTGTCGTAAAGTTTAGCCTCGAATGCCAAACGTTCAAGATCACTCAGATCGGGGAACGGAAATTCTTCCGCAGGTGTTCCATTGTTAAAGGCCTGCCTACTGCCCGGGGGAGCTTCTGGTGTGGGTCTGGGGCCGCGGGGTTGATTTCTTTCTGGGTTGTTTATGACAATCTGTGAAGACTTGTTAATGGTAACAACGTCTCCGGGTAGTATAGTCATATCACCGGGAGCATACACCCTTGTAAATGTAGACAGTCTTTGCTTATCGGTAAGTGTCAATCCCTGTGCGGCTGTGGTTCGGACTCTATTTAAATCAGGTGGCATCTTAAACACGTCGCCGTCTTCAGGGACCATTACATAACACAATGTAAAGTTGTAGGGAGCATCGCCGACGTTTAATGCATCAGTCTGGCCGGGCCTATAGTCTCTGGGGTAGATCGGAGAATTTGGCACTACTGCAATAACGCGGGCGTCCATTTCCGTTTGCGAATCGTTGCGGGCGCCTTGCTCATAGACGTTTTGCAACGCAAGGTTCACTTGGTCCCACCCTGTTTGCCCGGGCTGAGTTAATGGAACAAAAGGGTCTGGTTCCACCATAGACGGGTTTAAATCCCCGAGACGATCAAACTTAAAAGTATCATTGGCCACTAGCTATCCTCCGTACCACCAACGTTTGAAGTATCTTGAAGCAATTCAAAAATCTCGGTTTTATCTGTTTCCGATAGGCCGTTGTCACCACTCTGTTGCTTATATATAAGGGTAGATACTTTGACCAACTGCTCATTAGACCTCTGCAAGGTCTCGACGTATTTCGCCGCGATGGGACCGACGAGCTTGTGGTGTTCTTCATCTTTGCTTAAATACCGGACGACATCATCCAATAATTCTTTGGTGATGTCTCTGTCGTCTTGGATATTTTTTACTGCGTTTTCAAGGTAGTGATCTAAGTTTTTCATAGGTCGCCTGCGTTCCATTTGATTTTGAAAGAACGATACTTAACTCTCATTTTATTCAAGTTGTTAACAACCTGTTTTGTGTTTAAGCCCGTGATCTCTCGTAAGTATAAATAAATAGCTTTCTTGTTGAAAATTTCTATATCATCGCAGCTTTCCATCAAAATTTTAACCGCTTCAAGAACTTTTCGTTCGTTTTCTTTCATTTTCTCTTGATTTTCCCAAGAATCAACCTCTTCGGTCAAGAGGTTCCAAAACTCTTTTGTTTTTCTATCTTCATAATATGGGTTAATTGTTGAGACGTGCTTTAATTCAAGATTGGTGGGCAATTCTTGGATATCCAACTCTTGCCTGTTTTTCTTTGCCTTTCTCTTAACTTTGTGAATAAACCAATTCTTCGTAATTACACTAAAATATGAAAAAGCCTTTGAGCCCTTATTGGCGTCGTACTTGTCCAAAACGGTTATAAGCCATATTTTGCACTCATCTCTTAGATAATCTATGTTTGGAAGGGTGGTAAACTTGTAAGTATATACAATTTTATCGACCATTTCGTCAAAGGCTGGGCCTATATAGTTTCTGTAAAGTTCGGATCTTCTTCTTATGCTGTCGGTTGCAACATATTCTAGAATGGCATCTTCGTGAACTTGTGTAAAATATTTTCTAGAATTGGACTTTGATCTGCGGCGCGATCTTTTTTTCTTGATCGGGGCCGGCTGTTGATTCTGTTTCATTGGTTTGCTCTTGGTCATTCATTAATTCCCCCTCTTCTGTTTCTGTTTCTTCGGAAAAAATTATAATTTCTCCAAATTCTTCTATCTGCTCTGCCACCTGCCTACTATGTAATATTAAACTATGCAGAACTTGGTCTCCATAAAAAGTTTCTAAATTGTAAACAGATCCTAGATGGTCTCGAAACTCATCCAGTATCTCAAGTAGATCCCCTAAATTATCAGAAAAGAAATTTAAAGTCCCTATAAGGCCTCTCAAATACCATATAAAAAACACATTAAGCAGCATAGAGGCCAAAAGGGCGAGGGCCAAGCACAATAATATTATTGTAGTATCAATCATCATGCTGCTCCTTCAATAAGCTCTGTTTTTCGCGACGAATATCTTCTTTTGTGTTTTCAATAAAATCCCTAACAAGCTGCCCAGTTGGTGCCTGACCTGACTGGGCTGCCGTATTTAGACTAAATGCTGTTGTATAATCCCTCTCTAGGGTATCTTCTGAATTGCAGTTTGGACACGTCAATGGTTTCTCACCAATTGAATGAGAAATGTCCATTTTTTGGGCGCAGGATGTGCAATCATATACATAAGTAGGCATCTATCACTGTTCTTCTTGATTATTTGGTACTCGGATAATTGGCGGATTTAAGATCTCCAGCCCGGCTTCCGAGTTAACAAACTCAAATCCTCTTAGGGTCTCAACAATGTCGGACTGCTCCATAAGGGATCTTTGCAGGGCCATCATCAGGGCGCCGAGGGCCTGATCTGACAGACCATATGTTTGTACTTCACTCATTTTATTACTCCTCTTTAATTATTGCTCTTCCGAGCAGTTTTTCCCAGTCTCTCTCTGGTCTAACGTTTAGGTTTGTTTCCCAAGCTCCCTTAAGAACGCAGGAATCAACACCCACTGACTCTGAATGTTTAATCAGAGCCTGTATATCTTTAGGGAAACAACTTCCCCCAAAACCATATTTGCCGTCAGGGCCGGGGACAGACAGGTGCGAATGCCCCACTCTCCCATCCCTCACGAAACCATCAACGGCTGCTTGCCAGTCTACACCACTCTTGTCAGCGATAAGCTTCATTTCATTCATAAACGACACCTTGGTAGCAAAATAGCAGT
>Ga0080013_1000794_pt1 | contig 43496 bp, 38 predicted proteins | sample ETNvirenome_6_85_FD_69236 | JGI IMG/M metagenome (GOLD analysis project Ga0080013, IMG submission 69236) | Marine viral communities from the Pacific Ocean - ETNP_6_85 (SPADES assembly) (version 2) | ecosystem: Environmental > Aquatic > Marine > Oceanic | place: Pacific Ocean | collected 2013-06-19 | reverse complement strand
CAAGATTAATATTGCTGTTTACCACGGATCGATCGCCGGCGTCCAAACCGACGTTGGCTGGACCATGGAACATGGCGATCACGACGTCTCTATTTTTGGTGGGCACGACTATGCAATGCTCGGAGACATTCACAAGACCAATCAGATCCTAGACCACGAAGGTCGCGTACGTTACTGTGGATCGATCGTGCAGCAGAATCACGGCGAGACCAACGACAAGGGCTTTCTGATATGGGAGATCGAAAGCAAGGATGAGTTCAGTGTGAAACACATCAAGCTGCCCAACCCTAAGCCTTTTGTGACCATTGAACTCACGCCGAAGGGTAGGATGCCCCGGGGCACGATGGTGCCCTCTGGGGCCCGTGTACGGCTTGTGAGCAACAACAACCTTCCATTGAACGTAATGAAGAGAGCGGTCGAGGTTGCTAAGCATCGCTTTGGACCAGAGAGTATTACCTTTTTAAACAGGGCTGCTGGGCAAAGAGGGAGCATTGATGCGACAGGGCCTGGCTTCTACAAGGAAAATCTTCGCGATATTTCTGTACAGGAAAGGCTCATGAAAGAATATCTTAAAGATTATGAAGCCGGCGATGAAATGATGGAGCGAGTTAATAATCTAAACCAGAAGTACAACAAGATGGCCGAGGCAACAGAAGATGTAGCGAGAAATATTAACTGGAAGCTGAACAATTTTGAGTGGGATAACCTGTTTAACTATGGCGAGAACAACAGGGTTGATTTTGAAAAGCTAAATGGTATTGTAGGAATCTTTGGAAAGAACTTTTCGGGGAAGTCAAGCATCATTGATGGACTCCTTTATACGATGTTCAACACAACATCCAAAAATGAACGCAAGAATCTTAACGTGATTAATCAACACAAATCTGCTTGCTCTGCCAAGGTAGAACTTCAAATAGGGGACAAGGTATATACTATTAATCGTCAATCTGAAAAATATGTAAAGAGGCTAAAAGGAGAAGTGACCGACGAAGCCAAGACTGATTTGGATTTTGATTATTTTGATCCAGTTCTGAGCGAGAATCACAGCCTTAATGATACCACCAGGATGAAGACGGATGCCGCTATTCGTAAGCACTTTGGCACCATAGAGGATTTTCTTTTGACGTCTATGGCGTCGCAGTTAGATTCGCTATCCTTTATTAAGGAAGGCTCAACGCGCCGTAAAGAAATCTTAGCCAAGTTTTTAGATCTGGAAGTATTCGAGAAAAAGTATAGACTAGCGAAGGAAGACAGCGCCGACTTGAAGGGTGTCTTGCGCAGGATTGGAGACCGTAACTTTGAAGAGGACATCCTGGCTGTCAACGAGGAGATTAAAAAAACTAATCAACAGCTTCTGGAACAAGAAGAAAGCTGTGACAGAATTAAAGAAGAGATAGAAGTAAAAGAAGCTCAGTTAATCGACGTAGAACAGTCTATTGGTTCTATCCCCGATGAGGTGGTAGACATTATCGAGGCAGAAAAAAAGAAGGCGGCGCTCAAATCGAAACTGACTATTGCGGATGAAGCCAACCGAGAGCGGGGAATGCAAATTCCAGAGTATAAGCGCACCATCGAAGAGTTAGACGTCAGCCTGTCCGGGCTTGATATCGTAGAGCTAGAACGAGATCAGGAACTAATAGATATAAAGCAAGACGAGATGGAGAGCACCGTTAGAGAGGCCCGAGCGTGGCAAAAGGATTTTAATAACAAGAAGACAAAGCTCAAGCTGTTGAATGAGGTGCCTTGCGGAAGCGAATATCCACAATGTAAGTTTATTCACGATGCCCATATGGCCAAGAAGGAAGCACCAGCACTTCATAATAAAATATTTGAGAGCATTAGAGAAGCCAAGGAACTTAAAAAGTTTTTAGAAGATATGAATCCCGATAAGGTAGGCGCCGATCGCCAAGAATATCTGCGCCTCACGCTACTTCGGAGCGAAAATGAAAGCGCCCTCAAAGACCTACAGATTTTATATGCGAGAGAAAAGAACAAGATTGTCTCATACCAAAGCGAGCTAGCAGATCTTGCGATCAAGATTGAGGAATATAAAGATAATCGCGAGAACATTGAAAACTTTGAGTGTCTTGCTACCCAACGTCAGGAAGTAGTGGACGCGATTACGACACTTGCTGACCAACAAAAAACATGCCAAAACATGATTCTAGAATACTATAAGCTGAAAGGCTCCCTCGAACAGAAGGTAACAAATCTCATGGAGCAACAGAAGGAACTAAAGGATATTCAACAAGAGTATGCGGCATTTGATCTTTATATGCGATGCATGCATTCCAACGGGATCGCATATGATATTATTAAAAAGCAGCTACCGGTGATTAACGAAGAAATAGCGAAGGTGCTGGCCAACATTGTTTCTTTTGAGGCTTTTTTTGAGGACGACGGAAAGCGTCTAAACATTTTTATTAAGCACCCTAAACACGACGCGCGCCCTCTCGAAATGGGCTCGGGCGCAGAAAAGACAATTGCCGCCATGGCTATTCGTTTGGCGCTATTAAGTGTTTCTAATCTTCCCAAGGGCGATATCTTTATTCTTGATGAGCCGGGAACCGCTTTGGATGCCGACAATATGGAAGGGTTTATTCGTATTCTTGATTTGATCAAGTCTTTCTTTAAAACAGTTATTTTAATATCTCACCTTGATAGCTTAAAGGACTGTGTAGACACTCAAATTATAATTGATAAAAAGGGCGCATACGCCCATGTTGAAGTCTAAATGTAATCTTTGTTCTTCCTTTACTAATTATATAGAAAGGAGACATTCATGAAACATTTGATTGACAAGGGATTAAATAAGGTTGTATCTCGCAAACTGCTTGCCTGGGCGACTGCAACAGGATTGCTGGCTTTTGCCGATTTAGCATCTGAAGACTGGACAATGATTACAGTTGTTTACATCGGTACGCAAGGTGTTGTTGATACTGTGGCGAGACTAAAAGGAGTTAAGTAATGAAATGGCTGGCTATTAAAATAGCCTTAAAGAAGGGATGGGCGTGGATTAAAGCGCACGCATGGCTTCCAATAATGGTGCTATTGTCAGTGGTGGGGCTTTTGCTTTATGCGCTGACAAGAAACGCTGCGTTTATGACTGCGGTGATAGACGCCTTTGAGGGTCAGCGTGAGAGTTATAAGAAAGAAATAGAGATTCTTAACGACACTCACAAGAAAGAAGGTGAAGAAAAGATTAAAGCCCTCGAAGCATATAATGAAAATTTAAAAGCTCTCGAAGAAGAATATGCCAAACGTAATGAAACTTTGAATACGGCGAAGAAGAAGGAACTTAAAAAACTTATTGATGAGAGTTATAATGATCCTGACAGGCTGGCGAAAGAGCTTGCAGATCTATATGGGTTAGAACGTGGTTAGAAAGATATTATCTTTAGTAATCGTTTTTAATCTCTTGCTTCCTTCCTATGCTTTTGGGGAGGGGGAAGAGGCCCCGTCAGAGGAGCAGCCGACATATGATGTTATCTCTTTGAAAAAAGGAGAACCTGCTCCCTTTGACGGGGTTTTCTTTTCTGTGCCGGCTGCAGCAAAGATAGCAGTTGATAAGAAGTTTGAGGATGCGGAGTGTGACTTGCGCATAGGATATGAGCTTCACCTACAAGAAGAGAGACTTAATTTACAGTTATCCTACAAGGACATAGAGATAAAGTCGTGGGAATCTCGACATGAACAGATGATGATTCTTAAAACAACAGAGAATGATAGACTTTATGATCTAGTAATGAAACAAAAGCCATCTACGGCCCCATGGCTTGTGGCACTTGGTTTTGGTATTGGTACCGCCACTTCGTTGGGGATCTTTGCACTGTCAACGGAGATAGTAAAGTGAGTATCCCGGAGGTTGGATCGAGAAACAGGTTATTATACTTTCTTCAAAAATATTTAACAACGCTGGATAGCTATGTAGGCGACGGCGCCATCATCGGGTATAGCGGCTACGATCCAGGGACTGCTGATGATCAGACAGTATCGGGCACTTCATTTGTCTATATCGTTGATGGCTCGGCGAACAAAAAAGGTGTAACTTTTGTCGCCCCTTCCTCGGGGATAGTTGAAATTACGCTAAGTATATGGATTGAGCAAAACGCGGTGATCGGAAACCCACTAGTAATGGCTCTGACCCCCATCGACGGCACGTTTAGCACATATGCCGGCACGATGAAATATGTCTCTTTGGGATCCGAAAACACCGCGGTTCCAACCCAGGCTTATGTCACGATGAAATGGGTTCTGTACCCGGGTGGTGATTATCTTATTCCTGGTGAAACACAAACATTTTATTTGGGCGCCAAGACGCTCTCCGCGTCCGACGAGTTTATTTTGCGGTGGGGAGGCAGCTCGGGAGGATACCCAGTTTTTGTTATGAAAGCGGTAGCGCTTCCGGCGACCATTGGTACTTAATATGACCGACAAAGACCCCAACTACATCCCCAAACTAGAGAAAGCCATCGCTCAGAAGTATGGAGCAGAAGCCGTTGGCAATCCACGCAAGTTTTGGGACGAGGACAAAGAGCAAGAATACATCCAACAATCCAAAGAGTTAGCTGAAAAAATGAGGAAAAGCGAAGCGCATCTTGAGAAAGTAGAACAAGACGGATTTTTAATAAACAAAAAACTACTTAGTAGAGATGCAAATCGGGACTGTCCGGTTTGTGAGAAATATTCATTTAATGTGGATGACAACTTGTATATGAATAAATATCAATGTTGTCGCAAATGCTACGTTCAGTGGGTAGAAGATAGAGAAGAAAGATGGCTCACTGGCTGGAGGCCCAATAAGGAAAATAAATAATGGCAACAACACTAGAAATTATTCAAGGAATCGCGCAGGCAGCTGCCAATGCTTATGACGGCTCACACGAAGCCTCTCTCAATGCAGACGGCGATGCCCGGAAGGTAGGACTCAAGCGAGAAGAAGGACATCTTATCAACGATCGCCGAGTCGCCGACGGATTTAAGGTTCAGTTCAATGGACCGTTTTTACGAATCATTTACAACTCGGAGACCCGGCTGCAAGAAGTAACGAAGGGCGGCTTTGAGGACGAGATGGTTTCTATGTTAGCCGAGATAGCCTCCTTCCTTAAGAAAGAATACAAGAAGATTACCGGTGATTCTCTAACACTGACCAAAGACGGAGAACCGGAAGTTCTTGTCCAGAAGCTCTCTAACTATCGGACAGACGTGCGCGCTATGTGTAACTATAAAATTGGGGGCATTGGAGATGTCACGGAGGTCGAAAGAGGATCTTCGGATGATCGCCTCGACAAAGCCGTCCGAGACTGGTTAGCCCTCGGCCCAGGCAACAAGCGCCCCAAGAACGACACCCGCAAAGGTAAATAAACAGGTGTCATGGGATATCAGCCTACTAAGCAGGAGATTCTGAAAGAGGTAGTGAAATCCGGTAAAGACCCGGTCCACTTTATTACGAGCTATTGTAAGATATCCCACCCCCAACGCGGGCAGATTCCGTTTAAGACGTATGGTTTTCAGGACGATCTCTTAAAAGATTTTAATGATTATCGCTTTAACGTAGTTTTAAAAGCACGACAGCTTGGCATTTCTACCATCACGGCAGCATATGTTGTGTGGCTGATGCTGTTTCATCGCGATAAAAACATTTTAGTTGTAGCTACCAAGCTTCAAACGGCGACCAATCTGGTACGCAAGGTGAAGAAGATTATGAAGCAGTTGCCGCCGTGGATGAGGATCTCCGAGATTCATATCGATAACCGAACTTCGTTCGAACTCACCAATGGATCACAGATTAAAGCTTCCTCGACCTCAGCAGACGCTGGTCGTTCTGAAGCGTTGTCGCTTCTTGTTATTGACGAGGCGGCTCACGTTGAGGCCCTCGATGAACTGTGGACCGCTCTGTATCCCACGTTGTCAACGGGTGGTCGGTGCATAGCTCTTTCAACACCCAACGGCGTTGGTAACTGGTTTCACAAAACGTGCGTGGAGGCCGAGGCAGGAACCAATGCGTTTAATATGACCACTTTAATGTGGGACGTCCATCCGGATCGCGACCAGTTGTGGTATGAAAAAGAAACCCAGAATATGTCAGGGCGCCAGATTGCTCAAGAGCTTGAATGCAACTTTAATGTGTCAGGTGAGACGGTGATTCACCCTGACGACATTATACATTACCTGGAAAACATCGGCGAGCCGAAGTACCGAAGTGGCTTCGATCGCAACTATTGGATTTGGGAAGAATATCAAGAGGGAGGCTCGTATCTGCTCGCGGCTGATATTGCGCGGGGGGACGGACAAGACAATTCGGCATTTCATGTTTTTAAACTAGACACCTTAGAGATAGTAGCAGAGTATATTGGAAAACCAAATCCTGATGATTATGCTGATATGCTTTATAGTGCAGGAAAAGAATACGGCACGTGTATGATTGTGGCGGAAAACAATAATATAGGCTTCGCTGTCCTTAATAAACTTAAAGACAAAGGATATAATAACATATATCATTCTACGAAATCCTCTCATGCATATGTCGACCCGGTTCAGGCCCAGTGGATGGCCAACGTGGTGCCCGGATTTACTACCTCTTCAAAAACAAGGCCTTTGGTAATAGCCAAGATGGAAGAGTTTATGAGAAACAAACTAATTAAGATTAACTCTAATCGGTTGTTATCAGAGATGAAAACATTTATTTGGCACAATGGGCGCGCCCAAGCAATGAGATCATACAATGACGACCTGGTGATGTCGTTCGCGATCGGCTGTTGGGTAAGAGATACAGTATTGGTAGAGAACCAAAAACTAGTAGAATACAATAGAAATGCTCTGTCGTCTATCTCTACTTCTTCAAAGAAGATGGCCGTTACGGTGCCCGGGATGCTGGGTCACAAGCGCCACACTGAAGAGAGGCGAGTAGAAAAAGCTCAAGAGTTTAATGAGCAATACTTAGGAATTATTAAAGGATAAATAAATGGCTGACCCCAACGACCGTAACAACCCACGCAACCCTGCGTCACCCCTCTTTAAGAGACTAACCCGACTTTTTGCCGGGCCACTTATTAACTACCGGGCCCAGTTCACACGTGAAGAACGTCGATCGGCACTGGATAAATATCAGTATCGCTTTAAGAGTCTGAGCGGACAACAGTTCAAACGCTCTGCTGACAATCTCTCGCGCAACTATAACATGCTTACGTCCGCAGCGATGCGGAACCAGAATCGTAACGAGCGTTATATTGATTTTGATCAGATGGAGTTCATGCCGGAAATCGCTTCGGCTTTAGATATTTATGCAGACGAGATGACCACATCCAATGAGTACAATAAGCTCATTAAGATAGACTGTCGGAATGATGAGATCAAAACGATTCTTGAAGCACTCTTTTATGACGCACTTAACGTTGAGTTTAACTGCTTTGCATGGGCTAGAACAATGTGCAAGTATGGAGACTTCTTTCTTTATTTAGACATCGATGAGGTGTTGGGAGTTAAAAGCGTAATTGGTCTCCCCTCGAACGAGGTAGAAAGGTTGGAAGGACAGGATCCCACGAACCCCAACTATGTACAGTATCAGTGGAACTCGGCCAACATGACCTTTGAGAACTGGCAGTGCGCACACTTTAGAATCTTAGGTAACGACAAGAACGCCCCCTATGGAACTTCAGTCCTTGATCCAGCGCGCCGCATTTGGCGTCAGCTTGTCTTGATTGAGGACGCAATGTTGGCGTATCGAGTGGTACGGGCCCCCGAGCGTCGTATGTTCAAGATCGACGTGGGCAATATCCCTCCGCAGGATGTAGAGCAATATATGGAGAAGGTGAAGACTTCTTTAAAGAGAAACTCGCTTGTGGACGCGACCAGCGGCCGCGTTGACTTGCGTTATAATCCCCTTTCGGTTGAAGAGGATTATTTTATTCCCATCCGAGGCGGTGTTGGTTCGGATATATCTACCCTTGCAGGAGCCTCTCAGCTTAATGATATTGATGATGTTAAATATATTCGCGACAAGCTCTTTTCTGCCATAAAAATCCCCCAGGCGTATTTAACGATGACGGAAGGCGCTAGCGAAGGGGACACTACGCTAGCCCAAAAGGATATTCGTTTTTCACGTACGATTCAGAGGCTCCAGAGGGCCCTTCTTTCGGAGCTAGAGAAGATTGCTGTGGTGCACCTGTACACGTTAGGATACCGAGGACAAGATTTAATTTCGTTCAAGATAGCCCTAAACAACCCATCGAAGCTGGCTGAGCTACAAGAGATAGAACACATCCGCACCAAGTTTGATCTTGCGAACAACGTGGTGGAAGGGATGTTCAGCAAGAACTGGATTGCAAAGAACATTTTACGCATGACCGATGAGGAGTTTTTGCGCAATCAGCGTGAAGCTTTCTATGATAGGAAGTATCAAGCCGCGCTTGATGCCGTCACCGAAGGCGCCGCGGCAGATGCCGCAGCCGGCGGCCTAGGCGGCGGCCTAGGCGGCGATCTAGGAGGCGATCTGGGAGGCGATCTGGGCGGCGATCTAGGAGGCGAAGAGCTTGGCGGGGAACTCGGCGGGGAAGCCGGAACGGAAGCACCAGAGGCGGGAGGGGAAGAATCATCTCTCCTCGCAGCACCAGCGCGGCGAGAAGATAATCCTACTCCAGCCAGCTTAGAACCACAAGCAAAAGGGAAGAGGCATTATTCTAAAAAAGATGATACACGAAAAACCAATAAGGCCGGCCCCACGACTCGCAAGCTAAAGACCAGGCCGCGTACATCTCGACGCGATGTCTTTCCCGGAAACAAGCTTTTAAATATCAACGCACTTTATGAGGAATATGAATCTACTTATACTGATGCGGATGAAGTAAAACTACTGGAGAATACCAAAGACATTCGTAGGCTAATTACAGAACTCGAATCAAAAGAAGCGGAGACCAAGATCAGTGAGAGTAAAACACAATAAAAAAAGAAACACCGCATTTTTATATGAGGTGTTGGTTAAAGAGCTGACCAAATCTATTGTTGAGAAGAAGGATAACCAAAAGAGATTCGTCTCTAGCCTTATCAAGGAAGCTTTTGGATCGCGCAGCCTCTTACGTAAGGAACTGGAGCACTACGTCACTTTGTTGGAGACGACGGACTTAGAACTACACGTCGCCGCGAAGCTTTTACACGAGACCAAAAGCGCGCAATCACTGCTAGATGGAAAGAAAATATTTGATGCCCAAACCAGGATTATTAATAAAATCAACAAGACTCTTTCGCAAGATGCGTGGGATACATTTGTTCCCAACTTTAAATCATTAGCAACCGTTGCGTCAATATTTAATCCCGGCACACCGATCAAGCAAAGAGTACTCCAAGAAGATTTGCTTATTAAGATGATGCATTCTTCCCAAAAGATCGAAGAGAACAAGCTCCAGTCTATCGATAATATCGTTTATAGATCGTTTGTTAAAAAGTTTAACGAGCAATATACGACGCTGCTTGCAGAACAAAAGGATTTGCTCGGAAAGTATATTGCATCCTTTGCAGACAACAACCTCGAACTAAAACTATATTTAAATGAAGAAATCGGGCGCCTAAAAAAAGAAGTCAAGGCTTCCCTAAAAATGGAAGAAATATATACCGACGATACTATGATTGAAAAGACCAAAGAAGTAATGGAAACCCTGGCCGGCTTTAAGACTGCAGCACCTACGAAAGAGGTTATCTCCAAAGTGTTGAGGATCCAAGAACTCGTACGAGAAATAAAATCTAATGATTAATATCAAGATTGGAGGTCCCCAGGCTCACGTAGAACTACAGGCGCGCCGTACATTAGAAGGCAACCTTCTGATCATGGACCACGATCTAATTGATATTGTGCTTCTTCCGGAAAGCAGCAAGTTGATGGCTTTTCCAAAGAGCCAATCCGTTGAGGAGTGCTATAATACCCAAACACGCCTTTTCGATTTTCTTAGCGACAAGGGGGTTATTGACCGCGCAAGCATCCAGGGAGGCAATATTTTTAGCTCTCTAGAAGGTATCATCCCCGAAAGCAAGCAGGCCAATGGAATGCAAGCGGCCGTTTTTGTTATAGCCGAATTTATTGCTGACGAAGCGGATGCCATGAAGACTGCCGAGACCTATGAAAAGAACCTGGAGCAGTACTTTACCGCTCCCTCCGATCGAGATTCGACAGAGCTTGGAGAAGTACCGCAGCAGGCCGAGAAGGGCGCGATGGTACCCGGATATTACTACATTCCACTTCGCTATCGAATGTAATGGGAGCCCACGTTATAATGTGGCCCGTACTTGAAAGCCTTGTAATCTTTATTCTATGTGCGTACGGCCTCACACAACTTTTATGCTTTTCAAAGATTTTAGATCGCATTAGGCCCAAACATTATTTCTTTTCGTGCCCTATGTGCATAGGCTTCTGGGTAGGTGTATTTCTCTGGGGCGTTAATGGTCAGACGGAACTATTTATTTTTGACGGCGTCAATCCCGTTACGGGATTTTTGCTAGGATGTTTAAGTTCGGGTACATCATATATCTTAAATGTGATTATCTGCGATGACGGCATACAAATAGGAAAAGGAGAACGACATGACTAAATGGATGTTACAACCAGTACGACGATGTTGCAAAGGCAGTTGACTACTTTAAAGGAATAATATAATGGCACGTAGAAAAAACGTAAAAAGAATAGACCCAAGATACTTCTTGCACGAGACGGTGAATCGCGGGGAAGAGCTTGAGGAGAAGAGGATAGGGTCTATGCTAGATCCCAAGACCTATAAGCACCCCGATCCGGAGGATCCCAACTGGCCCTGGAAGCCGGGGGACTCTGTGGAGGGTAACAGGCCACACCCATACGAAGCCGAGCCGGTTATGGGGAGTATCAAGAGGCGCCCGGGAGAGTCCCGAGAAGAATACGAACGCCGCATAAGGAAAGGTAAGCACCGTGCCCAGTACCGCCTACCGGATGAAGGCGAATTAGATCCCTACGAGCTTGAAGAGTCTTGGGCTGACGATGATGCTGGAGGCTACGATCGTCAGTGGAAAGCCGAACAAGGATACAAAGTAAAGGGTCCTCATGTGCCGGCAAAAAACAGCCGAGAAGAGCAGGAAGAGCGCGCCCGAGAACGGCGAAGGCGAAGAGTCCGAGGAGGAGAGCTTGAAGAAGGGTGCCCCCACGCAGAGGAAGGCGACGCGCTTGATATTAGTTCGCCCGGAATAGAAGTGCATGTAGACGACATTAGCAATTTGCCCCCAGAAGAGGCCTTCGCGGCTGGACTTGCTGCGGCAAAGGACGCCATTGATCACATGTTGAGCGGCCCTGAGCAAGTGCCCCCCGAAGGGGAAGGACCCCTGCAAGAACGGTCTCGCCTCAATGAGGCCGAGGGAGAAACACCCGAAGATGTTGCGCAACGAATTTCGAATATGCCGGCCATGTTTAGGCACAGCATCATCAACGATATACGCTACATGGCAGAAGGCAGCAAAGAAATGATCGGGTACTATCCGCATGTAGAAAATCATGTAGAGTTTGCCCAGGCAGTACTACGACTAATGGGTGAAGGATAGGGCAAACGATGACCAAAGTACTTCTACGCGAATATTATGAGCTGTGCGACGGCAATGTATGCCAAGATCTCCTCACGGAATCAGAAAAGAAGTTTGTTCGCGACGGCGGTATGATGCTATCAGGTATGATGCAGATGGCTGAAGTTCAAAATGGGAACGGAAGAGTATATCCGCAGAAGATTTTAATGAGAGAAGTTCAAAACTACAAGAAGCTTGTTGACGAAAATCGTGCCCTCGGAGAACTCGATCATCCCGAGGAATCAGTCATTAATCTGCGAAACGTTTCCCATCAGGTAACTGATATTTGGATGGAGGATAATAAAGTGATGGGCAAAATGAAAGTGCTCGACACTCCTTCGGGGGGGATCCTCCGTTCTTTGGTGGACTCCGGAGTCTCTATTGGCATCTCATCCCGCGGCCTGGGATCAGTCAGTGAACAAATGGGGAAGACAATTGTGGAAGACGATTTTCAACTAATCTGTTTTGATATGGTTTCTGAGCCTTCGACGCCCGGCGCGTTTATGGTGCGAGAGAATAAGAATAGAATCAACGAAGTGTTTACTAAGGCCGACCGCATTAACCGTGCTTTAAACAATATATTGAGGGACTAAAAATGAAGTTAATAATGGAAGGGTGGCGCAGCTTTATCAATGAAGACGAAGAAATGACAAAAAGAGCCAGCAGCCCTACAAAAGTTGGCATAAACAAAGCTGAATACCAAAATCAAAAGAAAGTATTACAAGACTTAATCGCTCAAGATTATGTCGCATTTGTTGGTGAGCTGCAGAAACGTATTAAAGATCCAAAATTTAGGCAGTTTCTTAATATGGGAATCGAAGATCGCAACATGGAGGACGATCTCGTCGGTATTGCCGAGGGCCCCATACCCGTTAAAGATCTAAAACCAACTCAAAGTCAGATTGGATTGGCGGATTCTTTAGGATGGGTTTCTCAAAACAAGCCGACTCAAGCAGGAGAAACAGCAGCTGGCGATGTAGCGGACGTAGGTGGCCCCATTATTACAGCAAATGGACAATATATTGTGGATGGCCATCATAGGTGGTCACAGGTATTCTTATTAAATCCCAACGCTTCTATTCCCGCTATAGACTTTCGAATAGAAGGAAATCCTGATGCTAAAAGTGTTTTGAAGTTAACCCAGCTTGCAATCGCGGCCGTAGACAGGGTCCTTCCTCTCGTCCCCGCCGATGCCAAAACCGATATTTTTGCGACCAGGGGAGATCCAGGCGCAATTAAAGCAATTCTAAATAAGGTAGTTTCTGATGAAATGGCACAGTCACTGATGAAACCATACGGTGCCCGTTCCAAAGAAGAGGTGATTAATAAAATAACCGCTAATGCAGTCGGACTTTTCAAACGAGGTACTCACAATCCAGATGTTCCTCGAAAGTTTATGCCGCAGCTAGATAAAGTTTCTGCCCCATCAAAGAAGGTAGCCAAGATACAAGCGGGCGATCTTAATTGGAACCGTGAAGCTTAAAAACAATAGAGAAGTCAATGAACAAAAGAGAACTTAAACAACTATTAAAACCCTTAATCAAAGAATGCATCAAGGAAGTGATTTTTGAAGATGGGGTTTTATCTGGCGTTGTATCGGAAGTCGCGAAGGGGCTCGGAGGTACACCGCTCGTCGAAGCGGCCGCTACGCCCCCTCCCACAGAAAATAACTTTGATGAAATGAGACAACAGAGTTTAGTCGAGCAGAAGAATAAACTTAATAACCACCGACAGCAACTAATGGAAGCCATGGGGCACGATGCTTATAATGGGGTTAACCTATTCGAAGGGACGACACCTCTCAGTGGAGCGCCTCCCAAACCGGGCGCAGCACCTGCCCCTCAAGGACCTCTTGCTGGGGTTGCCTCCACCGATGCGGGAGTAGACATCAGTAATCTGTTTGGAACCGCGGGACGAAACTGGAAAACACTAGCCGGCGCAGGAAAGTAGAGGGTTAAGTGGCAGACAACGTGATAGTGCGCGCGCGCCCCGGGGAACATTCAGAAAGACTGATCCGGCGATTTATAAAAAAAGTTAAGCGCGATGGAATCCTCGAAAGGTACCGCGAACGGTGCTCTTATCACATAAAGCCGTCGGTCAAACGAAAGATAAAACAGAAAAAAGCCCGGAGAGAACTTCTGCGCCTAGAAAGAAAGCGCAATAAAAGGAAATAGTTATTATAGAAGACTATTTAAAGTAGCTTGGAGATTTTAAATGCCGAATTTTGGATATAAAGCAGGACTACAGAACGTAGGATCCTATCAGGTATCGGGTCGTCCGTTTGCCTCGGGGAGCATTGATGCGATGAGCCCGGCCGCAAGTGCCCCCGTCGCGGTTCGCTTCCCTAAAGTAACCAGATGGGTAGTCGTTAGTAACGCCGGTTCAGAAACGTGCAGAATTGGGTTTTCATCAAATGGCGTATCGGGCTCCTCCCCGGCCATCGCTTATGAAAACTACTTTCTTACCGTTCCCCCGCAAACCATGACCCAGCCGTTAGAACTTAAAGTAACCGAGTTGTGGCTAAGTGGGTCCAACTCGGTGGATATTTTGGCTGGACTTACATTTATAGATGTCACCAGCATCAACAACGCCCAAGTATCACCGAGCGGGTCGAACTGGTCCGGATCAGTAGGAGTTTAACCCTCCATGGCGTCGGGCTGGGCATATGTTGGAGCCGCTGATTTTGCTACCGGTAGTGGCCCTACCGGATCAGTACAGTTTCGCGCCGAACCAGGTAACCAAATTACGGGCAGCGCCCGGTTCATGTACTATACTGGATCGTATGATCGTGTCCAAGCCAATACCTTAGTTTTAACCGGAACCCTGGACGTTGTTGGGGTTATTTCTGCTAGCCACCTGCACATTAAAGACATCACTGAGATTGACGCGACCGGCTCCACCAGGTTCGGCGACTCGGCTGATGATAGACATATCCGTACGGGCTCAATGTATGTGTATGCTCAGCGCGACGGCCTGGAGACCCCTAGCCTTATTGTAACAGCGAGCAGTGATGGCACCCTTGCAAGAACCGGCATTGGACTTCCAGCACCCTCCGGAGCACTTCACGTTCAAGTGGGCGACGGCGCGGCAATCGCTCCGTCTACCTGGGCGGATGATTTCGTGCTTAGCAGCGATGTCGCCCCCGGAGTATCATTACTCTCGCCGGATAATCAGAATCCACGTATTTATTTTGGGTCTCCCAGTGACGCCGTACATTCACAGTGGCTAGGGGGGTATGATTTAGGATATACAATATTTGGTACTAGTGTTGCCGGGCATGAGCTTCATTTGGAAAGCGGGAATGGGACGACTGCACTCTTGTTGGACGCCAACCAAAACGTCACCGCTTCTGCCGGCGACCTTTTAGTTACCAATGGCAGCATTACTGCCTCAGCGAACATTACCGCTTCTGCCTTTTATGGCACACAAGCACAGTTTAGCGGATCCGATCAGCAAGAGATCCTCCACGTCTATTCTAAATCCAAGCCCTATATCTTATTTGTGACTTCTTCTGGCGCCACCGACGACGAAGCCAGTATCACTATGGGCGGAGGGCCGCCACAGGCTGATACGGACGGGACCAATAACCTCCTTACAGTAAGCGGCAGTATTTCGGCTTCTGTTAATGTTTCAGCTAGTCAGTTCTGGGGCGATGGCACCAATATTACTAACGCCGGCGCTATTTCGTCCGTCGCCAACGGTGCTGTTACTCGCGTTACCACCTTCGCCGACGCCGACTCCTTAAATGGCGAGGCAAACCTTACTTTTAATGGGACCCTCTTAACTATTAATGGCAACCTTACCGCCTCCGGTGACGTGACAGCCTCTACTTTTTATAGTACACAGGCACAGTTTAGTGGCTCCGATCAGCAACAGCTCTTAAAAGTTTATTCTAAAGCGAAGCCCTATATCCTGTTCGTGACTTCTTCTGGGGCGCAGGCCGACGAGGCTAGTATCACCATGGGCGGAGGGCCACCACAGGCTGCCCCGGACGGGACCAATAACCTCGTAACAGTTAGCGGGAGTATCTCGGCTTCTGTTAATGTTACCGCCTCTGCTTTCTATGGCGCCGCCCTAAAGACATCGAATAACCTTACCGTCGACGCCGATGGCGGTGTCGTCACCTTCGCTGATGGCGGCTCGCAGAAGCTTCTCCTTTACATGAACGACTCCGCCGCTCCTGCTCTTTTTGATTCGGTTGGCGGCGACATCGCTTTCCGACCCAACTCCGCCGCCGGTGGGGGCCGTGTTGCTGTAACGGGGTCATTGTCGGCTTCGTCTAATATCTCAGCTAGTCAGTTCTGGGGCGATGGCACCAACATTACTAACGTGGGTGTTATTTCGGCCGTCGCCAATGGGGCTGACAATCGCGTCACAACCTTTTCTAGTGCTGACGCTTTGAATGGCGAGGCAAACCTTACTTTTAATGGGTCTTTATTAGCTGTTGCGGCCGCCACCGAGCTTAGCGGCTCCGATCAACAAGAGATCCTCAAGGTTTATTCTAAATCCAAGCCTTATATTTTGTTTGTCACATCCTCTGGGGCGGGTGTTGACGAGGCTAGTATCACTATGGGCGGAGGCGCTCCCCAGGCTGACGTGGACGGGACTAACAACCTTCTTACGGTGAGCGGTAGCATTTCGGCTTCTGTTAATGTTTCTGCTAGTCAGTTTTGGGGGAATGGGGCCAATCTTACGGGACTGAATGCTTTTCCATTTACAGGCGAAGCAGCAATTACCGGAAGTTTACATGTCACAGGGTCTGATTCAGGCCCGCTATTAGAGATTTTTTCAGATACAGTTTCTGACATTTTAACCGTTAGCGCCACACAGTTCTCGGCGTCGGTTCCCGTTACTGCTTCTGTTTATCGTGGCCATAGTTTGGCCATAGGTACAGATACGGTGTTGGGAGGAACCCTCTCTACAGTGGCCGGAGGCACCCTGAATGAAGCTACAGCCGACTATGCTGTGGTTGCTGGAGGCTATGATAATACGGCCACCGCCACATATACGTTCGTAGGCGGCGGCGTACAAAATAATGCCACGGCTACTCAGGCTTCGGTAGTGGGCGGCAATGGTAATGATGTCACACAGCAGCAATCTTTTATCGGCGGCGGCGCAAGTAACACAGTTGCTGCAGCAGCTAGCGCCATTGTCGGGGGGAGTGGAAATCGAGTGGAAGCCGGCGATGCATTTATTGGGGCAGGCAATACTAATTATAATGCGGGACAGTTTGGCGCCCTCTGCGCAGGCTATAATAATGTAGTAGGCGGTTCTTGTTCGTTCGTCGGCGCCGGCAAAGAGTGCACAGCATCTGCTGCTTATACAGTAGTTGGCGGCGGCTATAGAAATAAGGCCACAGGCCTCTACTCCTCAATTTTAGGAGGTACCTATCATACAGCAAGTGGCCAGCGCGCCGCAATAATCGGAGGAACCGGCTCTACCGTCTCTGCGAATGGCTCTATAGCAATAGGCTCAGGCCTCTCAGTTAGCACCGCAAATACTATCACATTGGGTGGTGGTACAAGTGATGGGGGCAATCATGCCTATAGCATTGTAGTATCCGGCACGTTATCAGCCTCTTCAAATGTAACCGCTTCGGGCCACGTATCTGCTTCCACCTATTATGGCGACGGATCGAATCTCACAGGTATTGCCGCCGGCGGCGGCGGAGGCATCTTTGCTCAGACGGCTGGCAACACAGCTTTTACTACAAGCAGTGTGGGAATTGGCCAGGGGATAGACACGCCGGCCGCTCTGCTATATATCTCCTCGTCCAATGACGCAGCTAGCGGGTCTCTATTCCAAGTTGATTCCAAGCAATTGGGAACCGTTCTATATGTAACGGCGTCGGGAAGAGTCGGCATTGGATCGGCCACGCCCGATGCTGCTCTTACAGTAAGTGGGAGTATTTCGGCTTCTGTTAATGTTTCCGCCTCTGCTTTGTGGACGGAAATATATTTAAGCTCTTCTGAAGGCCATCTTCGTCTAGATTCCGGTGACGGCAACATTAATCTTGCGCACGGTGGATCCACAAAAACAATAATCAACCAGACTACTTACGCTCCAGATGTAGTTTTTGATGTAACTGCCGGTCATATTGGATTTGCCCCCATGGCCGGCGGCGGAGCGGTGAACATCACGGGTTCGCTGTCGGCTTCGTCTAATGTCTCAGCTAGTCAGTTCTGGGGTGATGGTTCCAACATTACTGGTTTGACATCGGCCGCAATTTCATCTTATACTAATGCTAGCAATAATAGGATCATCACATCGGTTGATGCATCCACTGTGAATAGCGAGGCAAACCTTACTTTTAATGGCTCAACACTTGCCGTTACGGGAAGCGTCTTACCCGGAGCAGATAATACACACGATCTTGGTTCATCCGGCATGCGCTGGGCAAACGTTTATACTGGCGACCTGCACCTAGCCAATGACCGCGGCGATTGGACTGTTGTTGAGGAAGAAAACTACTTAACTATAAAGAACAACAAAACCGGTAAGCGCTTCAAGTTGTTAATGGAGGAAATAGAATAATGCCTGTTATCATTAGTGGATCTCAAGGTACAACGACCATTAGTGGCTCCGGCGTGAGTGGCTCTCTAACTGTTACCGGCAGCCTTATAGTCTCTGGAAGCAACACGATTACCAATTATGGAGCATTTACATCCAATGAGGCCGGCGGAGATTTCGATTTCCGTGTTGAATCTAGCGGTGAGCCAAACATGCTTTTTGTCGACGCCGGCGAAAATAGAGTCGGCATTGGCACGGTGTCGCCTTCGAAGAGGTTACATGTTTCTGGGTCGGTAGGCGATGCCAGTATTCTTGTAGAATCAGATTCAAAAACCATAGAGCTTCTGCCCGCCAATGGCCCGTCGATCAGGTTCGGTACTGACACCGATACGGATTACTACATGTCGGTCGGGGCTTTCGGTGGTTATAATCAGATTAGCCTTCAACACGGCTACACGGACTTCCAGATTACTGGCAGCTTGGGGGGTATTGGCTACTACTTTGATCAACCCGGCGGAAATGTCGGCATTGGTACTCAGGCGCCAAGCGCAAGCTTGCACGTTTCCTCTTCGGGTGACGCAGCGCTTCTGCAGGTCGACGGCGCGGCGAACGGAACGGTTCTCTTTGTAACCGGTTCCGGCCAAGTCGGGGTGGGCACGACTAGCCCCGCATCGCGTCTTCACATTTCAGCTTCAACTGAATCGCTATCCGGCGAAAAGTTGCTTGAGGTCACCGGAAAAGCCAATGGCACTGTTCTCTTTGTAACAGGCTCTGGTCGAGTCGGCATCGGCACCGCCACCCCGGCCACCACCCTAGACATTATCGGGGGTGCTTCCGGCGATCAACTGCGCTTCGGCCACGGACCCACGAACTACTACAAAATTGGACGAAATACTAGCACTGGATATTTAGATTTTCAAGGAACGCAGGCCGAGCCCCATAGTGGATACCTTTTTAAGGACGCCACTGCCAATGGCGGCGGCTCGCTCGTCACCATTGGTAATGCACTAGCGCTCAACGTTCACTATACAGGATCAGGGAATCCAATATACCTTGATGACGACAAGGGCGGCGGCGAAGTTGTATATTTTGGTACGAGTTCAGCTAGCGGGCTACAACCCGGAGCTTTATACTATCTGAATACCGATGGAGGCTGGGCCTCAGCTTCAGCGGAGGCTACCGGAGACGACCCTGTAAATGGAGGGGGTCAAGATCAGCTGTTGGCACTTTCGCTGGGCCATGATCCTCAAGCGGACGGAATGCTGCTGCGCGGATACTTTGATGCTGATACATACTATCAAAAAGATTTTGGGATAGGGCAGCCCGTATATATCTCTACTTCTAGTGCTCACTTTAAAGCCTACCTTCCAACAGCCTCCGCTAACTTCGCGCGCGTTATTGGATATGGGACGACTAGATCCAATGTTATATATTTCAATCCCGATTCTACTTATGAAGTGATTTAGAAGAGTGAGAAAATAAGAAATGGCATCAACCCCTAAAAATATTTGTACTCACAATACTGAACAGGTGATTACAGCTAAGAAGACCTTTACCGACGGCGTCGTAGCTGATAAGTTTGAACTACTCGATGGAACCCTGCTACGTCCCACAGGGATTGAGACCATGGAAAAGAACGTAGCTAATCGTCTTGTTATCGGTGCCGGTGCCAAAAAACTATCTACTACTACAGATATTATATTAGGTAAAACCTCTATTACCGTCTCCAAAGAACTGCAGGCTCCTTCTTTTAAGGGTGACGCTAGCGCACTGACGGGACTGGCTGCTGCACATCTAGAGGGTGAACTGCCTATAGCCCAGTTACCGATCGATAATCGATGCTTTGAGGTGGTGGAACACAAGCTTTCTTTAGTAGTCGACGACCAGTCACCACTGTGTGTCACGCCTCGCGGGCTATCACTCACGTTCGCTAACGCACCAGCTGTCTCTGATGCTCGCAAATTTGATCATATCTTGGTCAATTCTACCAAGAGTGGCGTCGGCCGTCTTTCCGTCCCCTCGTTTATGGGTCATATTGCTTCTATGAATAATGAGGTATTGAATATTGTCAATGGGGGAGAATCATTGGGCGCCGGCATCTCTCTTTACAAAGGTAAAGTCAATAAGGGACGCAATCAGATGCTCCAGTTTAAAACTATTGTATTTGATAACAATTTTATGATTGAGGAAAACGATAAAGAAATCCGGGTTTCTATTAAAGAACTGGAACTACAAGAAACCAAAGATGAACAAGCTCGTGTCAAGCGTGAGATCGCTGATCTGGGCGCCCAACAAAAAGAAGCTCGGGTCATGACAATTGGGGCCCTACAACAGCAGATTACGACCACTTTAGAAGGTATGGAACATGCTGAAAAGACCTATAAAGAGTCCCTAGAGGGCGGCAAAGAAGAACTACATCAATTACTCCAAGCTTTGAGACAGTTAGTGGGCGAAGAATAATGATGTCATATCGGCATTTGGAGAAGCTAATCACTAGTTATTAGTGGAATTTTAGCTATTGGAGTAGTTTATGTCTTCCTTATTAGAAGAAGCCATCGTAGATGCAACCGCACTAAAGGCGGCAGCCCTCAAAAATGCAGAGGCTGTTGTGCTTGAAAAATATTCGACTGAAGTCCGAGGAGCGGTAAACGCGCTCCTTGAACAAGAGGGGGGCGATCCTTTCGCGCTTGAAGAAGAAGAGGGCGCCGATGGCGCCGATGCTTCGTTTATCGCTGATGTCCCGTATGCTTTTCAGAATGAAGAAATTGATGCGCCGGCGGAAGACGAGCTGGTAGAAATAGATTTCAGCGAGCTAAAGACTCGTATTGCCGAAGAAGAGGCAGCGGGTATTGAGACCCCCGAAGGCGATCTCAATGATGCCCTCGAATTAGCTGAAGAGATAACTGACACCATGCTCGACAATGATGCCGAAGAAGATGAAGCGGAGCTGGGCGGCGCAGCCGACCGGGTAAACCTTGAGGAAGACGAAGACGTTGCTCTCACGCAAGAGATGATCTCCGACCTTATTGAAGAGTTGGTGTCCGAGAAAGTCGAATACCAAGGAACACCCCGCCCGCAGGGATGGGCGTCAGTGAATTCTGCCGACAACAGTGTCGAGCAGGCCAATAATGATGCCATGAGGGATGCACTGGCCGCCCACAGCGACGAAGAAGAAGAAGAGGAAGTTGAAACGGCCCCCGACGTTGTATCCGACGCGGCCCTTTATGAGGCCAAGATTTCCGACCTTACAGTATCAACAAGAGAGCTTCGTGCTCTCTTAATTGAATCCAAGGATCAGCTTACTAAGTTGAACTTGGAAAACGCCAAGCTTGTTTATCAAAACAAGGCATTAAGCAGCGCCTCCTTGAATGAGCGACAAAAAGATAAAATTGTCGAAGCTGTTCAATCTGCCAATTCTGTTGAAGAGGCGAACATAATCTATGAAACAATTCAAAACGCAGTGGGGATGACGAGCTCTAATAATAGTTCGCGACCACAGACACTTCGTGAAGCAGTTCAAAGACCTGTATCGCTTTTACTCAACTCTAAGAAAAACAACGAGGCAACAGGAGACCCTAAATTGGGTCGAATGCTGCGTTTAGCAGGTTTGAATAAATGACATTCAACTACATTATAAGGAGGTTATAAAATGTCTATTGTACAGAAATTAACCGAAGGAATCGTCAACCGAGATCTCTCGGCGGAAGGTGCTGCTCTCATTGCAAAATGGGAAAACACCGGTCTGCTCGAAGGTTTAGGCGACGACAACGTTCGGAATAGTATGGCCCGATTGCTTGAGAACCAGGCAAAAGAGCTGTTACGTGAGTCTTCATCCATGAGTGGTGGAGACGTTGAGGGTTTTGCGGCTGTCGCATTCCCCCTCGTTCGCCGAGTTTTCGGCAATCTGATCGCCAACGATCTCGTTAGCGTTCAGCCGATGAGCCTGCCCTCAGGTCTCATCTTCTTCCTCGATTTTACCATTTCTGGTCAGATCGGTGGACGCGCACGTGGCGTGTTTGACAACGGTTACCCGAGCGGTTCGTCTCTCTACGGCGGCAACGTTGTAGGTCAGCAGATCACCGGTGGTGTCAATCTTACAGGTGCGTTCTCTGAGGACGGCCCGTATGCTCTGAACAACGGTTACTCGTCTCCGACGTCGTCGTTGGCGTGCGCTGGTATGACAATTGTCTGTTCTGGTACGGTTGGGACGTCTAGTATTCTCAATTTCGGTACCGCCGGCCTTCGTAACGAGCAGAATATCCTGCAGTTTGATGCGGATCTTCCGAGTGGTACTACGTTTGCTGTTGCAACGCTTCCGCTTGCTCAGCTTGTGGCTGCTCAGCTTAACCTGGACGACATGATTACTCTGTCGCCTACTGGTGCCATTACTGGCGCCCCGGCTGCAGACATCCGTCGCGCGCTGACTCGACTCGACCCCGATGCACCAACTGCTAACGTACTGGTAGCACTCGTGGACTATACCGGGACTCGGTCCCGGACGCAGCTGTCTGCGTCGCTGGTTCCATCTGTCGCTGGTGCGGGTACTGGCCGTAACGGTTTCTACTTTACCATCACCGACAACTTTGCTGGTGCTGGTGCCCCCGTTGGTGCGGTTCTGCCGACCTCTACATGGGGACTGGAAGGTAGTGCAAACATTCCCGAGATCGACATCAAGGTCGATTCCGTGTCTGTTACCGCGATCACCAAGAAGCTCAAGGCTAAGTGGACCCCGGAGTTAGGACAAGATCTTAACGCCTACCACAACCTTGATGCTGAAGTCGAGCTGACTCAGATCCTTTCTGAGCAGATCGCTCTTGAGATCGATCAGGAGATCCTTGAGGACCTCCGAGTCGGTGCCAAGGCTGGTATCAAGTATTGGAGCCGGAACCCGGGCCAGTTTGTGAACCGTGACAGTGGTGTGCCTTTGGCCTCTGGTGTTGCTGACTTCACTGGTAACGTGAGTGAGTGGTATGAGACCCTCGTTGAGACAATCAACGAAGTTTCGGCTGCTATTCACCGTAAGACTCTACGCGGCGCTGCCAACTTTGTCGTCTGCGGACCTGAAGTTGCCAACCTGCTTGAGTTCACGGCTGGCTTCCGTGCCAATGTGACTGCTGATAGTGACCGCGGCGATGCGGGTGCTATCAAGGTCGGTTCCATTTCGAAGAAGTTCGACATTCTTGTTGATCCTTACTTCCCGCGAAATCTGCTCCTTGTGGGCCGTCGTGGAAGTAGCTTCCTTGAGAGTGGTTATGTGTATGCACCTTATGTGCCGCTGCAGACCACCCCGACGATCTTCGGTGTTGAAGACTTCGTGCCTCGCAAGGGCGTGATGACTCGATATGCCAAGAAGATGGTGCGTCCTGATATGTATGGACTAGTTGTTGTCCGCGGCCTTCTCGGCTAAGCATAACTGACGTAGGTCAAAATAGTGAAAGCCCCGTCTCTTTGAGGCGGGGCTTTCTATTTAGTAATAGACAACTAGAGGAATATTCATGGCCATCCCTAAACTAAATCCTAAATCCACCAGTAATGCGAATATTCTTCCTATAACTGGAAGCACTGCAAATGTGACGGCCTCCCTTCCTTTTGGGATTTATGCTTCCTCCACATCTTTTTTATCGGGCGCGTCTGATCAGGTCGCCTACACTTATAAAAAACTAGGGGGGGATGTATTAGATATTGAACTTGCGCCGGGGAATGTCTATGCAGCATACGAAGAAGCTGTTTTAGAATACTCGTATATTGTCAACATTCATCAAAGTAAAAATTCTCTTTCGAATTTACTAGGCGCCCCTACTGGTACTTTTGACCAAGACGGCCTCATCACTAATGAGCTCTCTGGGGCGAGCGCTTCATTGGCGTACCCACGGTTTGATTATGGTTTCGCACGAAGAGTCTCAGAGCGTACCATGACCGAAACGGGACTCGGCGGCACACTCCCCATTTATTCCGGCTCCGTTAAAATGATTCCGCTGCAGCAAGATTACGATCTTCAAGCTCTATTATCTGCTTCCGCGGTTCTTACTGGCACATTGCCGTTCGCCGGCCAAATTCAAGATAAGCGGGTTATAATTCGTAAAGTCTTTTATAAGACCCCGCGCGCAATGTGGCGATTTTATGGGTATTATGGAGGCTTCTCTGTGGTAGGCAACCTGCGGACTTATGGTCAATATGCTGATGACAGCACCTTTGAGATAGTTCCCACGTGGCAGAATAAGCTCCAAGCCATGGCATATGAAGATGCATTGTATACGCGTATATCCCATTATTCTTATGAAATTAAGAACAACAACTTAAGGATCTTTCCTCAACCGGATCGCAATAGTCCCGAAGCGTTTTGGGTGCAGTTCAGTATCGAACATCAATTTGCTCCATGGGAAGAAGGAACCGGCCAGCCTAAGTCGGGCATTAAGGGTATTAATAATATGAACACCCTTCCTTTCAGCAATCTCCCATTTGAAAATATCAACTCGATTGGTAAACAATGGATCCGCCGATTTGCTTTATCTCTGACGAAAGAAATGTTAGGACAAATTCGTGGAAAGTTTGCCACGATACCAATACCAGGAGAGAGTGTTACCTTAAATGCCTCGGACCTTCTTGCTCAGGCGAAAGCGGAACAAGATATGCTGAGAGAAGAACTCAAAACAACGCTCGACGAACTTACATATACTGAACTGGCCGCTAAGGATGCCACGTTGCAAGATTCAACTGCCAAAGTACTTCAAAATATACCTCAGGGTATATTTGTAGGGTAGTTGATCAATGGGGAATAATCCAAAAGATAAATGGTCTCAACCCGCAGCGCCGCCTCCTCCCATGTTTTTTGGGAAAAAGGAGCGCGATTTAGTTAAACAAGTTAATGATGAATTGGCTGAGCGGGTGGTTGGGCAAACGATTGCCTATTATCCTGTTTCCCTTGAAGACACCAATTTTCATAATGTGTACGGGGAAGCGATCAATAAAGTAACTCTTCCTGCGGTCCGGGTCTATGCCTATGTGGTGGTGGATAATGAACAAACCAATGAAAAGTATGGATATGAGTACAAAACCAAACTCACTGTGAACTTCCACCGCCGGCGCCTTGTTCAGGACCAAGATCTTTTTGTCCGCGTGGGAGATTTTGTTCAATATGGTGACATTTTTTATGAAATTGTAAAAACATATAATGATACACGATACTATTTTGGACAAGTAGAGCACAAGTTTCAAATCAGCGCTGAATGTATTAAGTCTAGAAAGGGGAATTTCCATGTCAAGAAGTAAAAAGAGTCAAGCCCAGCTTCAGTCTAAGCTCCCTATCCGTTTTGCTTATGTGGGGGACAAAAAAGTTGAAGGAGAACTTCAAGTAATAGAATTTATGTCCTCAACATTAGAGACTATTGATGGTGCCATGATGGACTTTCTGGCTAAGGATTTAGATCTTTTCGTGACCACAAACGAAGGTTTTTCACGGGTGCCGCCCCTTTGGGTAACATCAGAGCGCGCTTATCAAATCAAACACAATAAAGATCTGCGAGATGATGAGGGCACTCTTATTCTCCCTCTGCTGACTTTAACTCGCACTAATGTGACGAAGGATCCTCAATTCAAGGGAACGGTTTATGCTAACCTTTATCCTTACCCGGACGCCAAAGGGGGGACTATCACCGTCGCCCGGCGCATGAACCAAAAAAAGACTGCCGAGTTTCAAAATGCGGCCGCTAATCGTCGCTTAGGGCCCAACCGTGACATACGTTCCAAAATGTATAATGCACCGAGTCGGGAGATGTCAACGCAGCGCGTCGTTTATGAAACAATAACCATTCCACTTCCCACATGGGTGAAGGTTCAATATCAGATTTCTATTCGTACAGAATACCAACAACAACTCAATCAATTGATCCAGCCGTTTGTGACAATTCCGGGCAATTCACGCATGCCAAAACGAATACACAAAGAGGGGCATTTTTATGAAATCTTTATCGATGGAGGCTTTCAAAATAACTCAAATCAAGCTGCTCTTGGAATGAACGATCGAAATTACGAGACAAATATAAATATTGAGGTGTTAGGGTATCTAATGGGGGAGGGTGAGAACGAAGAAAGGCCGCGCATTGTTAAGCGGGAAAACGCTGTAGAATTCAAGTTTTCGCGAGAGCATACAATGGTCGGGGACATTCCCACCACTATGGAAGATGCCTTTTATAGAGAATAATCGAGTTGAGGCATTCTCTTGCCCGGATTTAGTACTATTTAGAATAAGAATATCTACGGTTTAGGAGACCCAGTCTTATGTCAGTGAAGAATTATAGATTTGTATCCCCCGGAGTCTTTGTCAACGAGATCGACAACTCCCAACTTCCTGCTTCTCCAGCAGGAATCGGCCCAGTCATTATTGGCCGCGCCGAAAAGGGCCCGGCACTACGACCCATCACGGTTAACTCCTTTTCGGAATTTGTGAATATCTTCGGCTCGCCAGTAGCCGGCGCAGGCGGTGGCGATGTATGGCGCGAAGGCAACCAGATCTCTCCAATGTATGGTACATATGCGGCTCAAGCATATTTACGTAACAGTTCTCCATTGACTTATGTTCGGTTGCTTGGAACTGAGACTCCTGACTCGACCGCCGGCGCAGGCAAAGCTGGTTGGCAGCTCAGCAGTAACCCTACTGCGAGTGCCTATGGTTTGTTTATCTTTAATTCAGGTACGATGGGCGCGACCAGCGCGGCTACAGGTTCTATGACGGGCGCTCTGGCAGCCATTTGGTATACCGATAGCTCAGCGAACTGTGAGATAGCAATTAGTGGAAATATCGTTTCTCACCGATTCTCTGGTTCCGGACCGCTGGCTGCCCGCGCCGGCGAGGGAACCAATGTGCTATTTGAAGCGATCACTGATGCAAACTATGAATTCAAGTTAGTCATTACAAACGCGTCTGGTACTACAGGCATGACCTCGTCCTTCAACTTCGACACGACTTCACAAAAGTATATTCGAAATGTTTTCAATACAAACCCACAGTTAACCAACGGTACAGTCACCGACCCTAGCCAGCAAGTTAATTATTTCTTGGGAGAGACTTTCGATCAGCACCTCAAAGCAAATGTTAACTCTGGAAATTACTGGGGTGCGATCGCCCCCCTCTATAATAGCGCCTCGGCAGCCGCGGCCTCAAACTTTAAGAATGTTTTAGTGGGCGGCCAATCCGCGATGATCATCGGACAAGATCTGAGTACTGCAACTGGTAGTTACGTAGCAGCCGATCAACAGCAGTTGTTTAAGATCGTGACCCTCAAAGAGCCGGGTGATTGGTCTAATCGTAATGTCAAAATTTCTATTCAAGATATTAAAGAATCCACGAATACTTCCAATCCTTACGGCACCTTTAGTATTGTCGTGCGAAACTTGCGCGACTCAGACAATGTGGTTCAGGTCATTGAACAGTTCAACGATTGTGACCTTAATCCCAACTCTCTTAACTATGTGGCCCGTAAAGTGGGGTCGCAGTATACCAGCTGGATAGCGTCCGAGCGCCGATATCGTACTTTAGGCGATTGGCCCAATGTTTCTAACTATATCCGGGTAGAGATGAATAGTGATGTCGACGTCGGCGCAACTGATGCCAAGTATTTACCATTTGGAACGCGCGGTATTGTTAAGTGGGCCGACGAAGATCTCGCGTCTGCTTCTAGGGAGGGAGGAGGCAATTGGGTTACCTCTAGCCGCGGCCAGATGCCCGCAGCTGTGACTGGTTCACCCGGAGTCTTCAATCTTTTGAGCGCTTCCGCTAAAATGGCTGCTGATATACTTTACCCTGCGCCCGCAATGCGTGTAAGCGCTAGCGAAGGCGGCCTCAGTAATGAGACAGATGCTTATTTCGGATTCCGTACGAGTATTGCCGTGGGAAGTACTCGGTTTGACAGGTCGGTAGTTGATAATCTACGCCCCCGCGGCGGGATTGTGGGAGAATTTAGTCCTCCCAACGCTAGTGAAGAACGTTCAGTAGCTTTTTCGTTGGATGATATTTATCCCTTAAGTGGGACTGCGGTGTGGTCGCAAACTGCCCGTACCGCTGGAACCTCTTATACTGCTGCGACGGGTTCTACGGCAGGTGTCCTCGACGCCGGTTATGATCGTTTTACTCTTCCGGTGTATGGTGGCTTTAACGGCCTAGATATTGTTGAAATGGACCCGTTCCGTAATAGCTTTATTGATGATAGCACCAATGAAAATGCCAACTATGCTCGTGCTACCGTCAAACGTGCCATCGACTCGATCGCTGATCCCGAGGTTATAGAAATGAATCTTGCCTCGGTTCCGGGCCTTACGGATGATGGTCTTACTACACATTTGATTCAAACATGTGAAGATCGCGCTGATGCGTTGGCTGTTGTTGACCTCGCAGGAGGCTTCACGCCGCGGGCAGAAGGCCGCACCGTTGTGCGGAATAATACCTCGACGGCATTGAACACCATTATTGTGAATTTACGCAATCGTGGACTCAACAGTTCCTATGGTTGTACCTTCTATCCATGGCTTAGAGCCCGTGATTCTATCAACGGTGCTATGCTCTGGGTGCCTCCCTCTGTTGCAGCTATTGGAACCTTCTCTAGCTCTCAGCGTAAGACTCAGGTTTGGTTCGCACCAGCTGGCTTCAATCGAGGCGGCCTGACTGAGGGCTCTGCCGGTATTCCTATTGTGGATGTATCGCAGCGCTTACGACGAATTGACCGCGATAATCTTTATTCTGCTAACATTAACCCCATTGCCAAATTCCCCAGCGAAGGAATTGTAATTTTTGGTCAGAAGACCCTGCAGGTTACTCCATCAGCTTTGGACCGTATTAACGTACGCCGCATGATGATCTTTGTCAAGAAGCGCATTTCTCAGATTGCTGCTACCCTTCTCTTTGATCCCAATGTCCAACAGACATGGCTTAGGTTCACGGCGCAGGTAAATCCTTTCTTGGCAAATGTCAAGACCAATTTCGGCCTCACCGATTATAAGGTGGTGCTCGACGAGACTACAACGACGCCCGATTTGGTAGATAGAAATATTATGTATGCCCGGATTTTCTTGAAGCCCGCACGCGCTATTGAATTCATTGCTGTTGACTTCAATATCACTCGCACGGGGGCATCGTTTGACGACTAATAATGTGGGAGGTTTTACACTCCTACACTACTTAACTTTAGAACTTATGAGGAGACTATAACAAATGCCATTTTGGACAAGTGCACTATCGGAGCCAAAGAGAGCTCATCGCTTTTTACTTTTCTTTCCGAATCTTATAAGTTCGGACGGTGAGTATTCATATCAACCGTATCTTGCAAAGGATGTTACGAAACCTAATTATCAGGTTACCTCCACTCCTCATAAATTTTTAGGGAATACCTATCATTACCCAGGTACTGTTACTTGGGGCCCCATTACGGCTAATATCATTAATGCTATCAACCCTGATGGGAATCGAATTCTATATGACGCTCTTATCAAGTCGGGTTATCTGCTTCCTCCCACTCAGGAAGAAGCCTTTGCTAATCCAGCCCAAGCACCCGGTACCGTAAATAAGGCGATGGCCGTGAATGCGCTGGGCAACGTCGTTATTCAGGAACTGAGTGGCCAAGGCGGCTTGGTGGGCACATGGACGCTTCAAAATGCGTTTATTACCGATGCTAAATTTGGTGATCTTAACTATGACAATGATAATTTGCTTAATGTTACGCTCTCAGTGCAGTATGATTGGGCAGACTATCTTGTAGGTCCCGCTGTTGCAGCTGTAACGGAGCCCTAATCAGAAAGAAGGTGAGAAATGGGAAGAAGGAATAATTCGGATCGCACCCGCGCTCCACAAGCCGATGCCCCTACTCCTCCAGTCACGAAATCCGGCAACAATAGTCTATTTTCGTTTGTAACTCCAACTGAATTTGTTGAGCTACCGTCTGGTGGAAGCTATTACCCAGAGGGACATCCTCTGGCCGGCGTCGACACAATAGAAATACGGCATATGACTGCCAAAGAAGAGGATATCTTAACCTCTGAAACGCTGCTGCGTAAAGGCTTAGCCATTGACCGACTATTACAGTCGGTTATCCTTGACGAGAACATTCAGGTGGACAGTCTGCTCATCGGAGACAAGAATGCGCTCTTGGTGGCTTGTCGGATTACCGGTTTTGGATCCATGTATGAGACGAATGTTAGCTGTCCCACCTGTTCCGAGACCAATGAGCAAGAATTTGACCTAGAAGCTCTCACTCATGTCACGCCAGGCGAAATGCCTGAAGGCGTGCGTCTCAATGATGAGAACAATTTTGTTATGACGCTCCCCACCACTTCAATTGAAGCAGAAGTGCGGCTTTTAACCGGTCATGACGAACGAACTTTGGCGGAAGCCACCGAAAAGAAGAAAAAACTGAAACTACCGGACACACGAAGTACTGATTTATTGAAAATTGTTATAGTTTCGCTCAATGATCAGACTGATCGGGGGGATATTGACAAGTTTATTTCGTTGATGCCCTTGCGAGATGTAAAATATCTTCGTAAAGTGTACGAAAAAATTAAACCCGACGTGGATGTATCGTATGATTTTGAATGCGAGCATTGTGATCACGTTGGAAAGGTGGTGATGCCTTTGACGGCACAGTTTTTTTGGCCTAACACCTAAGTACCAAGAAGCAGTTTACGAAGAATTCTTTGCTCTAAAACATTATGGAGGGTGGTCCTTCATCGAAGCGTATAACCTGCCTATTCCTCTCCGACGGTGGTTTGTTGAGAGGCTCGTACGGGAATATAAGAAACAAGATGAAGAATATAAACGAGTAAGTCGGGGCAGCTAGCTCCGGCTTTTCGTTTTGGCACTAATTATATGAGAGGGATCTATCATGGGCGAAATTGTAAAAAATGTAATTTATTTGAATAACCTAAAAGGACAGCTGTCCGAAAGGGTATACAGTAAGTTTGCGGGGCAGGTGCGCGGTGCGCTTTTGGACCTGTATTTTGGCGGCATTTTAGATAGCCCCATTCATTTGAGCGGCAACAGTGCCCAGATCGACTCCTTTATGAAAACTCTCAATGCTGAAAAGGGGTATATGGATTCTTATATCCGTAATGGTCTTAACGATTCCAGTACGCTTAGCTCCCGGACCGATCTGATGCGGGCCATCGAAAAGTTTGAGAAAGACACAGGGTTGCGGTGGCCCTTTAAAAACTAAAGGATTTTAATAGATGACCGACATCGACAAAGAGAACGCAAAGAAAGCAAAACTATTACAAGAGTCATTGTCGCGCCTGGAGCGTCAGTCGAAACAAACCAAAGAGAGTCTTAGTGACGCGCTCTCACTCCCTGAGGTATCAAATTTGGCCGAAGAGATTGATCAAGTTACTAAGGCTGTTAAGAAGCAACTTGAAACTCGCGCAAAACTAAAAGGTATAACTGCGGATCTTGCTGACGAGGAAAAGCGTCTGAACAAGCTTAGAGCGAAGGGCAAAGACGTTTCCAAAGAACTCGCCGCCCTTGCAGAGAGGCGACTTGAGATTGAGGAGTCCATCATCGCCTCTAACCGTGAGTTTGCGCAGACCCTGTCCCAAAGTACGGAGACAGCTGAACAGTTTGCAGAGATTATCGAGAGAATGAATGCGGGCCTCCCCGTCACGGCCGAAGAGATGGCGGAAGTTGAGAAGGCCCTGAACAAACTCAATAAGGCTACCAAAGCCGGCAACCTCATGGCCGAAAAGCTTAAGGATAGCCTGTTTGGCCTCAGTTCTGGTCCACTCAAAAACCTCGTCGGCATCCTGCAGCAAGGCAAAGGAGGTCTCAAAGCCTTTGCGAGCAATATGATGGATACCACCAAAATGGGCGCGCAGCTCGGCTCCGGGCTCCTTAAATTAGCTGAAGCCAGCTTCAAGTTTGCCGTTGAACAAGATAAGGTGTTCTCTTCATTTAGGAAGTCCACCGGCGCCGGCACCGAATTCAACATGCTTATCAAAGAAACTGAGCAGGTCGGCCGTATTGCGGGTGTCACTTTGGGCGAAACAGCCGCAGCAGCGGGTTACCTAAAGAATACATTTACTGATTTTACATATTTACAGCCCCAGGTTCAAAAAGACATTATGCATACCACCACCATTTTGAACGAGATGGGATTCTCGATGGGCGACCAAGCAAAAATCTGGCAAACCGCCACCAAGAGTATGGGCTTGGGAATTCAAGAAACCCAACAGTTCATGTTGGATTTGGCCGCAACCGCACGAGGTCTTGGCGTTGACGTTAAGAAGCTGGGCCAAGAGTTTATTGCCAATACAGAGGTTCTCTCTCGTTACGGAACGAGGGCCACCCAAGTTTTCAAGGATATGGCCGTTCAAGCGAAGGCAACCGGTATTGAAATGGGCAAACTTCTTGGCTTCGTTGATCAGTTTAAAACTTTTGATCAAGCCGGCCAATCGGTGGGGCGACTCAATGCTATTATGGGAGGCCCCTTCCTGAATTCTATTGACATGCTTAATGCCGCGATGGAGGACCCAGTTGAAGGGATTAGGATGATGAAGTCGGCAATTGATCAGGCAGGCATCTCTGCCGAAAATCTTTCGGGCGCTGAGATTATGGCATTTGCTGATGCTTTAGGTCTATCAACAGAAGATACACGCAAAATGCTCTCACAAAGTAACGCTGAACTAGAGCAGCAAAGTATGTCGATGAAACAAGCCGCTGAAGAAGCGAAGAACATGCAGAACATGACCGACAAATTGACAAACGCCTTTAAACAACTATATCTGGATGCCGAGCCTTTTGTGAGCAACGTCCTGGTCCCCATGATCGACGGATTTGCTACATTTATGGGCTGGGTTGGCGCTGCCATTAGCTCCTTGGGCGATTTTGGTAGTACTGCCGTGTTTGTCGGCACAGCTCTCGCGGGTCTTATGATCGCCACGGGGGTTGGAAGTCCGTTTGGTATTGCTGCTTTGGCCGTCCTTGGTACGGCCGCCGTGGGCGCCACCATGGCTGGCGAAGAAGGCGAGGGAGGTAAGGGTAACGCGCTTTCCAACAACACCAATCTTAAGGGATATGCTGCGGGCGGCCGCCACATCGCCGGCCGCGCCTCGACTCCCTCTTCCGTCGCCGTGGTGGGAGAGAATGGCCCTGAACTGGCCGAACTTGGAACCGCGGCCAATATCTCTACAGCTTCAACCACTGAAAGATTGACAAAAGCAATGGAAGATTTGAGCAACCGACTAGGTAATTTAGAGACGAACGGAGGCGCCGACGCTATCAATCTGGCTGTCAACATTGCCGGGGAGAAGATTGACCAATTGGTTATCAAATCTCTGAGATCTCGCGCCGCACAAAATATGCTCGGGCCTTATGCCGGGTCTTAAGGAGAAAATCGAATGCAATTTCCAGGGTTACTTACAAATTCAGAATATCAAATTCGCTTTACCCATGTGCCTACTGGTCAACAGGTAAGTTTCCCCGGCTGGGTGACACAATTTAACGATCAATACACCTCTGAATGGAAGGCAACTCCTACCTACGGCCGCATGGACCCCTTGGCGACTTTTCAACGAACCGGTCGGGTTATTAGTTTGGCTTTTGATGTGGTGGCAGCGAGCATTGTCGAAGCCCGGGTGAATTTGCAGAATATCTCAACATTGGTTAAATTTTTATACCCTGTTTATACAGGCAACAACCGCGACATGCAAAATACATTATCCGGAGGACCTTTACTCGGGTTCAAATGGACCAACTTGATATCAAGCAAAGGTTCAACAGCGCAGGGCCAATTGTACGGGTATTTGGGAGGCCTTACTTATGCCCCCAACGTAGAAGACGGAGGGTTTTTGACTGATCCTGGTGTGCTTACCCCCTCTCAAGCCGCTGCACTGATCGCGCGACCAGTCCCCCCTCCTGTCACCTCCACAGGGATACAGAACCTCGTCGATAACCTCAATCGCGTGGAGGAAGAGGCCCGGGCTGACCGACTTGAAGCGGGCGTCAGAGCAGGTGCACTGCAACGGCAGACATCATTCATTCCCAAAACCGTCTCCCTCAGTCTTAATTTTACCGTCCTCCATGACCACTTGATGGGGTGGAACGAAGGACAATTTGGGGGCAGTGAAGACACGTCTATGGTGTTCCCTTATATGCCTAATCAATCCATCAACCCTTCGCAGGGTATGGCCCCGGGAGCGCCAGGATCTGGAAGCCTGCCCCCAGAGACGGCCGCCGCACAAGGCGAGGTTATGGACAGCTAAGTTATGGGGAATCGTTATTCAAATCGTCGGATTATGATAAACAATGCCGAAATTTATGACAAAATCTTGGAAGAAAGAAATTTAAAAAAGATGCGTCAGTATGGGACGGCAGCATTTACTTACCCCACAGTAGCTCAAATCAAGAGCCTGAATCGTATTAAACACATTTGGAAAACGGGAGATCGGTATTACAAATTGGCTATTCAATATTATGGTAAAGCGGAGCATTGGTGGATTATCGCTTTTTATAACCAACGCCCGACCGAAGCCAACCTGAAAGTGGGAGACGTTGTCTATATCCCGGTCCCCCTTGAACGCCTGCTTGAGTATTTAGAGGAGTAGGTCAATGGGCTGGAACGACGGCAAAAAGAGATTTGATGACCTCCTCAAGAAGTGGGGTGCCACTCTCGAAACTCAGCTCGCTTATGAAAAAGTGATGATGAATCCGAACTCATATGGCGCCATTACGGCAGTGGCAGATTGTCTCCGGAAGCGCGGCCTTCTTACTGGTACTGCCCTATACAACGACGCAGAGTTCAGGGCCGCCGAAGAGGAGACTGTAAAAACCGTCCTCGAACGAACCGCATTTAGAATCGACGATCAACAGCAAAGATCTGCCGATTTAGAAGGAGTTTTGTTTGGCACATCATTTAGAGCGATCGGGTCTCGAGTCGCCAGCAAGCCCGAGCAGCAGGGCGAGCGCGCTGTCGGGAAGATCATGCACTATGGCTCGGATTTTTGGGAATTCCGGAGCTGGAAAATGGATGGCAGCCGAGATAAAGGGACCCTCGGCGACGCCCTATATAAAGGAGGCCGGAATGATAATAACCTTCGGGAATGGCTGGTCAAGGTCGCTGATGCCGATGACCAAGAACGTGCCCGACTCGGAGTCGCCGAAGACGAGGCTGGAGAACTAGAAGTATTAGGTAATATATGGACTGATTACCTGGCACCGGGGAAGGGTCTCCATATTGCCTTCCAACTGCACGATGCATTCAGCGATCCATATATGGCTGACGCGAAAGCAGACTATACTGCGATCACAACTGGCACCATAACAGAAACCGGTCGCGACGGTCGCGAATACACCTACGTCGGACTGTTTGTTGAGGCCCTGAACCAGCTCATCAATCTCGCGGAGAAGCGGGGATATCTCGACCCCCGGCGCGTGGATAGTAAAGCGACGGAGATGGTGGACGAACTCGTGGAGGCCTTCTGTGACGAGATGGTGAAGGTTGAAGCCCAAGTTGAAGGAAGTGCTGTTCACCAAGCAATCATGGGCGTTGGCGAGGAGGGCTTCATCCCCCCAGTTCCTTCGATCAAAAATCTTGATCCTTTTGATATGCAGTGCTTTCTCATCGAGAATATTAGCGAGCTAACCAAACTTCATCAAAGTAGTACCTATAATAATTTGATACGTTTGAGCACCGCCAACAACCCCGGCACCGCAATTTCCCGTATTCAACACGGCAATCGTACAGCTCTAATCCGAGAGCTAATGCAATTGTGTCCAGAAGCATATGCACTTCTTAGCCCTCATATTAAGATTTATCGTGTAGACTATGATAAAGAGGACCCCACACGTCCGGTAAGCCAACAAGAACTTCATATTCCCAATTACCTCGATCCCACAGATATAGGAAATATCTTGGAGCAACAAGGCGGCCGCTATAAAGGATATGGTATTAAATCATTTACTTGGTCCCTGGATGGCGTACAGCCGGCCGAGGTGGATAACAATATTTCGGCCGAGATGACTTTTTACTTTCAGACTGTTCAAGATCTCTTTCAGGGCCAACGCGCTGCCGGACAAGCACAAGCTAGCCCCCTCGATTTAATTATTTCATCGCGGGCTTCTGAACTAGTCCGCGCAAATCAAACAGAGGAGGATATACAGGGCCAACCCGGATCCACGTGCCCGTCCCGGGCTCTAAGCAACGAACAATACGATGGAGTTAATTTTCGTATTAAAGCTGTTATAGGCTGGAGCGCTCCACCTAACTTCGCCACCGCCTTTCCTTCTTTTCATGACTCAGTAGAGGGCTCTAATAAAACCAAAGGACGGTTACTTCGGGATGCTATTGAAGATACACAAATGTCTTTGTTTTTACAGCAGACACGTCATCTTGTGGACTTTAAAGAGGATGGTACCATCGAGTTACAAATTTCATATCAGGCCGCATTGTCTGGCATCCTCAAAGGCCCCAAGATGGATATTTTAGCTGTTGGCACTGAGTTTTTTGAGAATGAAATAAAAGACTATCAACAGAAGATAGAAGCTGAAAATGCCAGAGGAGAGTCTCGCGACCAGGGAGCGATCGAAACACTACTGGACGAAATAGGAGAGTTAACAACCCAAAACCGGATGTTTCAGTATAAGAAATTTTTAAAAAAACTCTATAAGAAAGATATGATTTGGAATATGGCGGTCAACCCGGCTGAGTTGCTAATACCCCCCTGGAAAGACTTAACCCCTCAACAGCGCGCAGATCGCGCGATGCGTAGGATGTCCACGGAGGGGCTGGGCGACGGCGGTATCGGTGCCCGAGGCTTTAGTGTAGGAAGTCCGGCCAATCCGGGCTCTTTTGATACGAGTTTGCTTCAAACAACAGAGGAGGCTTCACGTGATCCGTCTCAAGCCGCAGAGCTCCTGGAGCAGCACACCAAGGATGTTAAAAATCGATACAATAATATTCCCCTCTCCGAAGACGTTGTCATGATTCCTTATTTTTATTTAGGAGACTTGCTTGATTCTATCTTAGAGTCACTCCCTGGCTATAAAAAGAACTGGAATTTCCGTCTTATTCTCTCCGAAGTGGAGATGCTTAATCCTTTATTGGCGTTTCAAATCAAAAATCTTACTGAAGTATTGTGCTCCCCAGTGATTGATGATGCTCTTTTTATTAATGCATTGCGCAAAACTGATCCCCTCCGGTTTGCTGGCATCAACAAAATTCAGGATATTATAAATATTGGGGATATTCCCATTTCCGTAGATGCATTTACAGTATGGTTTAAAGATAATGTTATCAAGAGGGACAGAGATTCCTACTATTTATTATTTTTTATAAAAGATGTATGCTCCCAACTGATATCGAATGCGTTGCGAGGCGATTGTTTTGGAAAGACGGTTAAATTCGACATTCGCTTTGATACCAATCAAGTTAATTTACATAAATCATCGCGCCTTGCTCCAGGAGGCTTCAGTACTGTGAGGGATATAGCCAAACTCAAGGGGCGCATAAGGCCACGGACCGATCCAAAGAAGGTAATCCCTACTTTTATCCTCTATTCTACAGATTCTAAACCTAAAAACCGTAAAGGTCGTTTTCTTCCGGATCTGAAAGATGGGATCTATCATCACTATGTTGGCTCTGCTTGTAGCATGGTAAAAAGTATCAATTTTCAGCGTGAGGATCAACCGTACCTGCGGGAAGCTAAAATTCAAAAAGTGGGTGCCTTAGGTACTGAACAACTTCGAGAGCTTTATAGTGTAAACATTGAGTTGATAGGCAATACTCTCTACAAGAATGGTCAATACATTTATGTCGATCCTACATTTGTAGCAGGCGACCCGACCTTGGGACGCCTTTTGGGTATTAGTGGCTATTACTTGATTACTTCTGTGAGCCACACTATCAACGAGAGTGGCTATGATGTTAGCATCCGCGCGCTTCAAGAAGGAATTAGTTTTGATGAAAATGCGAATCCTGTTGCCGTTACATTGCTGGCCGGCGCGTGGGAGGATACTCCGGTGTGGACCGCCCCGGATCTTACCCCTGAAGAAAGAGAGATGCTCGAAGGCAACGACGGCCTAGGCGGACGCGCCATCGCCGCTGCTGACGCTCTCGCCGAGATGCCCGGCGCTTTTGTTGAATCGATCAAGAGTGATTTGGAAACACTTGCCGATGGCGAGTGGAGCTGGAACGACGCGGCCGCTGCAGTGAGCGCCGTCGGCCGCGCCCAAGCCCGATCCGTCGCCGCGGCCTATAATACCTACCAGGAAAACCGCGAGATACAGACAGGCGCCCAGGACGCGGTCTCCGGACCGGGTGGTGTTTTGGCTAGCGGCATCCCAGACGAGGAGCCCTAAAGATTATGGGAATTTCATTTGATTATACGGCCGCCGATTTGGTGAATCCCATTGGGTCTAACCAATTAGCTGCTTTTGCGTTATATTATCAACGATCCCTTTACGAACAGGAAATCTATCCTGCAACCGTGGAATGGCCCATCGATTTATATTATCAGAAACAACTTTATGGAAAAGTGGATCGCAAACAAAATACTATTGTGACTAGTGCGCCCCATCTAATGACAATTAAAGATGCTGTGGCTCCTAACATGTTCGCCCTCGGTCCTACCGCGGTGGCGTTTGAAGCATTTGCGGCACACATGCGAAAAGCTAATATTATGGGAGTTGCGAAAGATGCCGGCAATCCTAAGTTATATGATCTAAAGGCTGCCATGGCCTATAGTAATCCCTTCCACAAATATCAAGCTTATTTAGAAGGAGCTTATGACGTTTATCGTCGAACATTTACCCCCGCTCAAAATCAAAAAGTGTTAGGTTTTGGGTCTTTTGCTGAAGATTATAAACAATATCTTCTTAGAGTTTCAAAGACTTATCCGGTAACTAAAACTAATTTCCTGTTGACCCCGAGCGTTAGCCCTTTTACTAGTGGTCTCGCGATTGGTATTGATAAAGCTAATTGTGGAGACGATCATTATAAATATGTTAATTATATAAGTGATCCTAATTTTGAGTTTTACATTAGGGCTGCCAAAAAGTTTGGATTTCTGGTGGATCGTAATGCACCCTGGATACTATGGAGCGACCTATTCAGCCCCGCCTTCTCAGTGAATTATAAATATTTTTATTATACTCAGAACAATGTAGAGAGGATGGTGACAAGGGATAATTTTTTTGAAGCCTTCTACGCTCCTGCATGGAAAAGTGATATTAAAGAGCTGCGAGAAGCGTTTGTTAAAGCATATAGCACACTAACTCAGACGCATCCTTATGCAGAAATATTTCCGCCGCGACTTGTTGCCCCGGGCGCAACCGAATTTATAGAGGGTTGTACCCTTAAAAAAATAATCAAACGTCGCGACCCGATCGATGATCATCAAGTCTCAACCGTACTTACAGATAAATTTATGATAGATTTTTATGTGGATCTACGCCAGAGCGAGGCCCAAACGACAGAAGTAAATCCAGTCGAGGTAAAACGATACGCCTACGAAAGATATCGTAATCAATTAAAACAAAGCTTGACAAAGCTAGAAAATGCGGTACAATATATCAATAGTGTGTATGCGCCGTATGTTTACACACTTCAAAATCTAGCCGTTAGTTTTCCCGCTTCTTCGACGGCTCCATAGAAAGAGAGCGTACTACGTGCTATTCCAGCCGTTGGATTATAAAACTGATTGTACTGGCTATTTCGCGGCCAACCTTATTCGATCTGATGTTCCCCTTCCATTGGAGGGAAGCACTTGGGATTACTCGCCCCATATGTCAAATAGACAGCAGTATGAGATCGCCCGGATCTATACAGGGGGGGCCACTTTGACCGAAGTATGCCCCGATAACCTCAAAGAAGAATGGGAAGCGATCAAGCAAGTGCTCAAATCCTGTTTAAAAGCTTTTCGCACCTCTCGTCTTTCTTTGGAGGAGAATTGTTTTTATGATGCAGTCCCTGAATACTTTCTCTATCAGTATTTGAACACGAAGAATAAAATAACGGCGCACGTGCTGGAAACATCTGCTCGGCCCGCCAACTATGCAAGCATGTATGATTTGTTAGAAATGTTGTCGGCCATCCGACATAGGCCTTTGAATGTAGATGTAAGAAGGATCAGTACTCTTTTGAGTTCGGTGCGCGGGCAGAACTTCCAGCGCACCCTACAGACTGTCAAACATATATGTGATTATAATCCGTGGGGTACCATCACCGGGCGCCTATCGACAAATGCAAATAGCCTCCCGATTCTCACGATGAACAAAGAGTTTCGCGCGTGTATTAAACCAACGAACGACTGGCTGGTGGAGCTTGACTTCAATGCGGCCGAACTGCGGACGCTTATCGCTCTCACCGGAGAGGAACAACCACAGATTGATATCCACGAATGGAACCGCAAGAATATTTATCGCAACATTGGATCGAGAGAAGATGCAAAGAAGAGAATCTTTGCCTGGATGTATAATTCTAAGTCAGAAGATTTTCTTTCCAATCGGGCTTACGATAAAGAGACAGTTAAAAACAAATATTGGGACGGGTCCAGAGTTGAAACAGATTATGGCAGAGTAATAGAGAACGTAGACGAGCATCATGCTCTCAATTACATCGTTCAAAGCACCACAATTGATATGGTGCACGAGCAGGCTTATAAAGTCTATGAGTTTTTGAAGGGGAGAAAGAGCCACATCGCATTTCTTATTCACGACGCTGTGTATATCGACCTCGCTGAAGAGGATCGCTACGAAATACTAAATTTGCTTGACACGTTCAAGAAGACGCGTTATAATATGTTCAAGGTTAACGTCTCCGCTGGAAAGAACCTCGGAGAGATGAAGGAACTAAAGCTATGAAGAACAACGTAATAAGCATGGAGGACTATAAGAAATCTCGTGAAGCTGGGTGCTGCAATATCGCCCACTCCGCACCCCCTCCGACGCCCGGGCAGATGCGCAGGATGATCGAGGCTAGCCCTCCCCTGCGAGTCCGCGTACAAGTAAAAGCCCCACAGCCAAAGCCGTGGTACCACTGGTACAAGGAGCAGCGATGAACAAGATCTACCAGAAGCTAGTCAGGGATCGTATCCCCGAGATCATCGAGAAGGACGGAAAGGAATTCTCGGTGTGCCAAGTAAAGGGCGATCGCCTCCAGGACTACGCTATGAAGAAGCTTCAAGAAGAAGTCCAGGAGTTCGTTGAGAACCCTTGCGCCGAAGAAGCAGCAGACATTATGGAGATAATGAATTTTATTTGCAATCGCATGGGTATCAAAGAGAGCGAAATTCTGGCACAAGCTACGTCGAAGCGGCTTCTGCGGGGCGGATTTGAAATGGGATACGTCTTGGAGTGGGTCGCGGACGAATGAGAATAATAGGTTTAGGCAAAGCCGGCTGCAGTTTGGCACAAGCATTTTCAAAGTTTCCTCAGTATGAAACAGTGAAGATCGACGCGGATAAGGGCGCTGATATTACTATCAAAAAGCGCGATAGTCACGAAGAGTACGACGCTAAGTTTCCTAACGTGAAGCGAAAGCTAAAATTCTCCAACGAAGAGATCATGATAATTGTGAGCGGCGCCGGAAAGATCTCGGGCGCCATCTTACGTCTCCTAGAGCAACTTCAGAACAACAAGATCACCATACTGTATATACAATCTGACCTGCGCCTACTCAGCGAAATGCAGAAAAAGCAAGATAAAATTGTTAGTAATGTTTTGCAGGAATACGCAAGGTCGGGGGTCATCGACGCGATATGGCTAGTGGATAACCGTCTCGTCGAACGAGGCATCGGGGAAGTGCCCATCATGGGCTATTATGAGGTTCTCAATCAGGCCATCGTCAACATGATTCACATGATTAACGTGTTCAGGAACTCAGAGCCCGTTATTGGCAATTTTATCACACCCTCTGAACTGAGTCGGATTGCCACCATCGGACTTCTAGAGATAGATGAGGATGCAGAAAGTTGGTTTTATGACTTGACAAACATCCGAGATGTGGTATACTATTATGGTATCAATGAGGCAGAACTAAAGGACGACGGGACATTGTTTAAGAAAATTACAAATTATATTTCGTCTAAGCTGGATGAAAAAATGAACGTGTCTTATGGAGTGTATAAAACCACCTATGAACAACGATATTGTTATTGCATTCAGTATTCATCTATGGTACAATCATACAAAGAACTACTAGACGATCAGGATATTGGCTGATCGTACTTTAACCCAACTATAAGGAGATAAAAAAATGGGTATCAATTTAGATAAGATGAGAGAAAAGCTCTCGTCACTACGTGGAGACGGAAACTCCTCAAATGACACTTTCTGGCGACCAGAGGATGGCGACCAGACTATTAGAATCGTTCCGACAGCAGACGGCGATCCTTTCAAGGAGATGTGGTTTCACTACAACATCGAGAAGGGTGGCTTTCTGTGTCCCAAGCGCAACTACGGCGACGAATGTCCTGTATGTGAGTTCGCCTCACAGCTATGGCGCGAGGGAGTCGATAACAATGACGAGCACAGCAAGAAGACTGCAAAGTCCCTCTTTGTGCGACAGCGTTTCTTCAGCCCCGTGATGGTTCGCGGTGAGGAAGAGAAGGGTGTGCGCATCTGGGGCTATGGTAAGACTGCCTATGAGAATCTTCTGACTCTCGTGTTGAATCCGGAGTATGGTGATATCACCGACACTGAGACCGGCACGGATCTTCAGATGACTTATGGAAAGCCTCCGGGCGCTTCCTTCCCACAGACAAAGCTTGTGCCTCGACGCCGATCGTCCCCGCTCTGCGAGGAAATGACCGCGGACAAGTGTGCCGAGCTTCTCGATAGCATTCCGGAGTTCTCTGGGTTGTTTGAACGAAAGACTAGTGCGGATGTACAGACTATTCTCGATACATTTATGAATTCTCAGGTCGATGATCCTGAGACTGTTAGTAGCGAGACCACGAAGTATGGCAAGACTACTAATGGCGAAGCCAGCGCAGTGGATCAGGCTTTCGCGGAGCTTGGGACGCTTTAAACATCCCCCCCACAGGGAGGCACAGGGTTATCAGGTGCCTCACAAAAGAAAGGAAGAGTTATGACAACTACTAATACTAATAGTTCAAATCGTCTCGATCAGCTCATGGAGATCCTACGGGCAACCCAGGATGATCATGAGAAGTTCTTTACCAGTGGCAACAATGCTGCCGGAACGCGTGTCCGCAAGGCAATGCAGGCGGTAAAGACATTGGCTCAAGAACTTCGTACTGAAGTGCAAGAGACCAAGAACACAAGGTAGGCTCTGCCAGCCGCAGGGAGGCATGGGGATACAGATGTCTCAACTTATCACATCAAAGAAAGGGAATTTAAAAATGGGTGATTTTATTAAGAAGTTGCGAGAGCTGGGCGTCGAGGACGACGGCACTGTGACGTTGAATTATAGTGAGGGCTGCGAAGT
>Ga0080013_1000793_pt1 | contig 43511 bp, 58 predicted proteins | sample ETNvirenome_6_85_FD_69236 | JGI IMG/M metagenome (GOLD analysis project Ga0080013, IMG submission 69236) | Marine viral communities from the Pacific Ocean - ETNP_6_85 (SPADES assembly) (version 2) | ecosystem: Environmental > Aquatic > Marine > Oceanic | place: Pacific Ocean | collected 2013-06-19 | reverse complement strand
GGCAGCTGTCCCACTAACAAAACAAGAACCAGATTGACCTAAATGTTCTCTAACATAAGCTGCTCCGGTTGGGTCAAGAGCTAAAGCACCTACATCGGTGTCATCAAGACTCCTAAGACTACTGTTATCATTGCCGGGAGCATCATAACGTCCACCTACAAGAACGGGATTACCAGCGGCATTAGCGTCTTCAGCAGCATCACCTACTACTTCAATGGTATTAGTAGATGCTGGTAAACTCGTAACATCTACATCTCCAATATCTACACCACTATTTGCTGCTAACTTACCGATAGCTGCACTACCAGCAGGTAGAGAACCAACGACATCAACTTGCATTTCGGTAGAAACAGCAGCGGCGAGAGTACTTGTATCAGCATCAATAGTATCAAGCACTGCATCTATCTCAGTATTTTTTGTAAGTATATTATCTAATACTGCATCAAATGTATCTATCTTTGAATTAGTAGATGTTATTAAAGTTTCAATTCCGTCTACATGCCCTTTAATAGCATTTGTATCGGCGTCAATAGTACCTAATAAAACCTCGTTAGCTGCATGGTCTACGTTTGCAGCTGTCAATAATACTTCAATAGCAGCTGCGTCCGTTGCAATAGCTGATGCACTAGCTTCAACTACTTGTAATTGATTAGAACCATCTACATTAACTCCTCTTTCGTTTCCTGCTGCATCTCTAATCGTTGTATAGATATTTCGATTCGCAGACATTCTGACTGCACCAGCATCTCCTTCGTCAACAGAATCTGGGCCTGTATCGTCGAATTCTGCACCGATCATTTGTACCGTTGATGTACCGGGTGTAAAGGCTGCATCATCTACTAACATAGCAGACCCGCCAGCAGTAAGGTCTACATTTAATGCATCCTCACCGGCATTAAGTACCTTGTTTAAGATTTCTCGTTCTAAAAATTTAAGATTGTCTGCCATGATATTATCCTGTTACTACGTAGCAATATTTATTCCCTGAAGCGCCCTGCCCCTCTACGTGAACGTATGTAGCGCCATTAGGAATATAAAATTTGTGTGTTTTTCCAGATTCAATTCTAAGTGAATCGTTCCCATTAGCGTCACCACTTGTATTGTCGAAACCTATTGAGCAAAGCTCCTCACAATAGACATACAAAACTGTATGCCCTGTTGTTACTGCAAGGTTTATCTCATCGTTAGTACCGCTTGAGCACGTTTGTCCTCTTGAACTTTCTGTCCATGCAGATGCATATTCAGAACTTAAAGCTTCACTGGCGTTATATTTATGTAACTGTTTTGCAACTGCCATTAGTCTGCCTCCGAATATGAGCTAGCTTCATCCATGCCGATCCAAATTACCGGTGTATCTCCACTTTCCCATGTTGTTGATGTTGATTCCCAGTAAGTACTTTTTCCTTCTGGGGTTGGAAATCTTTCTGTAAAAGATATAGAATAAGCACCCAGCTCTGTCATATTTGACGTATAGCCGGCATGCTCAGTAATGCTTGCTGCAGATATAGATGTTTCAGTCCAAGTAGGAGTCGTTACTGTTAATTCAGTCATGACTCATCCTTGTCTTTACTTGGGTATGATGTAGGTTCAAATCCATGAAGTTTAAGAATTGGTTTTTGAACTCTTCCTGTATTTGCGTGTCTCTTGCCCTCTAGAACTCCTTTGTCAAACTGTCTTTCCCAATATGTAGCAGCATTTAAAGTTTGAGCATCTAATTCGTATCCTCTTTGTATAGCTTTGGCAACTATAGTATGATGAAATTCAGCAGGTATATCTGGTTCTTCAGTCATACCGGTAGTTGTATTTGCAGTACCGGAATCAGCAGCTACAAATAAATTGGGGCGTTTTACTCCAAATACAGTAACTGTCTTTACTTCAGATGGACTACCATATACTTTAGAGCCACTATCAACTGTTCTTTTAACAATAGCAATTGCGTCCCGCTCTGCCCACCATGCGAATTTTCTTTGTTCTGCCATTAAGTTATATCTCTTTGTTCTGGTCTTGCTCCCAATCTTGGAATATCATATCCGTCATAATCAACAGATGTTATTTCCAGAATATCATCTGAAAGACCATAATATCTTTGATCGGCTGCAGTACTAAATGTAAATGCACCGTTCTTAATTCTTGTTCTCCTCGCAAATTCATCTAAGGCATGATTCAACCAAAGCCTGATCTGTGTTTCAGATATCTTAGGGTGATGCTGCCTAACCGTTTCTACCATTTGTAATTGGGTCATTTCTGTCCTCTTAATCTTTGAAGCTCTCTTTGATATTCAGCTTGCAATCTTTGGTATTGTTCTCCCATCCAACTATATCTAGATTGCTCTTCTGTCATTCTAACTTGAGCTTCTTGAGCATATCCTTGTGCTTCAGATAGAGCAGAATTGATTTCTTTAACTCTCATATCGCCAATTGATGTCCATTCCTGAAGGTGAGCCTGAGCTCTTTGCATTTCAGTTGATGCAATGCCTAATGCAGCTTGAACTATTTCCACATCTTCATTTGCCAATGCTCCATAAGCATCTGTGGTAGCAGAAGGTTCATCACCATCAACATAAGCCTTAGCTCTATCAAGGGCGGCTTTTACTTTTGTTAAAGTAGAATTTGCTGTCAGAAACGTCTCTTCGTCACCAAAAATAGAATCGCTAGCATCTTGTTCAAATTTATCACCTGCTGTTTCTGCCTGATCTAATGCAGCTTTAAAGTAGGTAAGCGCAGTTGTAATAGCAGTACTGGTTGTAAAATATCCATTTGCCATTAAATGCATTAATGTTCTTGAGGCTGCTCCTAAGATAACAGCATACTCAGCGCTATCTGGGAAATTAGCTATACCAGAAGTACCTCCATATGCAACTGTTGGATAAGCAAATTTTAATATTTCGAATGGCTTGCTTCCACTTGGCGCAGGTATAACATACATGCTGCTTCCTTGATAATAATACACCGGGTCTCTTACGCTAGAAGCATATATACTTCCGCTATCTGCAACATATGAACTCATACCATAAGGCACTTCTGTTGCATATCTTCCATCTCTTGCAACAGATAGAATGCGTGCGTTTGTTGCATCATATGGATTAGAGGTATCTGAAGTATCCAGTGTAGCGTTCTTAATAAGAACATCATCTGGAAGAATATCAGTAATCTCTCTAGCTGTTGATGTAAGAAAATCAGTTAAAGCAGTAGTATCTGTTACTGTCTGCCCTACTAGGTCTTCTATTTGTGTCTGAAATGACATTTATTTTCCTTTAACAATAGGTGGGAGATTGCTCCCCCACCCTAATTGTTGTTAACCTGCGTCTACCGTTGCTTTTGTTGAACCATTACAGTACCAGTTTGTACCATCACAAAGAATATCAATCGTATCATTAATTGCGCCTGCATTTAATGTAAGAGATGATACTGTTTCATGTATGTCTCTACCGGTTTGTGTTGCGTGGTCAGTACCATAACTACCATGGTAGTATATTTTACTTGCACCACCACTTATCACATGCTCACTATCATCGCCAGATATAACTTGGCAACCAAATCCTTTAAAAGAACTTGAAATAGTAGGCAGCGTAACAGTAACTGCTCCGCCAGATAGGATAAATGACTTTCCATTGTCAGCTTTTCCAATTGTAAAACTTGCAGTTTTACTCGGAACAGCAGCGTTTGAGCCCTTAATATAAGGTCTTGCCATAATTAGCCCCCTTAATCAGTTATCTTGAATATCTTATGAGATTCAATCAGGGTTAATCCAAGTCCTTCATCAGACATGTACTGGTCTTTTACGCCATCGTAGGCATCATCTGTTTTAACATTCGCCTGATAAACAGGTGGACGATAAACAGAATGGAACAGGTTTTCATCTGATACGACTACCATATATTTATTATATGGGCCACGAAGTGCGGGTGTCGGTACCATATGAATAACTCCATGAGGAGTTTCCAGTTGACGGTAATTGAAGCCCAAAGAATTTCTTTCAGATGGGCCTATATCAATATTCCATGCAGAATTACCTGCAAGACCGGAAGCACCGTCCAATTTCGACCAGTAACTCATGGCACCGGCACCGCAAAATGCTATCTTAGCTCCGCTTTCAGGAACGTATTGGAAAACTTTTTCCATATCATCCACGAAATCGCCGTAGCCATAAGTAGCTTCAGATACAGTGAATACACTTTGATCATCACCAGATGTATCACCATATTTGATAACTGCGGTTACAAGTCCCATTGTAGTACGAACTCTGTTACTGTTTGCGTCAGTTCTTCCGCCATCTGAAAAAGATTCAGATGAAGTTCCGTCACGAGAGTCAGCTAGTCCAGTTCCAATTGGGGAACCACCAAACAAGAATGCTTTTTCTTTCTGCATCTTGTGTTCTTGTGATTTCTGTAATCTCAAACGAGCAAGCTCAGAAGATTCGCCACGAAGTGCGGCGGCTTCTAATGTCCCGGTGATTTCCAGAGGTGTTTTGAAAATCTGTGTGCTATTCCACACGACTTTCAGTTCGTCAGCCCATGCATTAGCAGCAACTGTACCTTCACCATGTGCATTACCGACAACGATGAAAACATCGTTATCTGCAACGTCAATAGCTGAGGTTCCAAGATTTTTGAATTTAATCGTGTCACCATCTGTTACAGTTGTTATTACTACATGTCCACGTAGTGTAGCTTCGGTAGTATCCCAGACTTCACATTCGAGTCCAAGATAGCTACTATCTGCTGTGGCGGGTAAGCCAACAATTCCATCGATATCCATGTCGTCTGATTCAGTATCATCAGCGGCTTGGGCAGCAAGGTTTTCATTTGCTACGAAACGTTGGTTTTCCCATGGGTTTCTATGTTCAAACATTTTGAACAAGGGGTCAGTGGGAGTACGAGTTTCTCGACTAGCGACTACCGTAGTAAACGGCGCCACATCAGTCCATAGTTCTTTTACAACTTGAGGGCTAATGTAGAAATCTCGTCGATCAGTATATAGTACTCCAGACCCGGTAAGGTTTGCAATAGCCATAATTAACTATCTCCTAACTTTACTATGAGCAAGTAAAGCAGCATTGAACATATCGGCGTCATTGGGTTCAGGGTTAGCCGTACCAGTCTGCACTGCAGTCGTGGTAGGTATCTTTAACGCCTCGGCCTGTTGGTTATATTCTGCCATTTTCTGATTTACTTGTACTTGCTTGGGTGTGGGAGCGTTCGTTAGATCAAATAGCTTCGCAAGAATATCTAGTGAAACATTTCTAGGATCAGAAGCCCAGTTAATGAATCCACTAGCTTTTTGGTCAGTCCAGTTGTAAGCACTTCTTACATGATTGTAAGCTTGTGATACCATTTGCTGTTCCTGTTGTTGTGCCATCATCGATTCAGTTTCCTGTAATCTTGAATACTCAAGATTCTTCAGGTAATCATATCGATCATCGACAAACCTTTCTTTTTGAAGTCTAAATTTAAACGAATCACTCTCAGGATCGTTATATGCGTCAACCTCGTTGTAATTAAGCGGCTTTTCGGGAGGCATAGGCTCCTTCAATGAATCATCTTGTGGCTGTTGATGTGTTTCATTGGACAATGATTGTTGCTGCGATTGTTGAGCAAGAGCTGATTTATACATATCCAGTTCTTGCGCCATACGAGCATTATCATTCTTGGCTTTATCTGCCTGTGATTGCCAATAAGCCATTCTTTGAGGGTCGTCTTTTCCCAATGCTTCTTCTTCTGTTTGAGCTTCAGCAACTTCACTGCCCTGTGCAGTTTGAACCTCTGGTTGTTCCACGGTTAGTGGGGCTTGGGTAATTGAAGGCTCAGGACGTACATTGGGTTGCTCATCGGTAGCAAACAGACCATTCTGTTGTCCTACTTCTGGGTTCTGAGTCTCAGCATTACTTGCGGTTTGGTTTTCCATTATTCCTCCAATGGGATTATTTCGTTGTTTGAAGCTTCTCGCTCAGCAACAACACCTTTAACCTTCTTTAATTCATCTTCAGTTCGTGATTTATAAAGCTGGGTAGCCATATCAGCACGGTTAGATGATTCTTTCAGGTCTGACTTGAATTTTTCTACTTCTACACGCTGTCTCGCATGTACCAACTCACGCTGGGCTGTCTGCAAGTCTCCAGACAAATCTTTTATCTGTTTCTGTTGGCTGCTAACCTGTGACGTAAGCTGTTTCATTTTACTGGAACGATTGATTACGCCTTCCATATCTGCAACTTCTGTCTGCTTTAATACTTCAATCTGGTCAATAAGTCCAGATTTATATAATTCCATATAGTATTCAAAGCGGGCAAACCGGTTAGACGGTAATGTGGAACCAGATACTACCACAATATCGTATTTGCCAACCGTTACATCATTAAGCCTACCTAGAAACTCTCCTGAGATATTATCATACATAGGCTCATTAATTGTTAATTGTTTAGGTTTATTATTGGGCTGCAGAAGGCGAATAACCTTTTGGGTATTATAAGTAGCCTGAATAAAGGCTACTACTACTCTTGCCAATTGATTTAATCCTTCTTCAATATCATCTCTTTTACTCTTAATCCTTCTCTGTCCATATTCATCAAGAGCAATAGTACCTTTAAATGTCTGTGGCATATTTGAAGGATCGCCTTGCATAAGCGAATAAATACCTAAAATTCTTTCTATATCAGCCTTAGCATCAGATTCATTCTTATATAATTCATTTGGCAGTGGTACCGGCCCTGCTACAATAGGTTGTCCAAGTTCTGGATCGTATTCTATGACTGCAGTACCTGCCCGTCCCCATTCTTCCTCTAAATTCTTTCTATTCATAGACCCACGTGGTATTAATAGCTTCACGTTGGTAGACGAAGAAGCATGCGCTACTATTAAAGACCTGATCTTATTAATATACTCTTGCAACCCTTTAACCATTCTTACGTCTGATAAGGGATATGGGTTACGATTATGATTATTCATAAACGCAACAATTGGATAATCTTCCAATGGCAGCATATTTTCAAATAATAATGTTCCACCTATAGATACAATCTGGTAAATACGGGTAATACCTATCTGGTTAGATATAATATCACCTCTTTCAATCAGTTCACCATAAGTAATAGGTTGTAGCATTGTAGTTGTATCAGGTAAGGCAGCGGCTGTTTCCTCTCCCTGCATCATCATCTGTTCGCCGGTAACAGGATTCATCATTAAATGGAATATATTTCCAAATTCTTCTTGAATCTCTTGATACTGCTGCACCTCAAGATCGTCAGTAATGATCCTATCTGTATTTTTATTTGATATAACGAAGGCTGGTTTTTTAGAATATTCCTGAAATTCCACTTCGGTCATGATCTTTTCATTATTTGTGTTAGGATCATAGGCACGATAGTGGGGAACCATTATTTTTGAAAGCCTTTCAATAACTTCAAGCTGCCGGTCGTGCTTAGTGCCCATACGTGAAGATTCAATATCGCCTTTAGAGACCATTTGATCTTCAAGACCATATCTTACGCTATCATCAGAAGGAGCAACTTTAGATTCGTTTGCTTCTCTAATAACAGCTTCCAGTTCTGGATACATAGCAATAAGCTGTGATTCTGAATGGAGTTTGGAAATAATAATATTAGATGCGTCTTTCATAAATGCATCTGTGCTGGAGGGGTCTATATATACATTCAAGGGATCAATGGCCTTGATGAAAAGCTCTCCTTTGCCATAGTCTGCATTCGGGTCATGATAGACCATCATACATCCAATGCCCTTAACATAATAATCATCAATTGCTTCCTTCAATTCAGTATTTCCTGAAGAATTATCCCATACCCATGACATTAGATCAGAAAAGATAGTGCCAGTACGTACATCGCTATTCTCACGTCCAGTAGACTGAAAACGAGGAGCATTTGCCGTAAGGAGAGCCTTTGCCTGTTCAACGGCAGGATATATGACATTTACCACTAAGGGCTCCTGTGCTCTGCGTGTAAGCGTATCGACCTGATCTTTTGTCCATTGCATTCCATTACGGAATTCATTGTCTTCTATTGCTTGTCTCGCCCACTTAGAACGAACAGAAGCATAATCTCTTAGAAGTTCTTCAGAAATCTGAACTTCTGGGTTTTTTTCAGCCATTTTCCCTTGAAGTTAAAGTTAACGATAACTGCATATAAGACGCATCAGTTAAAGAAAAGTTTCATGATGTTAGCCAATCATGTGCTTTTTTTCTATAAGATTTTTGAGAGTGACGTGTTTTTACTTGTTCAACACCATGATTTGGTATGTAATTACCCTTGGTAGCATAGTATAAACCGTCTAATAGATCATCATGCTTACCTCTTGGAAACATCAATAGCTCATCTTTTAAAGAATCCATGTCTTTTTTTAAATAAATTTTCTTCTGTGCGAACCAAGGCTGCATAGTTTCAAGCCTTGATGACTTGGAAGCCCTTGGCGTTTCCTTTATTTCCAAACCGGGGATGAATAATCCCTCCTCATCTGCCTTAACTCTTAAGTAGTCTCTAAGCATTTCCTGATATCCTATAGATTCAATACGGGTTTTCACCGGCTTGTACCTTTTAAAGTAAGAAATAATATCATCTGCCAGTTTCATGGGGGTGGCTCGCTTCTGATAATAGGGTAGAACGTACTTATTGTTCTTAGAATCAACTGCCACTGCTACAATTGTAGAATAGTCGGCATGTTTTCTTACTGAAGATGCTGGATCAACGCCCATAAATACGTTTACCGGTATCCAGTTACCTGATCCAAGCTCCATATAGGCTTCTCCATCGACAAATTTTAAGTCTCCATCATAATATTGTAGATATTTTTCCTTAAATAGCTGATCCTCATCTCCAATTATCTCACATTGGTACTCACGATAGAAAGAAGACACCCTTCCTATGGAATCTAGGGATTCTTTCTCTGCTTTTAATTTATCTGCAGGCCACATCTCAGGCCAGAGAGCAGTATCGTCATCTTGGAGGGCTTTATACCTTAATGCATTCCAATCATACATCTGCTGAAGCATCTCTACCATGCAGCGTTGGTGCTGCGGAGTTCCAATAACTGCAATTCTTCCCCTCTTAGCATCAAGTCCCGGTATCAAGGCCTGCAAAAGCCATCTTAAATTAAATTCCATGGCTTCTGAGGTCTTAGTATTGTTCATATCTTCAGGATCATCCAGTATTACCAGCGTAGGACGCTGATTCCCGTGTTTTAATCCAACTACCTGCTGTCCTGTACCCCTGCACATAATCATTGTATCGTCTTTTAATACAATTTCAGTCCTTGTCCACTGTCTTGAAGAGTGTTGTCCCCAGTATCCGTATACAGACCGAAGCTCCATGCTGTATTCAAGAGCATTCTTGATCGTCTGGAGTAGACGAACAGCATGGCCTTCAGTCTTTGAGGAGAGGACGATAAACTTTTGCCCCACATCAGTAAATATATGCCAGAGTGGAAAGACGCATGCAACAAGCGATGACTTGGCATGCCCACGTGGGGCAATGATACTAACCTTTCGGTTCTCTTTATTTGCGAGAATGTCTGCTATCTCATGATGAAAAGGAGGTGAGTCGATTGAGAACATCGTTGGAAAGCAGATTTTACCGAAAAGGATAATATCATCTTTAAGTTTTTCTCTAATTTTATCTAGTTTTTCCAAATTCTACCTTTAACATACTTCCTTACCTGATACTTTGTCATCTTTAACGGACAATCAGGTAAATTCTCAACCATAGTAGCCCTGAAGGGAGCAGCAATAAACCCACAATGTAGATTTTCATCCTGCTCTCCTGCATGCGGGCAGATACTATTACACTTCTTTGGGCACTTGGAGAACATAATTATCAAAAAATTTACATTTCTTATGAGCAACACAGTTCTTATTAGAAAAATCAGGGTCTTCCCAATTAACAACTTGGTATCCAAACACCTTAAAAAACCCTCCAATGCATTTTCCTGAAGTAAAATTGCAGCAACGCTTCCTTGCCATATCTATATACCATCCTTTTGTATCTTTAGAAGCAAGCTGAGGGCGGATTTTCATCATTCTCTAGACGACTTATTAGATCATCTATGTACCATTTAGCCTTTTCTAAGTCATTCACCGGGTTTCCCTTGTATGGACACCTCACAATGTACTTAATAATGTTACCCCTGAACCAATCCATCTGCCATGATGCAATAAAGTCTGTGACTTCAATGCCTTGTGTGTAATGTTTTGGGTGACTAACAGGGTCATCTTCACGGTAAAGTGCTTTCATCTTTGGTTTTCTCCTCTGTTTTCCTAGATGCGATCAGTTTCTTCTCCTCAGTTTCAATCTTATCCATGATCTGACTGGACATATCGATCTGTAATGTATCGGTAGTAACCTTTCTTGAGGGTTTCATCTCTAACATGTCTACAAAATTCTCTGCTGCACGCAGCATATTGGACACATCCTGCTTGCCTTCGGCAATATCTATTGCTTTTAGCATTGTATCTAGTACGAATCCCTTGCTAACCCCTCTGGATGCAAGGACTTCTTTCATTTTTTCTTCTACCATATTCTTTATCACTCTTTGTTTGAATAATCTTTTAACGGTTGCTTCAGGTATCTTCTGATCTGGTCTATACATATTACCCAGCATTGACCAGTCTGGTTTCTGTCCATCCATCAACTGTTGCACATATGCAGTTACCACATTAGATGTACGCTGCCTTTTAACTTCCCTTTCCTGCCAAGACCTAGGCTTAACCATAGAATATATGCCAGCAGCCTTATTTGGCTCATATAGGAGCTTTGAGTTCGGCTGCACCCATTGCACCCCGCATGTAAGCTTTACAAGCGTCTTGGTACGTTTATGAGCGTCTGTGTAGGTTTTACGCTCAAGGCACTGGGCTACATACCCATCATCAGTATATACCCAGTCATCTTTAGTTCCCTCTTGCCAATAAATTGGATTTAAACGTTCTACCGGGTCTTCCCTACCATCGAATACATCGTACTCTTGCATCTGTCCCCCGACTTTACGTTTGATTCTATCCATTACACTCTCTTAGTAATGTATTACTTATATATGTATTACAATAGTATGTACGTAAGTCTATATAAAGAAGCTTACATAGTAATATATTACTTATATATGTATTACTTAAATTCATGGATTAATTCACAATATTGGATTTAGGGTGTATTTTGCCGTTTATGTGCATTTGAATTATTGAATCTACTATCTTACGCTCTGCCTCATAAAATTCATAATCTTTGAAATATACCTCAAAAGCCTTTTTTACCTCTTCTTCATCTGCTAACCTGTCTTCAAACTCCCCGGTATCAGTATTGAAAACTTCGTAAACTACTTTTTTTGGCATATGCTAATGTAACACTTTAAGTTGATTCATGTAAAGTACTAAATATTAACTACTTGAGAGTAATGAAAGTTCCTAAAAATTATTTACAGTGTGCGTGAGAGAAGTTTACGTTACCTACCCCGATGCAAATCGGGGGGCGGGTTATTTATTACGTTAGAATTTCCGGTTGAGTTACGTTATGCAATGACTCCTTTGTATGTATTACTTAGTAACTTAACTCAAGGAGGTCATTATCATGACTATAACTATCAACACTACTAAACTATCTAACACTGCTAAGAAGACTGGTCGCTTGTTCAAGGCTATAGGCCGTGTAACTATACGCTCTGCTAAGGGCGTAGTTAAAGCAGTCAAGGATGAAGTTAAATCAAATCCCAGCTCATAACTAATGTAAGGTGTAGCACTTCGGTGTTATGCCTTACTTTTTAACTACGTTAGAAATCAAGGTGCTACGCTCAGTATACCTTACCCACCCATTGTCCACTCGCTACCCCTATGGCTATGCCATACCCGTAGCAGGAGGGACATTAATACACGCCTTTGTGTGAAAGGAGTAATTAACTCATATGAACCTATCAAAATACATAGACTTCCTCTGTAATCTTGTAATAGTAACATTCCTTACTTTACTTACAGTGGTAATAATCTGGGGAATGTCTACAGTTGTCTGGGTACTATTCTCTGGGCTATAATAATTAGGTGTAACTTATGTTGCACCTTTTTTTGATATATCGTTCACACTCTTTCCAAGGCTGATGATAAGTCGTTATATCAGACTTAAGCAATACAAACAAGTATCACACCCAGATAAGCAGGTGATAGAGCTTAGAAGATGTATAGTTGATTGTATTGCTGGGTCTTTAGACTATAAGCAAAAGAATTAAATAATTAGAGCTATTAGTGTAGATAATTGCACACATAACTGTGCGAAAGATTCACTAGACTATCACTGTCACATTGATAGCTCTATGATTATTAATTGGGATACTCTTGAGTTAAGACACTCCCTTCTGTGACTTTAGAGATACCTCTATCAAAGGTAAATGGTTTTGCCAGTTTATGTGCAAGTATACCATTAACAGGGTTTTAGAAACCTGTAAGTATCTCTTAAGTCTTTTATTGTAACTAAAATTGAACAGAGGATTCCTAATACTTTCTCAACAACTTGAAAAGTATGAATCATGATGGGAGATGGCAGTACACCATTAGGCTTGCCTTCCTCTGTTCATAATATTAAGAACAAAAAAACGCCTTTGTATGTATATGTTTAATAACTAACTCAAGAGGTAATCACATGGAAATGTTTCTATTCAAATTGTACTGTTATCTACCTTGTGGTAGATTTACATCACCTATCAAGGACTTGCTATCTAAGATAGCCTGTCCTCTCAATGCTGAAGAGCATTTCTGGCACGATGGATGTCCAGCGTGCTGGGAATATGATGAGTGGTTCAACAACTCAGATGATAAGATACCTTCTCAGTATCAATGATGTCAATTAGGCGTAATGGAGTAATCTGTTACGCCTTTCTTTGGTACAATCATAAAGAAAGTACCAATTAATAAACAGGGAGGTTTATAATGGATGAACTCATGGAAGATATGATAACAGAATGTGATGTGTGTGGAAATAAAGAACGCCATCCAATGGCGTGGGGGCATAACTGCTCATCAACAAAAGATTGTAGCGGAACTCAACAAATGTTAAATGAAACTGAAGAATGTGGACATTGTAAAGGTGAATGTGTTATGAATGAAGTTGTACTAATTAAGGTGTAGTAGAGTAATCTGTTACACCTTTTTTTGCTAAAGTTATCATCGTGGTATGTCGACAGCCGTACGGATTAATCCGACTTTCGGTACGATTATGATTGGTTAACTGTGATCTATAGCCAACGGTTTGGAGTGCACCATGTGGAAACACCGGACTGCTGGCCAAGATATAGACGTTAGTTACCCACCAATAATGTAGCCGATGCTTGACACTATCTAAGGAACAATTTAGTGAATCATAAGCGGTGAGACTTTAGCAATAGTTTAGGGGTATTTAATACTATCCCCCTTTCTTCAAATATAAGACTAAAAATGTCCTATATAAAAATGGCAGATTATATTATTACCGACAACCAAAGTGTAATATAATGAGAATGAGTGTTAGCCAGATACGCCAAAAGCCGTATAGCGGACAACTCCGAGAGGGTAACTGGTCTCATTCTCTGCCAAATATTTAATGCTATCAATATATTCTAAGCATCGACGGATGTTGAAGGCATGGATCATTGCAATACGAGGTTCGAATCCTCAACCTTAATCCAAGCGGTAATTGGAGCTTGAAGTATTGATAGCAAAATTTCCAAAGGTGTAGGCTTACGCCTACTCAGATTACTATTATTTAACTCCTTTTTGTGATTGTTACCCTTAACTAATAACATAGGAGGTCATATATGACATACGTAGACAATCAAAATGAAACATCTAAAACAACCAGAAGTCCTTTCTGGTTCACAGATGAGTGGAAGAAGGGCGAAGATTGGCAACAAGTCTATCGTCAAAACCCTGCACATAAGAGATTCTTATATGTAAGGAATGATGATATGACTGATGAAGACGCTAAACGATTAGATAAACTATTATCTGATACTAATGTTAGGCGTTCTGTTCAGCCAATCAGAAAACTTAAAGATGAAACAATCTTCAAGTTTGGCTTAATGACTAATTTGTCATAAGCTACAGGGGTATACGTAATGTATACCCCTTTTTTTGTCTTACTAATAAATAGGAAGGAAATAATATGGATAAAGTATGTCCAGTAATAACATTAGATAACGGCATAAGAATAGCTAATTGGAGTTCACCACATGAATTTAAATTCACTACTGGTGAAATACTCCCGGCTTGTGCTCCTGAAAGAGCTAAAGCAATGAGTCTTGATATAGATGAAACTGTTGTTAGTAATGAAAAATGGAAAGATATTGAAATAAGTACAAATGTACCTGAAACAGTTTATAATGACTTGCGGGAATTACAGCATGACGATGAAATAGATATTATCTTAATTCCATTTATGGTATTAAATGCCATAAAAGACCTTGGTATTATCGATGGCTATTATTTAGATACAGGTGAAGTGGATTTAGAAGAGATTCCGTCTTTATTTAAATTGAGAGTCATTAGGTTAGCAGATAGGGTTACTAAGGAAATATATCCTGATAAATTCTGTATCTAAGGTAAAACATAAGGGGTACACGAAATGTGTACTCCTTTTTTTGTCTATTTAAATAACCGAAAGGAATAACATGAAAATAGAATTCAAATTCGAGACCAAAGGAACATTGTTTGAATCGATAAAGAAAGCGATTAAATCAATTCCTAATGGTATTAAAAATGGAATGGATACCTATAAAAAGAAGAAGTATCAAAGATACTTGAAGAATTTAGAAAGCCATTCTGAACCAGTGACAGAAAATAAAGGAGCATCTTGGTAATGGGACATGAAAGAACGCAAGATTATGTTGAATGGGAAGAAGTTTATCATTCTGAACTGATGATACGGGGCATCTGCCCTAAGTGTCAGGGCACTGGAAAAGAAGAGCATATACATGAGATAGATCAAGATGTTATTGATCGAAATATTGTGGAATGTTCTTCTTGTAATGGGACAGGTAAATATGAAATATTAGATGGCTAAGAAGTAAAATTCTTAGCCGTTTAATATAGGAATTCTGGCTATTAAGAAGTAATTTTTCTATGCAAAAATGACAGATAAAAATGAAATAAGGAAGAATTTAGATTATATGTCTCTCCCTTTTTTGGTTTACAAAAGGAGAAACAAATCATGTTTAGTTGTAGCCTACATAAAAGAAAATATATTGGATCAATTCCAGTTGTTTCATTGGAAAAAGAATTTAAGATAAAAGAATATCATGAATTCTGTAGAAAATGCTGGGAGAAATCAATAATAAATGATATCAAACTCGAAGCTGCAATTGATAAGGCAATCGATAATGATATCGATGAAAGTAAGTTTAGGGAGGTGTAATGAACTATTATGATTAGAGGATTTACAATAGCCGGTAACATCGGTAAAGCGATTGGCTACATGGCTTATGGATTAAATCAATCTATAAAATTGCTTGGCAGAACAGCACGAGGAGTAGCTAATTCTGTAACCAATAAGCCAAAATATAATGTTACTGTGATGGATCATGGTGACATAATTAATGAATATAAAAATATAGATGGTGTACGTGTAAATCAAATTATTACTGCAGTTACACATCTTGAAAAAGATTATTCAATACTGATAGGAAGGAATTATGGAAGCAACAATACCGAAACAAGACCAAGAGAGGTGGAGAATATATGAAAATTTTATTCTACAAGTTGTTAAACCTCATAAGAGGGATTGTTTCAATATGATAAATCAAATGAACCGGCAACAGCTTGAGGCTTTTGTTGGTGAAAATTATGATATGTCATTTCAAATACTAAAGAACTCAACATCCTCAGCACAAAACGCAAGGCTTTTAAGTCAGATAACATATGCGAAAAATTTGCTGAGATTATTGAGTTAGTCAAAATTAGGAATCATGTGGTTTCTATAGCAGGGGCTTGGTTGAATTTGAATTTGAACAGTGAAGTCCATCTATGTAGAAGGTCTCGGTCTATTCAGACAGCGAAAAAACGCCTCATGTCAAGTCCTTGCGAAATTATTGGAGAATATATGTCAAGTAGTGATTATGATTGGAAAACAAATAAGTTAAAGAGAGGATGGCCTTATAAAGGCGATGCTCCAGATGATCCTGAATATATCAAAGATAAGAAAAAATTATTCAATGAAAATGGCAATGGCTGGTGGATAAAACCAGACAGAGTCGAAAAACAGTAGCAAGGAGGAGAAATGAAGTTAGTTAACCTTAAGGTTGATAGAATAAAACCTAGTCCTTTTAATCCACCTGTACGCACAGATCGCACGAACAGTAAGTACAAGGCATTAAGAAGGTCAATTAAACGTGTAGGGATATTGGTACCATTATCGGTAACAAATGACTATACATTGATTGATGGTAACAGGAGACTTGAAATTGCAAAGGAATTAAATATGCAAAAAGTTCCTACAATTGTCAATAGCTCAGAAAGTATGGCAAGATTCGATGAATATTTTGTCGAAGCTAATGAAAATACAATGCCAATGTCATCGGCTCAGGAGTTATATAGATATCTTAAAGGAGCAAAGATATCAAACTCTACAAGAAAGTCAATTGAGCATTTGAAAGAAATTGGCGGTATTAGAGTATTAAAGCAAATACTAAAAACCGGTAAGTCACCAGTCACTTTTCATATAGCTGTAAATCAGTATAAGAACTATGCAAAAGCTCACAATAATCCAAGTGAGTTGCAGCATGTTATGTATTGGATGCTAAACGTTGGGAGTCCTTATAAGCTAAAGAAGGCAATTGGAGATTATGTACCATTGTCTATTCTACTGGAAGCAGTGAAAAAGCGTAAGCCTTTAAAGACGACAATTACGATATAGAGATTTGGGGAGTCTGTTTTGCATTGTGGCCCCTTCCTTCATGATGCTAGGATCAAACCTCGGTAGCAGGCTCTCCTTTTTCTAAATGTTTAAAAATATAAAGGTGAATAATAAATGGATTTAGTAAGTGATTTTATATTTGATGATATGTGCGAAGATATCTTTCCTTATCTTGATGATATATGTGAAGATATCTTTCCTTCACCAAAATATATAATGGAAGATTACAACCTTAGCAAAGAAGATGCTTCAAAGGTGTTTTGGGCATGGATAGCAGAAAGAGGAGTAGAAATGACTGAACATAAATTAAATATCTTAGAAGAAAGATTAAATGACTTAAAAAGGACAGTTAATGACCATCAAGAAGTACTGGAAAAAATAAATAATATACTTGATGGTGCTTTAATTGCTTTTGAAAATCTAAGCGATTTGATTGATAATATATATGCAAGATTAAAAGCAACAGAAGACGCAATAACAGAAGTTAAATGAAATATTTTGGCAAAGAAATGACACCAGAAGATATCCAAACAGTTGAATTTGTCAACAATAGTTTTAAAGACAAATCTTCATACTATAGCTTCGAGAAACCACCGGCTGAGATATCAATAGTATGGAATCTTGATGATTGGTTTGACTGGTTGGATAGGTGTTGGAAAAAAGGAGATAATAATGATAATATCACAACTAATAGACTATCTTATCGACATAAAAATAACAATGCGTAATCCAAATAAACACGATTTCAACGAGATGCGTAAAAACCTTAAAGTATTAAACCTAGATTGTGATGAATGCGGCAATGTTGAATCTACCGTAAACAATTCAGGTGAATTGAAAGAAAATGAATTATCTAAGTGAATGCTGCGATGCCTTGCCTATGGGAGAGTTATATGACAAATCAGGTATTTGTTCATCATGTAAAGAACACGCAATTTTTAAGGCTTGGGATGTTGGCATAAAAATGAAAAATACAAATAAAGATGGATTAACGAAAAACGAAGTTAAAATGGTAATGAAAGAAGTAAATAAAGCCCATATTGAAAAGGCTCAATTTAAAGCATATAAGATAATTAAAGATTTGGGACATTGGAATATGGACTCAAGATCAGCAATAGAAGCGTCTGGATTGTCTCAAAACATATATCTAGACATAAAAAGAAATTTCAATGAACTCAATAAACAATATGGAGGTGACGATAAATGATGATGATACATTGTGGGGGGAGACAAGTTACATTTGATGAGCTTGCAAATATTCCTCTACCTGAAGAAACTGATACATATAAGCCAGTGGCATTTGGAGACTTAATTGCAAATACCTTAAATATATCACAAGGTCTCTTAAAGGATTACGATTACATAGGTTCAGAGCTGGCAGTAGCCGGTAATGACCAAAGAATGTTTGGCGTAATAAAATTTAAATCAGAAGAATCGGATGAAATGGGACTGGCGATTGGTATTCGCTCAAGTTATGATAAGTCAATATCTAATGGATTCTGTATGGGAGCTAATGTATTTGTATGTGATAATCTTGCATTCAATGGTACCGTAACATATATGCGGAAACATACCAAGAATGTAGTAGATGATCTAGAAGAAAAATTGGTGTCTACGATTTGGAATTCACAGAATAAATTCCAGAATATTCTTAGAGATAAAGAGTATATGGCAAACTTGTACGTAAATAACGATCAAGCATATAAATTTCTGGGATTAATGATGGGACATAAGGTATTAAAGCCTAGGCAGGTAGCTAAAGCTTTAATGCAGTGGAAAAATCCTCCAGATGCATTTGGAAATAGAGATATGTGGTCTCTATATAATGCATGTACGGAAGCGTTGAAAAGTACGCCTCCAAACAGGATTCTAGAGTCACATATTAAATTGCATGAATTTGCAACAGCGTGAGAATGAGGGAGGAGTTCCTCCCTTTTCTCCTATTTAATAACTAAAGAGGAACAATAAATGATGGATGATAAGCCAAGGCATCCCTTTGAAACACTGAGAAATGATGATTATGCTCACAGTGTTGAGAAGAAAGGGAAATTTGATTACCTATCATGGGCAATATGCTGGGATAAGATGAAGGAATATGATCCTTCAGCCAGATATGAGCTTGTAGACATAATAGAAACAGGTCAAAGCAAGCTTGTTCATGTTAGATTAACCTATTGGGATCGTAGTCAAGAAGAGCATTGTACTCATGATGAGTATCTTGCAGTTCGTAACTATAGAAATCAATCAGAGAGCAATCCAGATGCAGCTCAAGTGGAGAATACTTTCCGAAGAGCAATAGCGAAAGCAGTTAGTATGGCTACAGGATTCGGATTAGAGTTATGGATTAACGAAGATATACGTGATTTAGACTATGTACCTGAATCCATTAAAGGCAAAACACCTGTTAAGGGTGGAATGACAGTAGACCAAAGCGTTAAGCTGGATCGATTAAGCAGAAATAAGCTTTTGAAAGAAAACGAACAGGCTAAAGTAAATGCACTGCTGAAAGATGCAGATGCAAGCGAAGAAGTTACTGCAGAAAAAATAACACAACTTGAAACATTAATTAGCAAAAGGAGAAAAGAATTGAATACATTAACTGGAAAAAATGACTAATGGGATTATCAACAAAATATGGTAGTAAATCTACTAAGAAATTTATGCCCGGCGTATTTATCAATGATGTTAGTATTGTTGACATAGAAGTAATCTATGGTGGCATGGAATGGCAAAGTGAAAAATATAAAGATGACGTTGGCATAAGTGTTACTATAGATATTGGTAGGGATTTTCAGCCTAAGTTTTATACGGGCGGAAGATTCAAGAGGGATGAGTTTGGCGAGAAAGTAGGCGAAGGCTCATTAAGAAGACTAGATATATTCTTTGATGCTATCGATGTAGATGCCAAACTTGATGACGATGATAAGGTACCTGAAGATGTATTGCCTGATTGTGTAGGCAGAACATTCAAAAGATTATCTTATGTAAAGGGAACCAAGAAGAATGGCAAGCCTAGTTACGCAGATTTTCAAACTGTAGCTGCTCCTGAATCTCACAATGGTGAACTTGTTGCAGAGTTCAAGAAAAACATTGAGAAAGAATGGATCAAGAACTATAAGCCAGAGCTCATGGAAGAGTCTGACGAGTTAGCTGGCTGGTAGATATGAAAAAGACAGCTAAAGAAATCATAGAAGACTTCTTGGCTCTACGCCTAAAGGCTGGACTTAACGAGGTTTCTTCACATAACTTTGAAGTAGACGTTGTTAAACATGGCGTTGTGTACTGGGGGGTGAAACATAACCCCAGTACATACGGCCGCATATGGCGTAAGATGAAGTCTGATAAGGCAATAGAAGCTATTGATGTTCTAAATATAGTTGAAAAGAAAACTAAAAATTCGGAATCGACATGGATACTTCAAACTATTTAATAGAGATGGCAATTGGCAGCGTAGCTAATAGGCATAATAGAGTTACATTGGATGAAATACCAAGCTTTATCAAGCCTAAGCAAGAACTGTATAGATCAATGTTTATTTATGATGAAAGCTTCGATGGTGATATAAAGAACTACGAAGGTACATATGAAATAGATAGAATATTTCTGGATTTGGACATTAAAGATGGAGATATAGAGAATGTTAAAAGCTTAGCTCATGATCTTAATGAGGAAATTGGTGAGGAATTATTTCAAATATGGTTCAGTGGTACTGGATTCCATATTGAAGTAGCTGACTTGTTTCAGCTGGGTGCCGATAAGGAATTACCGGTAATGCTCAAATTGACCATTAAAAATATGTTTCAAAAATATGGAGTAGATAATATCTATGACAGAGCAAGATTAATCAGATGCCATTTTTCGTATAATAAAAAGAATGGCAGTTATAAGATTCCAATATCTTATAGTGAATTAATGCAGCTCAAATATAATGATATTCTTGAAATAGCTAAATCTAATGAATATATTGATTTAGAAATGGACACATCGTTTCCACTTGCCAATCCATTATGGAAAACATATGTAATAAAACCTAAAGCTATTAAGGAGAAAGTTGACAGTGGTGTATATCCTTCCAATGGTGGACTGACTTCTCATGTTACCTGTGTACAGAAAATGTATAATCAGGGTGAGACTGTTGGTAAACGTCATGCAATGCTGCTAAGGATTGCTTCTGCGTGGAAACGCAGTGGTATACCGCAAGAAGGAGCTATGGCTATGTTACGTCAATGGACAACATCGTTCTCTCATGATGAGCTAGAGCGTATTGTTAACTCAGTATATAGCTGGGAGCATGATGGATACGGATGTAAAGATGTTATCATGGATGAATTTTGCGATCCTAGATGCCGGTTCTTTAAACTTAAAGATTATGGCATTGAGGTATATAATGCAAAAAACATGTCTCAATCATTCCTACAATTTGTAAAAACTGACTTCTCAGATAAATGCTTTGATTTAGCTGATATATGGGAATTGCCAAATCCGTATCGATTTTATATCGGGGAATTGGTTACACTAATTGGAGATACTAAGCTGGGTAAAACGGCTTTTGTTCAAAATCTTATTGTAAATACTAACAAGTTTAAGTGTTTGTACTTATCCTTGGAGGTAAATAAGGAGTTGATATACAGAAGGTTTGGTCAAATTGCGATGAATGAAACTAAGTTTAAATTAATTGAACAATATAATAATGAAAATTATGAGTTCATTAATGAATGTGAGAGTAAACTAAAACATCTAAAAGTTATGACTGTTAGCCCAGAGTTAAATAATCTTATTGATGTTATCAGTCAACAGTCTCCTAAGATGTTGGTAATAGATACTATTGATGAGATTAGAGTAGACTATGCAAATGATCCGCTGGTCAAAATACAAAAGATAGTTAGTAAACTAAAAGAAATTGCACAGACAAATGATATTATGATATTTGTTATCAGTCATATCAGTAAGTCTGCATCTTATGAAGGAATACTTGATAAGCATAGTGCAAAAGGAGATTCTGCAATAGAGCAAAAGTCAGATAAACTCTTGGGTATTACTGCACCAAGTAGCAATTCTAAGGCAAGGGTAGTTGAATCAATAGCTGCTAGAGATGAATCTAATTTCAAATTAAAGTTCTGGTTTAATCATGAAACATTTAGATTTGATCAGGTAGTTGATAAACAAGTTGAAGAAGGGGAGAGTAAAGCGTAGTTCCTGTGTCATGCTCAACCAGTAGCTAGTCTTTCCCCCTTCTTTAACCTTTCCAATCAAAGGTACAAGCACATGTTAAAAATAATATATGGAATAGCAAAGATAGAAATACAAGATGATAAAGTGGTAAATGTTTCCGGTACTGATACAACAATTCTGGTAATAGATTACGATAAAAATGGAGATTTACATAAGGGAAGAAAATGCGAAAAAATAATAATGGATTTTACCAATGGATATAAGGATCATGAACCTGTCACTTTTACGATTGCTGAAGATTAAGCATGAAACAATAAAAGGCTATAAAATAGTACTATTTAAAGTTTTAAGCTTTACTATAACGCATGGTAAAAGTGATGGTAATCATATAAACATAAGTGTAGGAATCTTCAATGTGGAAACATTTGTAGGATTTAGCTTATGGAATAGTTTTACACAATAAAAGAGGGGTAATATGATATACAGAATACATAAAGATAATGCCTAGCAAATCAAAAGCCAAAGGAAATAGGATTGAAAGACTTGTAGTCAATGAATTTGAAGAATACGATATAAAGTCGCAACGAGCATGGGGAAGCGACGGCAGATCACTTGGTCTTAATGAAGAAGTGGATGTAGTTGCAGATATATTCCCCGGAAAAGATAGAATTAAAATTCAGGTTAAGGGTAGAAGGCGTATTGCTGACTACATGAAGCCTGATACGTCACTGGTTGATATGCAAGTACTTAAGGAAGATAGGGAAGAGCTGTTGGCAGTTCTGCCCCTTTCTACCCTACTGGCTTGGCTGAAATTGAAAGAGTGCTAGTGACTTGGTTGGCACTGGGGTATGTAACAGGTATGTGGCATACCCCTTTGCATAAGGAAATAAAATATGGATAATAAAGAAGTAACTAAAATATATGAAAGATACAAAAGGTTACGTACAGCTTTGATTGGTATTAAAAGAATAATAGAGGTAGCCTTAGATGAAAATGAATCCAAAAGTAGCAGTGGATATACTGCAAAATATGAAGATACATATATTCAAAAGCATGAAAGACCCAGTGACGAGAAATAAATATTTAGAGGCACTTAATGTAGGAATTAAAACAATTACTCTTAAAAATGAAGTGATATTGGATTTTGATGATGATTTAGAGACACATAAAACAAAATATTATATTGAATTAAGAAGTAAATAATAAGGAGAAACAATGAAATATCAACAGGGCGATGTATTGCTTACTAAGATTGATGAATCTGAAGAAAAAGATACAATTAGACATAAGCAATTAAAGAAAGATATAATGAATAAGGTAGTAATAAGATATGGCGAAGCAACAGGACATCATCACAGGTTTGAATTAAAAGACCTTATTCCCGGTACAGAAGTAGCTGCATATGGGCGTGACTATAGTGATAGAGTTGATGTTATTAAAGTTAATGGCGGAGAAGCAACAATGATACATGAAGAACATAATCCAATAAATATACCACCCGGTATGTATAAAATAAGTCAGGTAAGAGAGTTCGATCATCTTGCAATGACTACAAGATTGGTAATGGACTAATGATAACATCAATATTTAATACAATGAAATCTGAGCCATTGTATTCATGTAAAGAAGACTATATAAATACTGTTAGAAAAATCTTATACGTTAAGGTTAGTAAAGATAAAGTGGTAGGATACTGCGATTCATATGGTATTAATTCATGGAACATAGTTGTAACTAAAGATACAATTGCTCTTAACTTCGCTCATCAAGAATGGGAATTATCCAAATTTATAAATGATGGACATATGGGAAATATAAGTACTAGGTGGCTTAGAATGGCTAGATTAATAAAGTTCAATAATGTAGAAACCGGCATATTTACAAATATGGTGATGGATTATGACTTTAATCTACTAAGTAAACCTCCGAAGAAATCAGATATAAAGTATCGTGAAGCGATAGATAACGATAGAAATATAACAAATCGTCTATCCAGAGCTAGGTATCATAATAAAAAGGCTCAAGAAAGACTGGAATTTGCTGAAAATTCTTATAACATGGACAGTATTCCAATGGATGATATATTCAAATTACAGAATGTATCTGAAAGGCGTAAGCTTATAGCTTATTTCGGTATGGATACTGTATTGGCTTCACTTGAAACTGAAACAGTAGATACAAATCAGATTGATGGGAGACAATACAGTCTTGTTACTATTGCAATTCCAGATAATTCTGATGAAGGATATAGAAAGGGGACATACTTAAGAATGGTAAATCCATCTACGGATGAAATTCATTTTGAAGGTGTTCCTAATGTAAACATACCCGGTAATACGTGGGGTGGCCTTGATGAGGAGACTGTAATTTCAGCTCTTGCTTGGAGAGATTCCGATCCCGAAGGCGAATATCAACCACCGGTAATATTGACATAAAACATTCCTTTACCTTATTCAGTTAGTTGAGGGTGTGGAGAATTGCGTAGGTGATGCATTAGCATCCTTACGCAGTTCTTTTTTAAGGCTGGGTTAGTATCGCCTAAAGAAAGAAAGTCCCGTATTGGGGCTATTAGGGGGCAAAAAAGGCATATCCTGTACTGTAGGTGAGGCTACCTTTTCTTCTTCTTTCGTCTCATCTTAGATAAAGTCACTGCCAAAGATGCCTGCCGCTTAGTGCGAGTAGAAACTTTGGAACCTTTTTTCAAAACTTTGCGTGCATAAGCAGAGGTAGACATACCTGCTCTCTTGGCTTTAGCTTTAAAAGCACCGGGTCTTTTGATGGCTCCCTTTATCCATTTCTTTTTTGATGCCATTATAATGTACCTCCGTGACCTGCTCTTTGTTGTTTGATAAGATTAAGTAATGTTTCTCCAACATTGCCATCTTGTTTATTATCCATAAGTGTAGTCCTACTCTGAAGATTGGGAGCATCTAACTCTGGTTTAATCTTTGATAGCTTAGTTCTAAACTCTTCTGGTAGCTGGTTTAAAATTGATTGGTTCAAAAGATTAAAGGGAGCATCTGCAAACTCTGGATTGTAGGGTTGACCTGTTCCAGCACCGGAACGCATACGTTCATTGTACCATCCTCTTCCTCTGGTTGTACCTTTTACTTCAGGAAAAACGGAAGGTGGTCTAACACCATATTTACTTATTGATGGTAGCCATCCTCCAAGTTTTAAATCTAATTCTTGATATTTAGAAAGCTTAGGAGCACCTCCTTCACCTGCACGGTGACTATATAATTCATGACCAAGTTCATGTCCTAGCGATCTCTGTAAGGATGAACTTTCTCTAATGTAAATATCGTCTCCTTGATGAAAAGCTCCTGATTGAGTAGGGTCTCCACCAATCTCTTTATAAGTTTCTATTGGTATACCATGGTAAACTTTAAGTTGTTCAGATTGTGCACGAGACATAATATCTTCAACAGAACGTTGTGCCTGAGGTTGACCACCAGTAAATACGCTTCTAGCTGATTGCCCTCTAGAAAAATCCATTAAAGACGGAGCTGCATATTGCATATATTCGTTAAGAACCGAGGGGTCTAGTCTGTATCGTGGGTCAATCTTGGGTGGCATTTTCTAATCCTTCTTCTAACATTTTCTTTCTTGCTTCTCTAACCTTTTCTCGATCAATACGATATAATACTTTCTGAACGGGAAGTCTAAAGAAACTCTCAAAGAATTTCTCAGGACGTTCAGTCCATTTCTTTCCAGAGTATATCATGCGTCCAAATGGATACATGGTGTGTATAGTATAGTCTGAGAACTTCTCCCAATCTCCTTGGATAAGCTCTACAAATGTTTGTGGAAATCTAGCGATGGGTGGCAAGGCTACCTGCATGGGTGCTATAGCTCTTGGCAGCGTACCAAAGAAAGCACGATCACGTTCTTTCTTATCACCAAACATTAGATCACCAGTATCCTGTATCCAATCCCATGGCGGTGGTAGTGCAGTGTCGAATACTGAATACATATATGCTCCTGCTAGTGCATAAGTAAACAAGTCCATAAGGAATAAGTCTTTAAACCTGTCGTATGCAGGGGTGCCTTCTTTAAAGCCATAAGCTTTAGCTTGTTTATAAAATTCTTTTCTAGTGCGAACAGATTGAAATTGAAATAGTTTAAATCTTGTTAAGACTTTACCTAAAGCAGTAGTCATGAACGCAGGTCTAAATGCTGAGTGATATAGAAACTGTGTAGTTTCAATACCTTTCATTGCCATGTCAAATATAAAGGGGTCTTTCAAGGTAGCATGTATACCGGAGTCTCCAAGTCTATCCTTAGCCTGTAAAGCATGAGATATGAAAGCATCTATACGATTCTTTCTTTCTGAGAATGCCATAAAAAACCCGCCTGTTTTTAGCATAGTATCTTTAATACCATATCTTTCAGCAAGCTGCATTAATGTCTCATCAGGAGCATTGCTCTTAACATTACGCTTTAATTCCCTTATAAAGTTCTTACCATCTTTGCCTAGTTTCTTGATACCGGAACTTAATGCTTCATTATATTCCAGCTCATTAGCTATATAATTATCAATTACACCTTCTTCGTTCATCCATTGAATAAGTTCTTTTCTTGTAGTCACAGGTTTACCGTTCTTAAAGAAAAGTTCATACTCGCCTTTGGCGTTCTGTAATAGTTTTTTAGTTACTTCAGAATCTCTTTGTGAAGAATACCAGTTCTTGAATGACGCACTACCTGCAGTCATAGTGGCACCACCATATAGGTTGGTCATCATGGTGCCGGTATTAGCAAGAAGTGTAAGTAGGTTATACCTTGCTTCCATTTTACCTAGGTCGTGGATTCTACGTACCCAGTAATCTCTTCTTGCCAATTTATCTTTAGGAGCATTCCTCATGAATGGTAATTTTTTAAACTTACCAGCTTCATGCATCTTTTCAAGAGCTTTTGTTATAGCATAATCAGTAGTAATATAAAAAGGGTTGTTTTTAAGTTTTAAAGGATCGCCTTTATTAATACTCTTTTGTATTCTATTTGTTAAAAGAGTTGGATGTCCTAAACTATTTTTAAGATACATATAAAGATAATCAGACCATAGATCGGTATTGCCTTCATACCCGTTGTCTTTAAGAATCTTTGATTGTTTACTGGTAAGACCTTTGTCAAGTACTTTACTTTTCTTAAAGGTTTCAATTTCTTTGTTTCCATAGATAGCAGCTATGTTAGAAAAGTAACTGCGAATAATCTGTTCTTTGTATTTATCAAAGACTACAGGTCTTTTGTCGTATCCATCTAAAAATTCCTCACCTCTTTGAAGAAGGTTTTTAGGCTTACTATCATAACCTACATCCTCATATTCCTTATCTAAGAATTGAGTTTCTAATTTCGCAGATTGATTTAAAGAAACGTCTCTGAACATTCCAAGTTCTGCTATTGCATTGTCATAAGCTCTTTGAGCATCACCTTCTGATCTACCATCTGCAAGAGCAGCTTCACGTCTTTTCTCTGCAATACGAATAACAGATTTGTCAAATTGACGTTTAGCTTTTTCGCTAAATCCATAGTTAGTTCTAGGATAGTATCTGTCGGGCTCAATATATCCAAATCCCATTTGTTTAATAAAGTCGTTCTTCTTTCTATATGCCTCACGCCTGTCTTTAGTTACTTTGCCCTTACCTTCTCTGGCTAAGGCTTTCTCAAGACCAAGTTCCCATTGGTACCTTAAAAGTGATTCTACACCTACTTGAGGTGGTCTCTTGTTAAGTTGTACCGGGTTTAGTACTTGTTTAAAGAATCGTTCAAAATTGAACCTGCCGGTCTTGGATTCATATTCCATGTATTTATTTATTCTACCGTACTTAGGATTCTTTGCAGCATCTATTTCTTTAACAAAGTCAAACCTGCCATCCTTACCATAGGTATATAACCATTCCTTACCTACCTTGTCCATAAAATCAGTTACTCGCTGATCGTATACATTAAGCCATTCCTGCCCAGTCTTACCTTCAATGTTTCTTGCAAGAAATTCATTATACTTCTTGTCAGTTAAAGGAGCTTCTTCTGGATTACGTTTATTAGAAACAAGCTCTGTTAAAGTAAATTGGTCTTCCTTACTCATGAATCTTCTATAGTCAAATATGTTGGTATTATCTTCTAATAACCTATCCATATATACATTCTGTTGAGTATGTATCTTTCTAAAGAAATCACGCATTGCAGATAATGGAGTTAAATATCTTTTTATCTTTATTCGCTGCGGCCCCTTGGCAGTCATAACACCAGTAATGTATTGCTCGTAGACCTTTACTGATTTAAATAATTCCTTATCACTAATAGTTCTGGGGTCTTTGAGCCAGTTCCACCAGCTAAATTCTTTAGGCTTTCCAGTTTTAGTCCATTCAAAGTAGGAATTCATAGCTCTAATGTCGTTCATATCAACTAATGATGCATCTTTAGGGGCACCTTGCCGGTATGTAAAGTCAACTACCCAGTCATTAAAGCTATCTATTTGTGGATTCTCTTTAATGTGTTCTCGTAGTTTTTGGATTTCTTTTACATCTTTGTCTGTAAATGCAACTATATCTATATCTTCGGGAAGTATAGACTTGCCGGTTGCGGTCTTAACGGTTGTATCTGCAATCGATATTGCTTTATCTACATTCTTAACTTGTTCTTTGTAGTCAGTAGTAGTTTTAATTAGTGGCTCTTTTAGTACCTCTTGTTTACCTACAGCTTCAGGGAATGCGGTTGACCTATCATATAGTTCTTGCATCTTGTCAAAGAAACTTCGTTTAGAAGAATTCATTATTGCATTAGAACCAAAGACTGCATTCTGAACACGGAATAAATTCTTTCTAGAGTCAATTGGTTTGCCAATAGAAGAAACCTTTACTCTAACTGGAACCATTAAAGCTGTATCAAAGTATTTAAGTAAAGGCATAAATGGTATATTGTTTTGTTTAGCAAATTTCATTATACCTTTTTTGTTTTCATTTATAGCTTTATCATATTCTCTAACATTATAAATCTTTTCTATACTTTCATGCTTGGCTGTACTGCCATATAAACCAATAGATAATTCACGGGCATTATTATATATGCGGGTTAATTCTCTTTTTATATCTGGTATGTTTTGTTTTTTACCTTCAGAAAAACTTCTATAAACATCTAAGGCGTTCTCATTTAGAAGTTCAGATAAAGACATCTTTGATAAATTTATATTTATATCATCAAATAGATTTTTAGGTTCTGGATATACATCATTAAGATTCGATAATGTTTTAAGGGGACTCTTTGATACACCTAAAAATTCTCTGATAAAGTCTTGTTCTTGTTTATCATTTGAATACTTTTCAGCAGTTAGTTTAATATTCTGACCAAAGGTTTTAGCATCCCCTATGTCATCAAGACGTTTAAACAATCCTTTTTCAATTGCGTATTTGAATTGCCTACCTGCTGCCTGTCCAAATTCAGTATTTGAAAGCTGCTTATCTTGGGCTAAGGTTAAAAGATGTTCATACTTTTTATATAAAGGACTAAATGGATTTGTTTTAAATGCTGAATGGAAATCTAAAATATTTTTAAACTCTGGAGGTAGCCCTGCTTTTTTTGATTTAGGAACTTTACTTCCATCAATAGGATAACCGTCTTTCTTTATTGTAAAAAGATCGTTATAAAGTCTTGCCTTAATCTTATTAATATTATCTATTTTTAAATACTTTGTAGAATCATTGCTTATATTAATAGCAGCATATACATCTTTGATGAATTTCTGCATACCGCCTCTTTTAATTGTGAATTCTAGTCCGCCATATTTAATTGTACCACCATTATTTTTGGCTTGTGCATGTATTTCAAACAAAGCATCTCTCATAGCTATGGCCTGTCCTCTTATGGCAGCCCCTTGCCGCCCAGTTGCATAAGCTTGAAGTCTATGTATTGGGCTGAATTTAGAATAAGCTGGAAGATTGCTTTCAACAGCACCGTTTCGTATCATTAAAGCAGCTTCGTCAAGACCATCTCTCTCACCCTCGGCTTTTAATACTTCTCTTCTGTGTGTTCTATCACCATTTTGTATTATGAATACAGAGTCTGCGTCTTTATCTGCGCCACCCAGATATTTGTCTGCCTTTCTATTGGTTGTAATTCCGGCTCCGATCTGATTTGTAAACCCTCTAAATTTGACAGCACGTGTACCGCTAATAGCATCAGCAGGGACACGTATAATAAGAAGATCAAGTGCATCGTTAAGGTTCTTAAGAAGTTTTGCCTTACCCACTGATTTAATTCTATTGCTAAGTTCTGCAGTTTTAGGCTCAATCGTAGCTTTGTATAATTCCCAAAGCGTTCCAAGGTCTGTTTCACCATTATCATTTATTACCTTTTTATTAAAAATTGTATTTAAAAAATCTATTTGTTCTTTTGGTGCTTCAATTTTAGTAGTCATTTTTTTGTGTGCATTATCCAAGAGAACTTCGTCTACTGCAATACCTTTAGTTTTAATCTGAGGAGCTTCTTTAGTAGGAGCCGCTAATAGATTAATTTTTACTCCAGATTCAATATCATCTATTACTTTCTGATTATGCATTACACGACCTAAGTCCATAGGGTCTTTAGGGTCTATATGAAAATAATGTGGTTTATTGTTTTGATCTGTTATTTTAAATATATTATCATATTTAAATGAAATATTGTCTGGTGATATTTCTGGGAAAAACCATTCTGCCATATCAGAAAAATTTTCAACCCATTTTGGTACATCTCTTTTCCCTAAATCATATAGAATGTCTATGTCTTTGCCTTTGCCTTTTTTAGCAGTACTACCAATCAAATAAATATTTTTGACCTTACTATCACCAGATACAACTTTGTTGGCATAGGTTTGCAGTTCTTCTTTTAATGGAGACTCAAGACCTATTGGAGCTGCTTTAGTTTTGATCCTTGGATCAATAATATCTGCGTTATAATAAACATCTTTAGTTACTGGATTCATCCAAGCTTTGCCGCCATAAGGCCAGAAAGGAGTAGTAATTCTTTTCATAAGATACTTTCTCATCTGATTCATATATGGTTGGCGTATCTTTTCAAAGAATACGCTTGGTATAAACTTGCCTTGAGCAAGGTTAAATAAATTATTTACTGTATTATGATAAGCATCAAACCGCTTGTCTGAATCAAACTCAAATGATTCCATTAAGATTTCATCTTCTTTTGCAATCTTCTGCATAGCCCTGCGCATTATATCGCCCTCTTTACCGGGCTCTGCGAGCTTTTCGAATATAAAATCTAAAGGCATTTGATCTATATTCTTGATACTCTCTCCTAAGAATTTTTCAATATCATCAAAGTTTTTACTTTGCTTATATGACTCAACCATTGGTTTGGTCTTTTCTGTTCCATCCATATACTTATAGTAATGATTAATAAATGTTTTTAATGCCTTAGGAGACTGTAAAGAGTTAAGAGTAATAAACATCTGCCTTGGTATATTTGTACCTTTAACTGCTTTAATTGCGTCTTCATATGTAGATGGATTAATTCTTAAGGACTTTAAGTTTGTATGAATAATATCAATGTCACCACGTGATGTATATTCATTTGTCTCTGGATTATAATCAAACTTAGTGCTTTTCATATCACCCGGTATTTTGTTAGAAGACTCAAAAGTAACAAAATGAAGATCATGATCTTTTATTATCTTTTCTATAGCACTTTTTTTATCTCCTGTAAGCTCAGTAGTTTTGCCGCTACTCTTAATAAACGCTATACCATTTCTATCGTTTAGCCTACCAGCTACTACTGGTTTTACATTTCCAAATGTAGGATTAAAACCCATAGCTTTAATAATATCTTTAAATACGTTAGTTCTAAAGAATAGGCCACCATCGGTTTCGCTGTTTTTTGGATCAGCATCTGAATTAAAATCTTTATCTCTCAGTACCATAAAGCGTAGTTCTGCACCGGGTACTGATTCTGCAAATGAAGCCTCATGCATGGGAATGCCTGAGAATTCAGCATATCCCTGCATGCGTTTATTAAAGTCGATTGCATCATTGAAGTATTTTTTATTTATAACTTCAGGTATCTTAGTAAGATCAGGTATGTTATTAGTTTTTTTATAACCCTGATTTATAAGTTCATGGAATATATTGGAAACAAACTGGCGTTCATGTATTTCAGGATTGTTTTTAACTAATTCTGGAAAACGATTATTAAATGTTTCTTTAGATATCCTATAGTAATTAGAAAACTCAGTACGCATTTCTGGATCAATGTGCTCAGCTAATGTTCCAATGGTTAACCTCTTTCCATTGATAACATCATTATATGGAGCAACTAACAATACACTTTTGTCTTTAATACCGGCATAAATATATTCATTCTCTTTATGCAGCTCAGTAACAATTCTGGGTAACTTGTCTACATTTTCTACTGTAGTATTAAATTGCCCTTTGAAAGTATTATAGTCAAATATATTTAGGCTTTCTCCGTTTATCCTGATAGTGTTGAGAAACTTAAATTCCCTGCCTTCATTAAATACATCAACGATAGGACTGTCAAAATATTTGATACCTACATATTTTAGATTATCATCAATCTTATTTTCTTTAGTAAGGATATTTGAGTCTGCATCAAATACATATACTTCATATCCACGTTTAGAAGATTGATGGAATAACTTTCTTAATGCACGTTCATTCTTTGGATTATCTGCGAATTCTCCATAAGGACTGCCTCTAACTGCATCTATAAAGCTTTCTACATCAGGGGCTTCCTTGGCATAACCTTCTGCCTCTTGTGAATTTTGATCTATTTTTCTTTGAATATCTCTTGATATATCATCTGGAGTAGTAAGCTTTGCTTTTTCACCTAAAGAATTATATATGGATTCACTGGCAAGACGAATGCTTACTGTAGGGGGATGAGAGTCATCCATATAATCCATACGATCATCTGTTGGTATATTTTCATTTGATTCTATAAATGACCATGCGGTTTTGCGCCTCATATATTCTTTATATGCCAGCTTCCGGTATTCAGTATTTATATCTTCTGGAGTAGGATTTCTTTTATCAACCTTGGCTCTTCTTATTGCTTCTGCATTTGGATCGCCTTCATATACTCTTCCTAACCAATCCTTTGCTTGTTCTAAAGATTGCTTCTTAACATAATTCTGTGCATTAGTATTAAGATCATTATATCCAGTCATGGATTCAGGAGTAAAAATAAGTTCTTGACGTTTTGTATCAATGCCTTGGATAAACTTGCCCCCAGCTGCTTCAGCTGCAGGTCTAGATGAGTAACCAAAAAATCCACCTAATAGATATTCATATATCTGCTTTTCGATAGGTTCATTAGCAAGTGTAGAAGGTATACCTGTTATTGATGCACCTAGGCCAGCTTTTAATGCGTTCTCTGCTTTCTTTACCTGAGCAGGGTTTCCTGTTTTAAAAACATTTCCAAGCCTTACAAAGTTACCTATACCTCCAAAGGCTCCACCTACAAGAGCACCACCTAGAAATGTATTTATATATTCGTCAGGCCCAGCCCATATATTAGATATCATGGTAGCAGTACCAAGTCCTACCGATTCTTCTGCGATTGATCTTGCTACTCCACCGGCTTTCATATAGTCAAGAGTTTCTAATTCTAGTTTAGATATACCTTTACCTAGCCCAGCCTTGGCTAAGCGTGATCCAATCATTGGTAATGATATTTTATCTAAAGTACCAATAATAGGTTGGGCTACTCTTTCTACTCTTTTGGCAGCTTGTGCGGCCTTAGATGTAGCACCTACAAGTGCACCTATTCCTTTTATGGAAGAGGTTACTCCTCTTAATGGTAAAGATAATATAGAAGGGGCGAAACCTGCAAGGTGTCCTAAGCTTCTTGCTATGGCTTCATATGTGGTTCTGGGTTGTTCGTCAGGTGGTACTAGAGGAACTAGCCCACGAACAAATCCTCCAGCAAAGTTTTGAGCTAAGGATGTAAGTGAAGTTGAATCCTGTAAGGGTTTAAATTCTACATCAAATTCGTTAGCTCTTTCCTGAAGCATATCAAGTTGGTCGTCACTGAATAGCTTCGGGTTAGACCTATATAGATTAACTAGGCTCCGTACTTGACTTGCCTCGTTATAGTAGGACATTATGGTTTAGTAAAATGTGCCGCCGCCGGGGAGACCAAATGTGTGTGGAGGTAATAAGTTTTGTCTTGCAGGGGCTCCTAAAGCACGAGTACCAAAAACTTCACCGGAGCCATAAACCACTCCACCACGTATTTCTCCAGATGCTGGAAATCCTCTTGATGTTCTTGGAAGACTATAGGCACTTTTTAATAATCCTGCACCACCTAAGGCTCCACCTAATAAAGCACCTGATGCAAGTCTTGATGGAACACCAGCTGGGTCTTCTAAGATGTTCATCAATGCCATTCCCCCACCAACTCTACCAGCTTGAAGTGTTCCTTGTAAAGCCCTATCGCTTGCGTTAATAATTTCTTTTGTTTTTCTAGGCAGTTTCTTAAGACCCGCTTTTACTACTGTAGTGCCAAGCTTTGCACCAGCTGCAAATGGAACTGCGAGCCCAGCTAAGGATAGCAGTCCTGCTACCTTTTCTGCTTTTGTTTCTCCGAATACAGATTCACCTCTTGATTTAGGTCTCCAATCTTCTGGAAGCGCACCAAAGGCAAGGTTATCTACAAGATCAAAAAAGAACTTTTTTATAGCCTTGCTTTCTGGTTTGAATGGAAGTCCCATCTTTGCAGCAATCAGAGCTATTTTTTCAGCTTCAGAATCTGTATATTTTTTTGGGTCTTCGTTATATTGATATACTAAATATTTAGCTCTGTCTAAAGGATTCATTATCTATTACCTTTCGAATGGATTAATTGGATATTGATCTGCCAATTGTTGCATACCCTGTGGTTCACTTGGGGATACACCGGCTCTAGAATAATCTTCTTGTAAGGAAAACATGGGACTAGTTAAATGACCGCCTAACCCAAGAGCCGATAGAGCATCATTGATTGCAGATGTTCTAGATGGCTGCATTGAACCAACAACTAGATTTAAAAGGCTTGGGTCTATAATAAGATTGTCTGGAGGTGGGATATATTTTGGTACCCAGTCTTCTGGGTTAACATCTTTCTTAAGTGTATTAAGGTCTTTTAATGCCTTTGTATATTCCGATTTATCACGAAGACCAAAGGTTGATAGCTTTTTCCCAAATATTGTTTCAGGAACATACTTATCTATTCTTTCTAAATGTTTTTTATATGTATTGGGAGATAAATAAGGTACATAGTTATCTTTATATTGGTCTTGTATTTCACCATGTTCAGATGTGTATGCTTCACTCGCTACTTCATCTTCTCTAAGTTTTGCTCTTGCCTCTATTTGAGATTTAAAGACTTTAGATGCATAGGTTTGACGATCATATGCCATGTCAAAGAGCGTTTTATTTCTTGCCTCTGCAGCTTCACGTAAATTCTGCATAGCTTGAAACTGTTCATGCTGCTTATCTTGCCTTCGTAGTTCAAGAGCATATCTTGGAAGCTGATCCATTAATTGGTTTGCGTAATCTTGTCTTATTTGTAATGCCATAATTTATCCTCTAGCCCCTGTATTCATATCAGAAATATCTTTTTGAGGCTGAATGCTGGGGTCATATCCTTCTTGATTTTGATTACCATATTGAGCAGTATTTCCTTGTTGTTGCTGTTGTGCAAGCCATGCATCGTATGCTGGGCCAGTTCCACCTTCTGCATAGTCTTCATAATTATCATTTCCTGCATCCCCTCCAAAATTATAATCCCATGACATGTCTCCAATTATATCTCTATCAGTTACGTTTCCACCCGGTGACCCTGATGAGACGGAATCATTAGCACCAGTTCTAAATCTACCCAAGTCCGCACCACTATTAATTAAATCTAGTAATCTATCTCTTTGTTTTTCACCATATTTGTCTCTTAATCCATACACATCTTCTTGGAATCCAAGTCCTAATTGTCCTAATTGATTTTGATATGCTTGGCCTAAAAACCCGCCTTCTCCAATTTCTGATTGTATACCTGTTAACTGTGATTGCGCTCTTTGAGTTGCTTCTCCAAATCCAGCTTCAATGCCTTTACCTTGTATATCAAATCCTTTCATTTGCCTAGAAAGATCAGACTCTATCTGTTGTTCTCTAGCGCCAATTCCTCGTCCTTGTATACCAAATCCTGACAGTTGTCGTTCAAGATCAGACTGTACCATTTGTTCTCTAGCTCCAATACCGGTAAGTCTATCTCTAAGATTAGCAACACCTCCACCTAGTTGTCCTATATATGCCTGTCTTGCACGTTCTGATTGTGTCTGTGCAGCTCCACTTCCTGCAAAGCCTCCTCTACTTGCGGCTTGTCCTGCTTGCTCACGCATAGCCATAAGTCCTTGTCTGCCTCCAGTATAGGTTTCAGATATTCCTCTTTGGGCTCCAGCTCTTTGCCTTCCTAGTTCTCCAGTTTGAAATGCAGCACTTGCTTCAGCTGCGCCTCTTTGGAGTCCAAGTTGTTCTCTTTGTCTCCCAAGCTCCCCAGTTTGAAATGCGGCACCAGATTCTGCAGCTTCCCTTGAAAGTCCAAGTTGACCCATTTGTCTTCCCATGGCTTGAGCAAGATAACCTTCTTCTCCAAGTTGAGAACCTAATAATTCTGCTTGTCTTTCGTATTGTCCTAATTGCCGTTGATATCCAAGACCGGCTGCTTCTTGTCCAAATTCTAATCCTTTTTGAGCAAACTGTTCTCTTGTGGGGTCGTAGTCAGAAAATATATCTCCGTATTCTTTCTGTAAAGCCCCTACATCATATCGACCACCTAAAACAGAATGTAAGTCTGTACCTAGTACATCTTGCTGACCATATTCTTGATAGTATCCACCAGTACCTTGTGGGTCTGCTTGTGTGGTACGAGTTGGTTCAGTGGTACCTTGTGGGTCTGCTTGTGTAGTACGAGTTGGTTTATCTGTGGGGCCTAGTTTATCCCCAAAAACTCCAGACCAATCTGTATCTTTTCCAAACAATGGCTTACCCCCAAATAATTGATTGTTTATAGAAAAGCCTTGTAATTTGTTTCTTGGCATAATTATTTACCCCCGTGGTGTTAGCGGCCTATAGTAGCTTGATTGAGGTATTGTATTTGGGAATGCTCCAGTGCCACTCACTATATTTCCAGATAAATATTGATTCCACATTTTTTCCCTATTACTAAAACTAGAATCTATCCCAAGTTTTTTCATTTGTTTTATAAGCGATTCATTAGGATTGAATCCCATAGTTGTAGCTAAAGTTCTATTTTGTGTTGCTGACCCAGCAAATTTCTTTGCTGTAGGTAGGCTTTGTTCAACAGCACTTTGTAATATTGTACTTCTGACGGGAGGAGTAGCAGCAGCAGTTGGTACTGCACCGCCTGCTCCCGGCCCCAAGTTTAAAGTATTTGATATCCCACTTGGGTCACTCCAAATTCCTGAACTACGTCCTGCTCCACTAGCTATTCGTCCTGTATTTACTCCACCAATAGGTTTTGTTCTATTGAATAATTGCTCTACAGGTACAGTATCTATACCCGGGATATCAACGCCCTGTCTCATTAACATATTTGTTGGTAATTGATTAGGGTTAAGGCCAACAGCTGTTGAAGCCGTAGGAGCCAATGGCATCGGGCCAGTCATAGTGCTTTGCATAGCTGTACCTATTTTACTTCCACCTAAAGCTGCTGTTGTCTGTCCAGCTGTAAGCATAGACGGAGTAGGAACACCTGCAGCTGTCAGTTCAGCTGGCATTTGTAAGGCTTCATTTATTTTCATACCACTAACATCTGGTTTTAATAATTCTGCTGGAGCTGGTAATACTGTTTCTTTACCAATTAATGATGCTATTTTGCTTTGAGCATATGCTTTACCGCCTTGCCATGCACCTTGTATTCCAGCTGCTTGGGCACCTTGCATAACTGCTTGCCCTCCAGCAGTTGCACCCATTGAGAATACACTAAAGGCATCAGTTAATCCTCTTACATTAGCCATTCTATTTAAATCTCTTTGGGCTTCAAACTGATCCTCTCTTAAATCTGCTGCTGTATCTCTATAAAGTTTTTGTTTGTTAACATCTGTTTCTCTGATGTTTGTAGTTTGTTGTCCATATTCAGAACCCAGTCTTGATCCTACACCTGCCAGTCCAGCAGTTACAAACAATGAAGCTCCACCGGTTACTGGCGCAAGAGCTAGACCAAGTAATGATCCGCCTATGGTACCAAGAAGTCTTCCAAACCCCATTTTACTGCTACGCTTTTGAGTATCCCGTTGTGCTTGACGAGCTGATTCTTCTAATTTTCTTTGTTCACTTCTTCGCAATAAAGCAAAGGTTACGTCTGCTGTACTTGCCATTTTATATTCCTGTGAATTCCATGTACCAGAGTTTTCCAAACTCTTTACGGTACACCCTTAATGTTTTACCACCTGCTAATACTACTCGTTCGTCCCCGTCACTCATCTCAGTAATAGATGGTTGCTGTCGAGACGCCGAAACCTGTGTTTTCTTGGTCTGTTCAAGTCTTCTGAGTCTTACATCTACGTTACTCATGTAACCCTCTTGTGAATCGGTCTGTATTCAATAGATATATCATTGATTTTAATTGTACCCTGATTTGTTGGGTTAGAAATCTGTAATTGCATACTTTGACATTCAACTGGAGATGCGGGGTATGCATATAAAACATCCCAAACATCACTTGTATCAGCAAAATTACCAGTAAAAGCACCACCACCGGCGGAAGCAAAATTACCTATACCATCTATTGCGTAAGATATGGGAGTGGTCTGAGCAGCGCTTGACTGATATGTCACTCTTACCCCGTATACCTTTTTAATATGTCCCGGGTCTCCAAAATCTATATCTTTTGTCTTCATAATCCATTTAGTTGCACTAACGACATCTCCGCCACTGGTTTCTGAAATTCCTCGTTGTGAAGTAGCTGACCCGGAAACTGCGGCAATACTATTAAAAGCAATGCCACCAGTACCATCTGATATAAAATTAGAAAATGCATAATCTACATCCCCCGTGGCATTTTGGGCTTGCCATACCCATGCACGGCTATCAAAATTATAAGTATATACACCACCATTGGGGTTAGCAGCAGAGATGGATATATTATTTGCCATTACATAGAAATTATTAGTCTTTTCATGGAAGGTTACTTGTGCATGACGTGCATCTGTAACGCCTATATTCGCCATCCAAACATTCTGCGGTATCTTGCCCTTAATAAGATTAGTTATATTACTCCCATTATAGAAAAAAGCTCCATATTTGTTTGCCCAGAAAATACCATCCTGTCCATAGAATACTCCAGCTTTTGAGGCTACGCCCTTATTCCTTTCGGTGGATTCTAAGAACCAATTGCTTGGCGATGGAGACCCAATATTAATAACATATAATGTTTGTCTTTTAAACGCAAACAGACGGTCACCATAGGTTGCCAACGCTGTATATTCATCCGAATCCCCCTTGACCACATCAATAAAGAAACTGCGGGGGAATGTTTCATACTTACCGGGTGGAGTATACATAATCCTATCGCGCATTCTTTTTAAGGTTGTCCCGCCAGCATCTTCATCAACCATCTGAACATTGCAAATAAATGCTCTCCTGTTTGCGATGATTACATCTTTATAACTCTCCCCATTCGCAGATAATGTTATTGAATATTCATCTGCCCCAAATCCATTTAAAATAGTATATGTTTCAAGGTTTTCAGATGTGAGAATTAATGTATCTACCCCGGCTTCCGAGGCTCCCCCACCTACCGCCCATGGACTATATTCATCATCCATACCCGTTCTACAGCCGTCTCTTAAATTCATATCAATCAGTAAAGACCAAGGTTCGTTGGTTCCATCGGGTCGCATATAGACTCTGGCGCCAGTAATTCTTTCATCGTATGCCGGAGAAGCATTTACGTCAATATCTACATAATCTCCAGAAACTGTAGTAAACGTATTGTTTGATGTGGGAATGTAAAGTTTGGACTCTTGTCCACCCCTGTAAATAAAAGTACCGGCTATCTGATATTTCTTAGCCGCAAATTGTCCAATTATAGTGGAGCTTGTAGCAGGACTATCCACATTCAAATGGAACCCCGTTCCCGCAGACGGATATGAAGAAGCGTGAATAAGTAATGCAGTTGGCGGTGATAAATCACAATCATTAGCATACCAATCATCATAAGTGTCTTTTGCGGCACCTGCATCTTCAAAATGAATCTGCTTTACATATCCATATTGCTTTCTTTTCAGACCAACGTTATAGGCGCCATCTGCTACTCTCAATGTATCATCAGAAGCAAAGAATACACCATTAGCCAATCTTTCCATGGCTACGGTTCCAGCCTCAGATGATTCCGTAGCAAAAGCCGTAGAGGTGGACATATATGTCCCGCCACTATAAACATTTGAAACTCTTACAATTCTATTGTTAGCTGCGGTATCTGAGCACCCACTTATTCTTAATACATCGCCTTCCTGAAAGTCGTCCCCAAAATTAATTGAACCACCAGCACCACCCCTTGTAATGTTCGTATTAGTAAATTGTACTTCATTGGCACTAAAGGTTTTTGTGGTAATTGTTCCCATGTCCGCTACCCCACTTAAAGCGCCAGTTACATCACCTTTTAATGATAACTCGCCAGTCCTTGAATCTAAAGCAGCTGTCCATCGCTCACCAACATCCTTGGCAGCGGCACCACCCTCTCTATCTGATTCAAAATAGAACAATCCACCGCCGGGATATGAATATATATCTGCTGGACTCAGAACTCCATCAGTAGCATATATTTCATTAGCAGTACTTACGCTACCGGCAATCCCAAGGCTAAGGTTATCAGCCTGAGTAAGCTCCGTAGGAGATATATCTCTGGCGTCCCTTATAAGGTTTAGTCCACCGGTGAAGTCATTCAATTTATAAAACTGCTTAGGCATTTATTCCTTTATCTCAAAGTGAACCAAGTCGTCAAATTTATTATCCTTAGTTTGGGTGTCTTGATTCCAGTCACCACCCCAACGAATATTCAAACCCTTTTGTTTCGCCACTCCGAGAACAAAACCGCCAAAGTAATGAAACCTATCGCGGTCGCTCCAATCAATAGGATAAGGAGCCACATCAACAGCAACAGAGGGAAACTGATTATGTTTACCATTTGGGTACTTAACCTTACTCTTGCCGTCGTTATAGGCTTTATTTTGTCGTTCCTCTCCCCGGTGCCCCTCGATAATGGTACAATCGAAATGCTTAACTACCTCGTAAAAAAGCTCTTGCAGTCTCTGGTCGCACGTCTTTATCCTGTTTATGGAACGACTCCCAAAACGAGGCATTAGTTGAAACTCTCCAACATTTCTTTAACTTCCTCCCAAACCTCATCATCTTTTTTAGATTTGGTGGAGCCAACAGCATAATCGCCAACCATCATTAGCAATTTAACCATTCCTACCCTGCGAGCTAAACGCCGTATCATTTTCTTTAACATCGTCTTTCCTTTTTATTTATTATTTGAAGCCTTACCGAAATTTGCACCCAAGAAATTGACGACATCTAAAATCATTTGAACTATTCTGTCATCGCTTTTGTTTGGTGTAATGGACGCTATGACGGCAAACCCACCAACGATACCAGCGACTGCTGATAAGATTGCCATATAATTGTCCACAATTGTACTTATTAATTCACTCATCTTAACTCCTTGCGTTAAAAAGCCAGCCAATAAAACCAGAAAAGGCTACGGTAATTACAGCACCAATAGCTTTAATAGCTGATGTCTGCTGTTCCAATGTCCTAACTCTTCCGTTTTGTTCCTTTACTAGACTTTTGATTTCATCTACAGTATCTTTAATATAATGAATGTCACTATTTTGCTTGGCACTCATAATGGTCAATTCCTCTAATCTTGTTTGAGTATCTGTTCTCCAATTGTCCACTTGATTCTTATTCACTTTGAGTTTATCCTGCCCTTTAAGTATGCTAGGTCGTCTGTAACATCATTTAATTCCTTCACTATGTCTTCTCTATGTCTTTGAGAGATTTCATCTGAGCGATTCCATCTATCCAACATCTTTAATACTATTCCTTCTACATTAGCCATCTTAGTCTCAGCTTTGGCGATTGATTGTCTAATCCCATCTAAGTCTTCATTCTGTAGCTTTTGACTTTTAATCAAATTGATTATCATCATAGCAAACAAAACTACTATTATTCCAACAGCACCATATTCTGCATACAGGCCAATCACTTTAGAATCAACCACCTAGAACTTTTTTAGTTGCTCGCAATCCAATTACAACCAATGCTCCTAACGCTACGGATAAGAACATATCCTCTCGGATACTAAAAGCAATTATAATAGATTCAATCATCATAGCCGAGACTATAGCTTTATCTATTAAACTACTATTCTGAGTCTTCGCTATCTGACGATTCATCAATAGAAGATTTCAAAGCATCAACGAATGCCTGTCTTCCAAATTGTAGTTGTTGAAGATTGAACGTCGCACTATCAATCTTCCTGTTTAAATCTGATAGATGTTGCACCATCAGCTTCTGATTATCATCAAGCTCGTCAACGGAATATTCAGCTCCGTCGATGTTAAGAAAAGGCTCTTTTTCTTTTTTATTTTGTTTTTTAGCCATTTTAACTCCTGTTGTTTATTCATTGTTATCATAATAATTAGCGATTAATGCAATCGGCCCTATCAAAAGGCCAGTCCAAAAAAGGATGATTGCAAATTCTATCATCAATACTTATTCCCCATCTAATTTCTAATAACCTTTTAAAACCACCGAATGCCAATTAATAGCTTTTCGGACTTGGTCTGTTGTTAAATCTAAATTACCATCAAAATCTGCTTTCCATACTTTCGCCTTCTTCCCATCTTTAAACAAAACCACACTTGGAAAATTTCTTAATCTTAGTTTTCTCACAACATCGGGAACTTTTTTAACGGGCAATATCATTATTTGTGTTCCCATATATGCAGAATCCCCCGATATTATAAAATCCCCCCGATAAAAGTTGCTTCCATCTTCCGATGACCAATCAGAAGTAAACCTCACTAAATGCATTCCTTTGTAGATAGCACCATAAAAATTCGCATCGTTTACTTCTTGTTGTACTGGTTGACCAAATGCCAAAGACATTAATAGTATTAACCATTTCATTGTACTGCAATCCTTAAGTTTGTAATCTGTCTATTTAGTTCTTTAATTTCGTTTTGCATTCCTTCAATAGCTTCGTAGATGTCGTCTTGGTTTTCTTGAAGGTTACCCACTTGTTGTTTGTACTGCTCGTAAGATGGACTCCAGTTATAACCTTCTGCTTTGCTCGGATATTCTTCATCAAATAACGATAAAGGCACAGGCAATTCTTTGGCTTCCTGTATGTCGGATTGTAGCATATACCACATTCCTACAAGTGAGGCTATCCCCATTCCA
>Ga0080013_1000792_pt1 | contig 43532 bp, 39 predicted proteins | sample ETNvirenome_6_85_FD_69236 | JGI IMG/M metagenome (GOLD analysis project Ga0080013, IMG submission 69236) | Marine viral communities from the Pacific Ocean - ETNP_6_85 (SPADES assembly) (version 2) | ecosystem: Environmental > Aquatic > Marine > Oceanic | place: Pacific Ocean | collected 2013-06-19 | reverse complement strand
TTGTTCAGAAAATCTTAGCTAAGGCCCAGGAGGACGGGCTAGTCCCCGTTATCTTTGATACTGAAAATGCTATTGACCCTGAAGGAGCCGAAAGATTAGGATTAGATATTAGTAAAGTCAAATATGTTCCTTGTACCAGCATTGAACAAGCACGTAACTCACTATATAAGTTCCTTATGTCAGTAAAAGAGAAGGGACTAGAAGGCAAGTTTATTATAGCAATTGATTCGTTGGCTAATCTTCAATCAGAACTTGAATTATCTCGTATGAGTAAAGATAGTACTAGTTCTGATATGGGTACAAAAGCTCGAGCAATGAAGACATTAATGCAAACATGTACCAATCTTGGCTCCGTTACTCAAACAACAATTCTTTGTACTAATCATGTTTATGATGACCCTACCGCATTGTTTCCTTCTATTGAAAAGAACATGCCAGGTGGTAAATCATGTATTTATCTTCCGTCCGTTACAGTACAGTTAGCTCGTAAGCCAATGAAGTCAGATGGTGGTAAAACAGTGGATGGAGAATTGGCAGTTGGGCAAAAAAAATACGCTGGTATTATAATTAGAGCATTAACTCGTAAGAACCGATTCATTAAACAATACCTTGAAGGTGAAATGTATCTTTCATTTGCCTCTGGCCTTGATCGTTACTACGGATTAGTTGATCTCGCTGTAGGCGTCGGTGCAGTAATTCAAACTGGAGCAACTTATCAGCTTGAAGATGGTAAGAAGTTAGGCTATTATAAAAAGTGGCGAAAGGATGAAAAACTTTGGGAAGAAACAATTTTACCTAAACTTGAAGCGCGCATTAAAAGCGAATGGTCTTACAGCAATGATGAAGAACAAGAAACTCCAGAAGAAGAAACCGCTATTAGAAGCTTAAAAGATGTCATCAAAAAAGAAAAAGTTAGTACTGACTCTTAGCGGTGGAATGGACTCATCTGTGCTGTTATATATGGCACAAGATAGAGGATATGACCATATTCATACATTAACCTTTGACTATGGACAAAGGCATAAACGAGAACTTGAGTGTGTTGACAAACAAATTAATAATTTTAATAAACAGTTTAGTGGGTGGTTTAATCTGAAAGTTACTAATAAGGTTCTTGATGTAAAATATATTAAGGATATTGCTCCTACTTCTTCATTAACTAATGAAGATATCGATAACCCTGATATTAGTGAGATGGCAGGTGATGCACAACCAGTCTCATACGTACCGTTTCGTAATATGATGTTTTTGTCTATTTGCTCTTCGTATGCTGAAGGTGTAGGTGCAGATACTGTATGGTACGGAGCTGCGCAAGTTGATTCATTAGCTGGTTATTGGGATGGTAGTGAAGAGTTTGTTGATACAGTTAATGGTGTAACAGCTCTTAATAGAGAAAATAGAATTAAAATTGAAGCACCTCTTCTTGACATGTCTAAGGCGGAAATTATTCAAGAAGGCGCCAGACTTGGTGTTAAATATGAGGACACATGGACATGCTATTCGAATAGAGAAGATGGATTAGCTGATACCACAACCCCATCAAGTAGTATGAGAATAAAGGGCTTTATTGATGCAGGGTATAAAGATCCCATCCAGTATGTACAGCAGGAGAAGCTCGACAAGCTTTATAAAGAGAATAAGTGTAAAGAGTGCGCTTAGAGGCCTCTTCGCCTAAGCTCTTGTAACTGCCAGTGCGTGTTTGGCTTATATCTCTCTTTAAAAGACTGATTTTCAGTCCTTGGCTTAATTTTATTGCGCTTATCTTTAGCTACTTGTTCAGTCAGATAACCTGAAGTATCAGTTTGATGGGAATCCAGCATTGGACCCTGTTGGAGATCTCCGCGCTCTTTATAGCCAAACTTTTCACCAGTTTCGTCTTTTAACTGATTTAAAAACAGCCCAGCTAAGAACATTGGAGTTGTTTTAGGTTGACCATGACGGGCTCTCGCGACCGTATCGCTTTGAAATACTTGTATTTCTTCTCTAAGCTTATTAGCTTTTTTAATAATTTCTTCGAATTTATCCTCATCAGGGTGACCGGGCGTCAATTCAATTAAGCGGTTTTTGTAAATAGCAAGAACATTTTCTAATTGATCAACTACACCACCGTGCCCCCATGTAGAGTTTTTTTCACGCTTATCAACATCCTCTTCATCTTCCTCGTCAAACCAACCATGCTCTTTAGCTTTTCTATATACACATCTCTTAATACCTTCTGGATCAGGCGCATTGTGTGCATATGATAATGCTGCTCTTGCTCTTTTTTCTGAATTAACAGGGTATGTTCCAGGAGCTGCACCGCCAGCAGGGCCACAAAAATCATCTTTATCCACATCAGAGTATTCACCTGCACTCGAACTACCTTCTCTTTCTCTCTCTCTGTCTAAATCCTTATCCCAGCGATCTTCATACCTTCTCTCTTTTTCAGTATCCTCTTCATCTTCAGGCCTATGCTTGTTAAATGTTTTCCAAAGATTACAGCGCTTTTCCGCCTTACCTGATGGTGGTGAAGCACAATATTCTGATTTACTCTCACCAGCTGATTTTGCTGCAGCATTTAACGCACCGGGCTTCTTAACAGCGCCCTTCATCCAATTTTTCTTCTTTTCAAAAAGCAATCTTCTTTTCCGCATATTATTATTTAAGCCCTCCCGACTAATTACCTCTTCCTCATCCTCTATTTCGGTTGATTGTGCTTCAGATTCTCCCTCAGCATATGCATTTCCTGAATCACCGGGCTCATACATACTCCTATAAGGAGCTGATTCATCTTCTTCAAAATCTTCTTCAGGTTTATTTCCACGTAGAGGCTTCACTACCGCAGAAAGATATAATGCTATTTTTTGATACCCTGGTTCCTTGGCAATTTGTCTAACAAAATCTGATAGCTGATCAACGGTCTGAATTCTTTCAGCGTAATCCACTACTTCCTGTAACGCTTCCTCTTCTATATCTAGTCCAGGCTCACCTAAGTTTGTTTGTATGTTAGTTAAGACCTTGTTAATAGCAGCTTGTACCAAAACACCATCTAGAGCGTCGTCTATACTATCATCAATATCTTCACCCTGCTTAATATCATTAGCTATCTCTTTAGCATGTAATCTTGCTTTTCTTGCATCTATATTACCCTGTATCCTTTGTGGCCCTCTACCTAAAATTTCATTTGCCAACGCTGGAAACCTATCTTCTATTACTTGCCCAATTTCATCTGCTCTTTTAGTAATTTCATCTTTATGAATATCTAAAATTTTCTGTAAAGTGAGATTATATCTGGATCCTGCCTCAGGACCAGCGCTCTCTAATTCAGTCAGGTCTTCGTCTGTAATAATTTTAGGATCGAGTTGCGTATATAACACATGCACAACAAATTTACGTGAGTCTCTAGGAACTGCTGTTGATCCCACGTCTCGTAGTCTCCCTGTTAAGTTTTTACCAAAACCAGAGTAATAGCCTCCAAGACCCTTACCACCTTCTGTAAAAACCTCGCATCTTTCTAATAAACTATCAAAACTGCTATAATTATCGTTATAATCAAAGGAACCCATATAATATATTTATATCATAGGGGCTAAAATGTATAGATTTACCCCTGACATACTGTATACTAAATTATTATGTGCGCTATTTTTGGATCATTTGACAAAACTATGTTTGAAGTCTTATACGAAGCCAATAAACAGCGAGGTAATTTTGCAAGTAGCGTTGTATGTTTAGCGGATGAAGATCAATTTGTTGCTAAGCAAGAAGGTAGTATAGATTTTGATAAATTTAATTATGCGGGTAAAGATAATATAGAGTATCTACTCGGACATGTACAAGCACCTACTTCAGCTAACAGAAAATGGACATATAATACATCTCATCCATTTGAATCTATGGCATGGTTAGTTAGCCATAACGGTGTACTAACAAACGACAAAAAATTAAGAAGGAAGGAGGCCAAGTTCCTAGAAAATCCTGTTGATACTGCTGTAATAGTAGAATTGCTTGAAAAATTTACTCGTTCAAATAAAGATCCAGTCGCAATTATTAAGCAATCATTACAGCTTTTAAAAGGTACATACGCCTTAAGCATGTTACACTGTTTTACAAATGAAATTTATATAGCTAGGTCTGGATCATTGCTCCATTACAATAATAAGGGGAATTATTCTACAATGCCCGGTGTTGGCTATAAAGAGCTTCCGGAAGGCGTAATAATGAAATTAAACAAAAAAACAAAACGATGGAATAAAGTTGGAACATTTGAATATAATTCACCATTTGCATTTGTATGATTAAAACATTTATATTTTCTGCAACATCAGGGAAAAAGGAGGAGTCCCTTTTATATACTACTAAGTCAGGGTATATGGAGCAATACGCATATACGTTTATAAAGGAAAATAACAAAGAGTCTTTATCAAAAACATATAATAAAGCTATTGACTTTGCAATAGAAGAAAATGTCGACAATTTAGTGCTAGTTCATGATGATGTTATATTAGAAAATTTTTCAGAAGAGAGATTAGACCGGCTTTTTAAAAAATTTGATGTTGTGGGTTGTGCTGGTACAACAGAAGTAAAACTACAACCACCAGCTCTATGGCATTTATTAGGCGGCGGCTTTGGCTCCGGTAATTTATTTGGTGCAGTAGCTCATGGTACTGAAGACAATAAACACATGACTGCATTCGGCCCGTATCCTAAAAGAGTGGTGTTGTTAGACGGGGTACTTCTTGCAATTAAAAGAAAGGTATTTGAAAAAATCCGTTTCGATGAAACCTGCCCAGCAAAATGGCACTTTTACGATTTAGATTATTCTATGCAATGCCATAAAGCCGACTTTAAAGTAGGTGTTGGTGATATTTTAATCACACATAATTCTCCGGGTCTAGAATCCTTTACAGAAGAGTTTAATAAAGGACAAGAGTGGTTTCTTAATAAGTGGAAATCAAAATAAAATAATATATTATAAGGCGTGGGTAAGTTAGACTTAGATTATTTCGAAAATATTCTTATTTATAAGTCTCTTACGGATAGTGGGTACCTTGCTTCTATTGCTGACTTTGTTAAGCCCGAATATTTTAAGGATAAAGCAATTGCTAGTATTTTTGATATAATAAAAGACTTTACTGAAAAGCGAAATAAGTTACCAACAGCTACAGAAATTAAGTCATATTTAGTATCCGATGAGCAAAAGAAATCTTTTAAAGACCTAGTCAAATCATTTAATGAAATTGATAAAGTCTTAGATAAAGAAGAACTTTACGATAATACAGAACAGTTTCTTAAAGAGAAGGCTGTATATCATACAATGCTTAATGTAGCTGAGGATGTGTCAAGTGGTAAAGTAGATACGTCAGTTGTTTTAGATAAATTTGAAAAATCATGCAACATTAACCTAGTAACTGATCTAGGACTAGAATTATATAGTGATGTTGATAAGCTTATTGACGATCTTAACTCTGTTGAAAGATATGTCCCTAGTAAATGGGAATGGTTAGATAATAGTTTAGGTGGCGGATTTTTAGAAGCTGGAAAAGCTCTATATGTATTTGCAGGTGAAACTAATATTGGTAAGTCGATTTTTCTCGGTAATATTGCCAGTAATATGGCTGAAGATGGAAAAAATGTTTTATTAGTTACGTTAGAGATGTCTGAGTTGTTATACGCTAGACGACTTTGTAGTAATGTTACAAAAATTCCAATGAAAGAGTTGGCTGATAATACCCCAAGTATTAAACAAGCCATGAAAGATCAAGGAGGTAAAATTTTTATCAAAGAGTTTCCCCCTGCTACTATTACAGCTAATCAACTAAAAGCGTTTATTAAGAAATTTGAGGAACAAGGCATTAAGATTGATGCAATTGTATTAGATTATCTCAACTTAATGCACTCCACTATAGGTAATAACTCATATGAGCGTATTAAGCATGTAACTGAGCAAGTACGTGCAATGAGCTACTTGTTTAATTGTCCTATTATTTCAGCTACACAGTTAAATAGAGCAGGATTTGACACAGACAATCCCGACTTAGCAACTATTTCAGAATCTATTGGGTTAGCAGCAACTGCTGATGCTATTATTTCTATTTTTCAAAACGAGGAAGATAGAGGTATTGGTATTATACGGTTAGGTATGATGAAAAATCGATATGGTCCAAGAGGAATAACTCAAGCGATGAGAATTGATTATTCAACTCTAACAATTGAGCAAGCTGACGATGTTGAAATAGATGAGGGTATGGATGATACTCTCAATATGCTAGCAGGGCTTGCAACATAAAAAGTTCCTTATAAATAGGAGTAGGTGAATATATTAGTATGGACTGATAGTGATTTAGACGGCGCTGGAGCAGCACTAGTTCTAAAATGGCTATATAACAAAAAGGCTAAAGTATTTCGTATTAACGAGGTTACTGAATCTACTATATCAGGTAAATTTAAAGGCGTACTTGAAACTCTTGATTATTATGATAAGGTCTTTATTCTTGATCTCGACCTACCACCAGACGTTATTGAGGTAATTGATAAGAAAAATGTAGTTGTTATTGACCATCATGTTCAACATGTAAAAAATAAACATTTATATAAGAATGCTAAAGCTGTTGTAGAGGAATTTACTTCATGTACCAGTCTAGTTTATGAAAAATTTAAAACTGCTCTTAATTTAACCGATAAACAAAAGCAATTAATTATTAATATTAACGATTACGATTGTTATAATATTCAAAATGTCGATGCTTTGAAATTAAATGCTATACACCGTAATCTAAATAATCCTAAAGCTGAAAAATTTATAGATTCATTTTTTGACGGATTTAGAGAGTATACTATATTAGAAAAGAATTCTATAAAGCTATACTTTAAAAAATTTAAAGAGCAGGTACAAAATGCTCAGGTATTTAAAGGTAAAATTAAAACTTATGACGTTATTGCAACATTTGGAGATTATGCAATTAATGAAGTAGCTCATTTTTTAATTAACAAACACAATGTACATATAGGTATAATTGTAAATACAAAAGCTAAGACAGTTTCATTTAGAAGACGTAAGGGATGTAATGTAGATGTGAGTATATTGGCTAAAAATTTGTGCAACGGTGGAGGGTATGCCGCAGCCGGTGGAGGAGCTCTTACTGAACAATTCGCAAATTTAACAAAAACATTTTTACCATGCGAATAAGCAATATATCTCCAAATCCTTCCAAAGCGGTAATAAAGGATGAATCTGAACATTTATTGCTTTGCTTTTGTACGTTCTGCTCACTTTTAAAAGGTAAAAAACTTTCTCTTCAAAATATTTTTATTTTAGTATTACAGGAGAAAAAATTAAGAGATATATTAAAGGAACTTCTAACTATAGAAACCAATTTTGATGTAGTTAAACTGTTTATAGATTTTGAACCATCTATAACCAAATCAAAATATATAACTAAGTTCCTAAACGCTAATTCGAATATTAAGTTATAGATAAAAAACTGTTGAATTATTGTCCCCAGTTTATATAATTGATGTATGAGTGCGTTTAATACATCAATGTTTCAATCAATTAAGGATGCTCTTGCGAGTTCCGATAATAAAGGGTCAGCAACTTTTAACGAGATTATGCAGACAAAACCAGGTAATACTTATACCGTAAGATTATTGCCATATGCTAAAGATCCTGGTAAGACCTTTTTTCACTATTACAATCATGGGTGGGTGTCCTATGCAACAGGACAATATGTTCAAACTTTAAGTCCACAAACGTTTGGTGACAGGGATCCAATTGCAGAAGAGCGCTTCCGTGTTCTTAGGACAGGTACAGAAGAAGAAAAAGAAAAAATGAGTGCTGTCCGTCGATTAGAGAAGTGGTTGGTTAATGTGTATGTCATAGACGACCCTTCCAATCCAGAAAATAACGGGAAAGTAAAACTTCTTCGTTATGGTAAGCAGCTTCAAAAGATTATTACTGAAGCTATTGAAGGAGAAGATGCAGAAGAGTTTGGTGCTCGTATCTTCGATCTTGGATCAGAGGGTGTAAGCTTTAAGATTAAGGTCGAGCAACAGGGAGATTATCCAACTTATGTTTCTTCTAGGTTTACTACAGCTGGTAAGATTGATCTTTCAGAAGACGAACAAAAGGATCTATATGATAATGTGTTTAATTTAAGTGAAGTGTTTACTTTAAAGACTTTTGATGAGCTTAAAGAGATGCTTAACGAACATTTTTATTGTAAAACAGAAGATAGCCCTGCTGTTGATAATACAACCCCGGAAGTCAGTGAGACTACGCCAACAGAGCCAGAACCTGAGCTAGCGACAGCAACTACAGACAGTGGTAGTGTAGATGATGATATTGATGATCTTCTTAAAGACCTCTAAAAATGACTGAGCAAGAAAAAGCAGCGCTCCTGCAGTTTATGGGCCAGACATATGGTCACGCGCATAAACAGGATCAAATGATTGTTGGTCAATCACAACAACTATCACCTCAATCACATATCCTTAAGCAACAATTTGAGGAGGTATTAAAAACACCTGCTCAGCCACAGCAACAAAACGCGCCGGCACCGGCTCCTGTACAGGAGCCGGATGCCACGCCAGCCGAGCCACAGATCTATACACCACCCGCGCCGGTCAGTGTTGAACAAGCTCAACAAGAATTAGCCGCAGCTACGACTACTGTAACCCAAGACAACACTAATCAGTTTGAGTTTGATTTTTCTGAGCCATCTAAAATTGATAAATTAATTGCATTATTAGAAGAGCAGCATTTGCTTTTAAAGGAAATTAATATAAAATTAGATAATGGAAAAGCAACTAAAGGTAACCGACAAAAGTGAATTTTTAAAATTCTTAGACGCTACTTCAAAAATAAGTGATAGTGTCATTTTAGAAGTAGATAAAGAAAAAGTTACTAGTTTAGTTTCTAGCATCGATAATACTCTTATTCTTTATTCAGAGTATAATACAGCATCAGAGCTCGAAGATACGTTAAATATTCCAGATGTTAAAAAATTGTATCGGGTTCTAGATACAGTAGAAGGTACTGGTATTGATCTACACATTAACGCAAATAATATTGAGTATAGAGGAAGTGATATAAAGTTTAAATATCATTTGTTTGAAGAAGGATTCTTAGCTAAGCCAAGTATTAATTTAGATAAAATTAATCAGTTTACATATGATCTTGAATTTACTTTAGATAAAAGTACACTACAACAAATCTTTAAAGGGAGTACCTTTACATCTGAAACAAATAAAATATATTTTTATACGGAAAATGGAAAGCTAATGGCTGAATTGACCGATCGATCTAGACATAACACCGATAATTTTACCTTATGTATTGGTGATGCTAAGTTTGATTTAGAGCCAACTCCAGTAAATTTTGATAATATAAGACTGCTATCAATCATTAATGATAGTTTTAATGTAAAAATTAATACCGAGTACGGGGTTGTTGTATTTGATATTATGCAAGACAATATTAAATTAAAGTATATAATTTCAGCTCTTACTCAATGACAGATATACATAAAAAGAATAAATTAAAGACAGCAGGTTACTTTGTTAAAAGATTAAAAGATAACGGGTTTGTTACATTAAGAATTTTTGATAAGTACAATAAGAATGATCCGCGTAAGTGGACTGTATTAGTAGACCCTGCAGGTTCATCTGTTTATATTACTTGTTTTGAAAATACCCCCTTTATGGGTGAGTATTTGTTTAGTTTTAATGATGGTAATCAAAATTTTAAGGGTAATTTTAGCTTAAAAACCGATTCTATAGAAGTTGTAATACAGAGATTACTTAATAATAACGTTAATCAAAAAGCAGACAGTAATTTTTTGACTAAATAATAATATGTCAGAAGATAATCAACATTTACCAGAAAATGATGATGAGCTAAAAGAATTAATTGAGCAAGCTCTTAAGCAAAGTCTTGAAGTTAAAAAGGAATTTAAATCAAGAGAAGCATTAGCAAAAAGACTAGCTTCTATTCTTAGCGAATATTTAGATAGCTATATTCTTTTAGGGTATGACTTTTCCGGAAACCATATTGATATGAAATCAGCTTTAACGGAGCAACAAGTAGAGGCTTTAAATTCTTTTCTTCTTAGGTATTTTGCTAGTGAAGTTCAATACATAAAGGGTGGCGGTGGACCCTCAACCGGACCTAATGAAATATTCTAAGAGACAAGTGTACGCTGTACAGACCGGTGATTATGCCGGTCAAATGTTTATTATTGTAGAGCCTAATGAAGACTCTATAGGTTGTTTATCTATTCCTACCATGGAAAATGTAAAAGTACCCTTTGATACATTTGCACATGCGAGGAACGTTGATATAATAAAGTATGTAGAGCAGCTGCCTCGGAAGGTCTTTAAAGTATCCGCAGCTCAATACTTTAAAAATGAAAACTCTGGTAATAGACGGAAACAATTTAATACACCGAACGTTTCATACAGCGAAACAGCAATCGAAGAGAACACAGACTAACACCCCGAGTCAAGTAAGTAATTTTCATATTCTTTTTACACTTAATGCTGTCAATTCATATGTTAAGCAGTTTGTTCCTAGTAAGACAATTATTGTATGGGATGAAAAAAAGGAGTATAAGGTAAATGAGCGCAAAAAGGTGTTTGAAGCTTATAAGGGTAACAGATCTAAAGACCTGTCCCCACATGAAAACAATGAAGTAATTAAATCGATATTACTATCTATGGGGATTAATTCTATTTTCCCTAGCCGGCTAGAGGCGGATGATATTGTTGCATATATCTGTAAAGAGGACGAAGGTAAAAAAGTAATTGTTTCTGTAGATAGAGATTTTATACAGCTAATAAATGAAGATGTTACTTTATATGACCCTATAAGAAAAATATTCTTTGAGCATTCAAATTTCGAAGAGAGTACAGGTTATAAAAATGTTCCAGAGTGGTTTACCGCTAAATGTTTAACCGGTGATAAATCAGACAATGTTCCCGGTATACCAGGGTTTGGTAAAGTAAAAGTTAAGAATTATCTAAACAATGATATTGATCTTACCGCAGAGGAAACGGAAATTTTTGAGAGAAATATGGAAATTTTCTCTTTGGATAAGTATAAAAGTATTAAATCAGAAGATGACTATTACAAGCAACAACTCGCCAAAACAGTTAACTCGGACTATAAGGTATTTCTAGCGTTTTGTGAAGAATATTCGTTTAAAAAAATTCTCGATAATAAAGAACAGTGGTATAGTATATTTTTTATGAAGTCTCTGTATAATAAATTAGATGATCTCTTTGCCTGAAGACTTTGTTATACTTAAGTTTTATGAACTAGGGTATTATCCAAAGTATAACAAATTTAACAACGTATATCAGTGCAGTTGTCCGATTTGCAAAGAGGGCCGGTCCCTAGGTAAGAAGAGGCGCTGTTATTATATTCCTAAAAATGACAATATATTTTGTCATAACTGTGGTTGGTCGAGTAAGCCACTAAAATGGATAAAGGAAATATCTGGTGTTAGTGATGCTGATGTAATTAAGGAACTAAAGGAGCATGTTCCGGATATAGAAACAGTAGATGTAGAGCTAGAGGTAAAAAAATACACTACTGAAACGCTTCCAAAGGATAGTATTAATTTATCTGATAGTACGCAATTAGATTTTTATAAAGGTAATGATGTTTTAAGAACAGCCTTACAAACTGTTAAGAATAGACGTTTAGATACCGCGGTAAATAGGCCGGATAGCTTATATTTGTCATTTGTTGATAAAGTTCATAAAAATAGACTAATAGTTCCTTTTGTTAATGAAAATAAGGATATTGAATTTTATCAAAGTCGAACTCTCTTAAATAGGGATAAAAAAACCAAACCAAAATATCTTGGAAGAGTAAATGCTGAAAAAACATTGTTTAATGTCGATAAAGTAAGTAGTGACCATGAAAACGTTTACATATTTGAAGGACCCCTTAATGCATTTTTTACTAAGAACTCAGTAGCAGTCGCCGGAATTACTGAACGAGGACGATCACTTACTAGTAGACAACAACAACAGGTTGATAGTGTTCTAAAATGGTATAATCCCGTGTGGATCCTTGATTCTCAGTGGGTTGACCAAGCATCCTTAGTAAAGTCCGAGACTTTGTTGCAACAGGGAGAACGTGTGTTTTTGTGGCCGGAGAAATTTGGGAAAAAGTTCAAAGATTTTAATGATATTGCCATTACATGTAAGGTGGATGAAATTAAATGGGACTTTATACAAAAAAATACCTTCGAGGGGCTCGAAGGTATTGTGAGGTTATCTGAAATTAAAAAATATCGAAATCAGACGTATTTAAATTGAGCATTACCAGTTTGGGCAATATAGCCTTTAAAGGACTCATTAAGTGCTGCAAGTTCTGTAGCAACACGAGCAATTTTTCTTTGTTCTGATGCCTTCATCCTATCAAAAATAGTATCTGGCTCTGAGTTAGCCAGTAATGTTTGTATTGAATCAGGAGCCTCACCATTTAGATATTGTAAAAAGCCGTCAATTTCATCGATCCATCCTTTTAGAGTAGCTCTCATAGCAGCATTACGTTCTTCTACCGCTACCGCGGCTTTAACATTTGGATCATCTTCAACAACTGTCTCATCAACTTCAACATCTACATCAAATTCACCTACATCGGTGTCATCTTCTAGAGACGCTTCAAACGCTTCTCTTTCTTCATCTTGCTCCTTAAGAACCTTAAAAAATTTGTTTTCGAATTTGGCCATAAAATTATTTAGTCTAGAGCATAAATAATTAAGTAATGAACGATGGAAAATTTCCGTATAGTATAGGTCCAGAGGACAATCCCATACAATTTCACATGCCTGTAGTAGATCAAATCATCAAATACAAAGATGATGAAAAATTTCAAAAGGCTCCCCCTATTTTACCGTATGAATTAGAACGCATTAATGAAGTATTAGGAGATACGTTTGTTTCTTTAGCAGAATTAAGGACAATGTTAGTAACCGCCTCTAATAATGAAGAAATAAATAAAGCCGCGTTATCAAATACGATATCAAAAATTGATCAGATAAACGAACTTATACTTGATATTCCTGAGGATCTGGCTAAAATAGGTATATGATCTTTGTTCGATCCTTTTTGATTGCCGGTATAATCGCTTTAGCATTTGGATATTCTCTTAGTAAATTTTTCGGCTTTTGGGAAGCAACAGTTTTAGCTTTTATTATACAGTTTGTCATTGCATTTGTTTATTCCTCTTTCAAAATCAGTAAAAATACAACTTTAACAGCGGAATTTGAAAATGAACTAGAGCAGCTGTTATCCCTTAGCGAAACTTCAATCCCGTGTCCTTGTGGAAATTTTGTATATACTGATAATATCTTTATAGGTTTAGAAAATGGATATACATGTGAAAAATGTAGCAACCAATTTAGAATTGATATATCACTTACTCCAACTTTATTAACAACGCCTTTAAATGTAGGATATGATTTTGACAAAAATACAGAAGCAGAAGCAGAAGTAAAAGTAGAGGACGTTTCTATTACTCAAGAGTATACTAAAGGAACGGAACTATAATATAATTTATAATATATGAAGAAATTTAAATTTAATTTAAAAGACGGAACAACAAAAAAAATGGAGTTTAATGAATTTGTAAGATGGGCTTGCTTAATCGAAGCGCTTGAGGTGGTGGGTAAAAAAAATGAGGATGAGGATACTGATAATTGGATTAAGCCTTTAGCGTTTCAGAAATATATTCAAGAAAGATTTCATTCCATGAAGCACGATCTTAAGGTTGAAGCCGCTATGGGGAATATTTAATAAGTTAAATTATCCTTATCACATTCATCATCACAATTGAGTTCTTCAGGCGGAACTGTTTTTTGAGCCTGTGGCCACACCGGCGTGACTGGATAATATATAGTCTCTTCTTCCGGAGTATCAGAAGGGTAGTAAATAATGTCTTCTGTAGGGAGATCTTCTGCAGAAAAAGTAATATCTACAGTATCTTCAGTCCCCGCTGATAATATGCATAGAGGATCATCTTCATCACCTGGTATATATTCGGAAGTAAGGGTCCACACGGGTGTAATGTCAAAGAATTCCTTAGCGTCCAAGAAAAAGTCATCTGAGTCATACTCACAAGACCCGTCATCAATTGTCGCCCATGGATTAAAATTCTTAGCCTTTGGATCTGTGCAGCCAAAGATTGGGAATATAATTATAGGTGGTTTCTTTGTTGGTGGTTTTAAAACTACCGGATCGGGGTCAGGGTCAGGCGGAAATCGAATTATATCATCATTAATTCCACTTGTCGGGGTATATTCACTTCCTGTTACTACTCCACCTACACATGTTTTTACTGTACCACCGGTAATTGTTGTATTACCGAGATAAGTTCCAACTGTACCTCCCACAATTGTTGTATTACCACCTATAATTCTATTTCCAACAAAGCGCCCACCGTCGGTTGTAACATTCGAGTCACTTCCTTTTATAATTACGGATCCGCCGCATGTTGTAACAGTACTCCCAGTCGAACATGTTATCCCTTTAACCACTTCTACAACACCATCAACAGTTGTTACACATGTACCATCTGTCGTACCTTTACTTATATAAGTTTCATCAACAATAGTTTCTACCTTAACTCGGCCAGATGTTGGTGAGGTAGTACAATATGTCGTCGTACCGCCGGCAGCAATAGACAGCCCTACTGTTGGTATAGGAGTATACCTTTCAAAGTCGAGAGATTCATACGATACACCAGACGCTTCGGGTATAAATGCTTCCTCTACTACTGTTGTATCTACAGTCGTATCTACAGTCGACCTCGGACCTAGATTATCTATCAATTTTACTAATAATCGCTGTAATTTCTGCTGATATTTATATATAGAAGGCACACTTCCGGAAGTAAGTATTTCTGCTGATTTCGCTACAATATCTCTTATTTGACTCATTATGTACTTTTGCTCCTCAAAAGTCCAGAGACCTTCTTTAACCCCATCCCGTAATATTTTTTCAATATTTTGCAATTCTTTCTGCATTGCTCGTTGAAAAGCTTTTATTTTAGTAATGTTTTTATCATCGCTTACTTTTGTAGATTCTTCTACAATAGTTTCCAAAAGAGATCTCAATTTTTGTGAATCCTTATCTTCGGTCTCTTTTGTGGTATCCTCTTCCTGTACTATAGTCTCAGTCTCTGGCGCTTCATCCGGATGAAGGTTAAAAGATTGAGTCGCCCTATTAAGAGGCTGATGATTTGCATTAACTGCAATTACTATTACTTCATGTTCACCGGGTGTAGTAACAGTTAGCTTAACAGACCTAAAGGGACTATCACATGGTGCTGGATCACTACATACAGAAGTGCCACCGCGTTCAATAGCATCTTTTGAAGCGCGTAATCCCCACCACCTTTGCGTTGCTGGTACTGTACCTTGGAGATGTAAATTATCACGTTTTTGTTGGAGAGAAGGAGCTCTGTTAGTTGATAAAGGGCGTGTTATATTGAGGTCGTTAAGATCTACGTAAGGTAAAACCGGTACAGCGTTGCGACACCAAGGTGGTAACATACTCTCAATCATTGCCCGGGCCCGTGTTCCAGGAGCAAACCGAGCTTCTTCTTGAGGTTCGCGTGGAGCTGGCCACCCGTCTGGCGGCATATCTGGATGTCCAAATCTATGAGGATCATGTATTTCGCGGTTACCTTCTAAGTCTGCTTGCAATTCCGGATCCCACATCTCTGGGTACCTCCAACCTTCAGGGCGGTTCCCGGGGAGGAAACCATCCGGATCCTGGAACCATTCATCTGGCTCCCCTTCGAACTGCACCTGCCCACCACCTCCTGGTTCAAAATGGGTTCGAGTCCAGCCTTGTGAAGTCCATCGTATAGTAGGATCATTAGGATCCCAATCATCAGGTATTGGAGACCGTCTTTCTTCCCACTGAGTAAAATCATCGTTTACTCTCCATGGCCATGGAACATGTGGTGTACCATCCCAATCAGTTCCTAACCCAAAATCATGAAATGGGTCTTGTAAATCGGTTGGAGGTATATATGAATCCGCTGGTAATGGTGCCCACGCTTCTGGAAACATACCAACACCTTCTAGTGCAGCCGCTGCAGCAGGGGACAACTCAAAGTCATCCGCAGAACATGTAGTCTGCTCATCTCTAAAAATTGTAAAATCCGGACTAAGTAAAGAATCATCTTCTTGACCTGAACAAAGCTGACCACTCTCGTCATACGCCTTTACCATTACCTCTGGCCCGTTGTCTATACTATAATGCCAATGATGTGCGTTATTAAGTTCTACATTTATTTGTACGTTGTCTGTTTGAGCTGCTCCATCAATCTCAATTGGACCATCAAAAGAAATAGTCGGTACTCCTGTTACCTCACTACTTCCATCCTGTTGTGTTTCATCAACCTCTTTATCTCTCTCTTTTTCTTCCTCTTCGGCGTCAGCATCTGATAATCCTTGCCTTCGATCTATTTCAGCTTGATACGCGAGTTGATCTTCTGCCGCCCATAGTGACACTAAACCAAACCTATCAACAATTCTACCATAAGAAATATCTGTAAGAGTTTCAGCTAAGGAAGTTACACGCTCTTCAAGTTCCTCAATAGTTAACGTCGGTATTAAATTATCTCTGTTCAGTATCATCTGCGGCCGCAGATTTCTTATATTAGCTTCCTCTTCCTCAGGACTAACTTCATCTGCTTTATCAGTATAAGTTTCTGAAGGAGCCGTTCCTGCTGCTCTTTCATTCCTAAAGCTACCACCTTGTTGCGTGGGATATTCTGTAGGGTATTGCGTTTCGTTACCACCTTGTTGCGTGGGATATTCTGTAGGGTATTGCGTTTCGTTACCACCTTGTTGCGCAGAAGTTTGTGCGTCTGCTACCTCTATGATTATTCTCTCGCTACCTAATAACTCGACCACACTATTAATATCGATAAGTAACCGGTTAACACCATCCACCAGTTTTGCAGCCCTTGTCCTAGTCCGCCACCTTGAGTCTCCTCCAGCATCCGCGGCTGCGGCTGCGGCGGCCTGTGCACTTTGAACTATTGACACCGCCGCAGTAGCTGTAGTTGCAACTGCATCTTGTGCGATAGTTATACCATTAATATCACCGGTATTCAACCAATCCGTTACAATTGTTTGTGAATCTTGGATTAAAGGTAATAAATCTTCAATAGAATTAAGTGTTGCCTCCGAAGCCTTGTATGATGCTTCGGTTCTATTTCTAAAGCCCTGGGAAAATTCACCATCCTTCTGCCAAACCCTGTCTCTAAGTCCTGCTGTACCTGGAACAAATCCTCCGGTCACTCCACCTGTGCCAATTAATTTTTCAGCAAGCGTTTCAGTACTAGTTCCAGTATCAAAAGCAGTTGTTAATAAACTAGTCAATTCAGTAGCAGCCTGTGGATCTACGGCTAATGATACCCCTAATATAGTTGGATTCGGTATATCAATTAAATTTTCAATCTGAGTAATTGGTGGGTCTAAAGAAGTAAGAATAATAGTTATATCCATACTACCATCTAAATCAGCATTACATGGAACTGTTGTATTTACTATTACTTCATGTTCACCGGATGCCGGGTTTCTCTGACTAAGAGCCTCTCCTTGAAATATTTCAAACGGATCCCCTTGATCATTAACTTGACTATGGTAGTCATAGATTTGATAAGTATAAGTTCCGACTAATTGACCTGAAAGGATTATTCTTGAAACGTCTGCACTACCGGTTGTATTGTCATATGACCCATTAACCGGTATAGGGTGACTTATATTAGTTGTATTAACACTGGTAATAGTCACCGTGGGCGGCGTAGCATAGTTATTTCTTTCGTTAGACATGCTATGAAGCTGTTACATTAGAGACAGTTGTATATATTTGATTTGGATTAACTTCAAACCCGGTGGTGGTTACGGTTTCTGTTAATACCTCACTCCCCACATACCCTTCTACTTGGAAATCTCTTAAGAAAAACCTATCAGCACTTAAGGCAGTAGTGTGATCAGTAGAAATAGGTGTACAAAAGGAAAATCCGCAATAGATATTATCTAAATTAGATACATTATCTAATCGAAATCCTAAATTAACAGAAGTTAATAAAGTATACGTAGTTGTATCACTTTCACGTACATCGATATGTAATGTTCTACCTAAATTAACATATCTAAATCTTAAAGTCCTATACGTATCAGTAGACAAAGTACTAAATGAAGTAGATAGAGAAGCTAGTGGTGTATTTGCCTTTATATTATGCTCAAAATCTCTTATAACTAGAGCTTGTCTATGTAATTGTGTTCTATTGACCCCTGGTCTATCATCTCTACCAGTAAGCGCGTATAGTCCTGTAGAATCAAAAGCTATTTTTACTAACATTCCACTTAATACAGCTCCTTCAATCAATAGTGTTGAATCTGCTTCTGTTTTTAGTGGTTCCGGAGTTTCTGTTTCTAGTGCATATGCCGATAAAATATACTCTGGGTCTTGGTCTCCTAAATATTGACCAGGTAAACTAGATAAAGGTGATGAGAGGTTAGTTAAGAATGTTGAAAATCCGAGCTCATAGGTATCATCATGAACTGACGGCGGAAAACTAGTTTGTGGTAATTTATATTGAAAAGACCAAGTTATATCGTAATTCGAATTAAACTTTTTATTTGTTTCGACAAAAGTATAAAATCTTGCGTTAGTTGGTAAAATAACGTCATCTGGAAATCCTGCGTATACAGCCATATATATATTTAATTACTCATTCCTTTATAAAAGTACAGGTCAAGGAATTAGTTGCATGCAATCGTGTTTTAAATACTAATACATAATGCAACTTATATAATTCTCTATATACGATTCCAAAATACTCTTCTGGTATATTTACTAAAATACTATCACATGCCTCATCACATAAGACATAATCGGAAAATTCTTCACATAACCAGCTGCCTTTTCCAATACTAGCATTCATACTAGTATTTATTCTTTAAATACCTGTATAATTTTTTCTATTTTTTCTAATAAAACAGTGTTATTAACGAAATATTCTTTTTGGTCGCCTGTAAAAGACGTGCACTCAGTTAAAATAGTCTTAAGTGCTACAAAATCCTCGTAATCCAATCCTTCAACTATTACTTCTTCCATATTGTAGTTATAGTTGGTATTTTATATTTCAACTAGTTCCACTCGAACATTACAAAACCATCACCAGCATTGATATAATAGGGACGTCCGCCGCCATGGGACCCTGACCCGGCTCCTGGAGCTGGAGCGGCACCCCAATAGGAAGCGGCCCCTTCTGATTCTTCATATCCATAATTAGGTCCGTTACCACTAGTATCGATACCCCCGGCTCCTCCTACAAAAACATGACCATTTAAAAACTGTGGTTCGGAGGTTCCTAGAGAACCGGCACCTTCCTCACCCGGATATGTGCCACCATCAGCTACACTGCTATAATTACCACCACATGAACCAGCAATCTTATTCGCACCGACCTTTATCCAGCTTTCACCACCAGACCCGGGTTGACCAGCCGTCGGCGCCGCGGCCACCTGCACCGTAAATTCAGTTCCAGGACCTGCTGATACATTTCCTATAACAGTCGCGGCTGCCCCACCGGTATTTACCCCACCATTAGCACCTGATCCTGTTACGTAATATTTCATATATGTAATACCACGTGGGGCGGTGAAACAATATGTACCTTGCTCACTATAAGTCTGCATGCCCGGTGCCGGTCTTTCTATTACAATCTCACCACTTAATGGGTTACAAGCAGAGAGTGTTTGATCTACACCGTTAATAAAGGCTGAAAGATTTTTTTGAACTGTTAAGGTTGGGTTTGTTACACCACCAATAGACTTAATGATATAAGTCATTCCCGTTGCAGATAGCCCTGGGAAACCCGGATTGGCTCCTGTAACAACACCCATTAAGTTACTATTAACAGGAAGAGGAACTGGGGATCCATATAATACTTTATCAACCAAGTTAGGTACATTAAAGTTGACATCATCGCCCCCGTAGTTGCTACCAATTACCGCAGACAGATCCTTATAATCTGCTCCTGCGTATGAAGTACCATCACACTCTAACCACCCATATGGTATCTCAAGAGCACCAGAAGCAAAAGGTACTATAGTGGCAACCGGTACTACTGATGCAGTAGTAGGTGCTACAGCTGTAAATACTGGTTCCGGTATTTTCCAATTTAAAGTACCATTAGCATTACTTCCTAAAAACTCATTATTACCAGGCTGTGTAGAAGGAAAAGAATAAACTGTGGGCTGAGCAGGATTAATTTTTATTCTTGTAGGCAGGGTTAAATAAGCAGTTGAATCAGTATCTCGAATAGATAATTGGTCAATATTAACAGTCCCACTAAGAGCTATACGATTTGATCCATCTAGCTCAATAGAACTACCCAGTGCATCAGCATTAAAATTACCTGCGGATAATGTACCTACTGTTATGCCATTATTTGCTGAAAAATTTATTGAATCATTGCTAGCGCTTATTTGATCCGCTACAGTATACCAGTCTGAAGCATTGCTTCCACTACCGGCAATGAGAATATTAAGAGTATTGGCACTAGTATCATAAGCATAGTCCCCAGTAACAACACCTGCTAATGTAGTAAGGTCTGATGTAGATCCTTTCCATTTATTTCCCGCTAATATACCCCCTGCATCGACACCATTACCGATATACAATCGTTCAGTATCGGTTGCATATCCTAGCTCACCGCTAGCTAATGTAATTTGTTTTCTATCAGTATCAGTTCCTCTTCTAACGAGGAGCTTTAAGAGTGTATTTTCTAAAATTTCTATGGCCATTGTTTTATATATTTATTTTACCAGTTATATACAGGAATTGCAAATCTGTTAAACATACCCCCGTCTTCACTTCTAACATGCCCGGATAATGCAAATCTTATAAATCCTCCGGAGCTTAATTGTATATTCTCACCTGCTGAATCTAAACATTCATAAACTTGGTTATCGTATTCACCAACAAGACCATGATTAATTTGATCAGGGCAACCGTTAAATATTCCCCTTAGCGGATCTTCTTTATACTTAATAATATAATTGACACCTAATCCACTTACAACGCTATAGATAGATTCTTTTGACCCTCCCGATACCCATACAGATGATGTACCTCCTTCAGGTGTTCCATCCGTCCCGTATAAAAATGGCGCCATGGCGCTACCGGTAGCATTACCTCCAGTTAAGCATGGTAGAGTAAAAGTATCTCCAGCTCGAGATCCGAAGTTTGTCGCAATCACATCAAAAAGAGCTTGATATGTTGTTCTCGAAACATCATGCCCATTACAAAGTAGATAACCTACAGGCGGGGTAGTAAATGCATTCGAATGTGGTATAATAGCACCAATTGGTACACTGTCTTCCACATTCTGTCCGGATAAACCTAGGCCGGTCACTACATCATATATAGATGATCTTAATTCGGTAACAAGTCCGTGTGTAACGCTTGCGTAAGATAACTCCTGACCTGTAAGAGAGCTGTTGTTAGCTAGTGAGATCTGATTATTGATTAAACTAACATTTCCATCACCGCCTGGAGCCCCCTGTACCGTTGCTTCTAATATTCCGGTGTTGGTTAAATTAAGACCAGCTCCTAACCGCGTTCCGGTATCACCGCCCCCTGCCCAAGATGATATAGGAATTGTTGCAGTACCAACGTTATCTAATGATATTGTACCACCAGAATCAAAAGTAAATTGGTCTGGGTTTACTTGCACTGACAATATTACACCGGGAGCAGCATCCTCTGTGGTAGCGTTTCCACCAGAGATTCCAGGGCCTAGTGCGGTACTAGCTATTTCTCTTTGTGTAATAGATCCAACCTTTGGAGAAAGCTTTGAGCCTGATACATTAAAGTATGTAGAATTATAATTTACCGATATTTCTCCACGTGAAGATAACAATCCAGCACCAAAAGTAGAAAGAGCAAAATATTCAGCATTAAGTGGTCCGGGATTTTTCTTAATAGTTAACTTGTTTTCATGAGAACCTTCTCCAAATTCTAGAGTAGTATCATCTGGAAGATTTCCAATGTATGCATATCCTGAAAGCGCATCATCATAATTATAAGATGTTAACCGGTATAACTTACTATTTGCATATCCAATATCACCTACCTGTAATCCCGGTGCATTATCAGGTCCTAAATTAGTAATACTAGTAAAAGGTCCTAAAGATATATTTCCAATAACTCTACCACCTAGAGTAGATCCATCCCCTACAAATAACCTCCTGGTATCTAAAGTATATCCTACTTCTCCTTGATCTAAAGTAATCTGCTTCCGCTGTTCATCGGACCCCCGTCTTACTTTTAATTTTACTATTGTAATATTTGCCATACTTTTTTTAAGTTATTCTTTTCCATACATACACACCGTATGAAGGCGGTATATTATTATGAGGCAGCCCAAAACCTACTGCAGTTGATGGTTGATCATTGTATGCACTTTCTGCGTTCTCTACTATGTTACCTTTTCCGGAAACCAAAGGAGTTTTGTTATTTTTTTCTAGAAAATTACCTTCTTTAGCATCACCAATATCTATACATCCTAAACCTTTACAAAACTCATACCAGTTTATATTTCTTAAGCCGTTCTGGCTACTATTAGATGGTATATTTCTTCTACCTGCAGTTCTACTTGGAATCCATCTTGTTTCTCCATTCCATATTCCTATCATTTCTTTAAATTCCCAATTTGTGCTATTTCTATAATCATCTGTTCCAGGTATACCAGCCGCCATAGTATTTGGATAATTACTAGCCGACCCTCGTAAAAAGTTAAGATCAAAAGCCTGTTTAACTGGTCCTAAATAGTCACCGGCCCGGGAAATATTTTCTCGAAAAGGACCCGCATCCGGTTGTGGTGCTGTAAAAAAATTATTAGCTAGACTCCCGGTATAGCCATATGTGTTATTACCAAAATTCCATTGAATTTTATTTGCTAGTACGTTACGGGCTTGTTGTTGTTCAGCAAAAGTTTTAGTAGAATTTAAGGGATCAAAATCAGTTTCAAAAGTGGGCCCAGATCCTACAGGGCTAGCTATTTGAACTGTTCGATTACCTACATTTGTGGAATGACTATGAGACGGTATTTCATCTACTGTTAATTCGTGTCGGTATTCACCTGCTAAATTACCAGAATCATTTGCATTTGGTGGTTCACCCGGGCAAAATTTATATGTATCTCCGTTTTTATCTTTATATGTACCTACACCAACTAAAAACCTTCCTTGAGATACTAAATCCCATGTTGTACCAGCTATTCGTGTATTAGGATCATTTTCATCAAAAGTTAATTGTAAACAACCTACAGGGAAGAAAGCATCTAACCATTCTATCGGAGGCCTGGTTGTAAATCCTTTCGGATATATATAGTTATTAACTACAACCCTGTCACCACTTAGCGCTAATCCTGTAGAATTTCCTGCTCCATCAAAAACTTTATTTAACGGACCATGAGCACCTAGCTCTGCTCCACTTAAATGCAGTAGAGAGGTATATAAATCAGATATAAAATGATTTTCTAAACTCTTGGGCATATCATTATTTATGTTCTATTCTAAAAATACTATATACTACTCCTGTGTACCGTACACAATACCTCCGTTAATGTTGTAATCTGCTGCACCTGTTTTACGAACTGCAAATCCTCCCTTACCACCTGTACATCCATTTCCTGCATCACCTCCGGCTGCACCCCATCCACCTCCACCAGCTGACATCCATCCCTGGTAATCTGTAAAGGCGCTAATTACATCTATATTTTTTATTCCTGGTTGATCATTGGTCCCGCCGGCAACAAAAGAAGACCAATGCAGCATGCCATTCCACCCTGTAGATGAGAACCAACCATTTGCCCAGCCGGATGGTGCATACCTATTCCCGCTAAGATAAAAATACGAGTGTTGATACTGTTGGCCACGCGTGTAATATGCTCTATTATATACGACTCCATAAGCGCGTCCGCCCCCATTACCTCTTGTGCCATTACCTTTATCTGTACGAGCATTTCCTGCATGCCCACCATCACGATCACCTGGATATCCAGAAATCCATCCAATATCACTGTTATTCGGTGTTACATCTCCATTGACCCATGGCGGACCATCTTTCAGTACATTCCTTACAGTACCATCTGCCTTAAATCCTCCATATTCAGCACCCGGCATGCCACCGGTTCCACCACCCCATGCAGTCGCCGTTAAAATACGACCTCCGCCACCACCTGTACCGTTATGATCTAGACCTGATCTCTCCCGATGAGAAGCAACACCACTACCTCCAGCTCTACCTCCCATTCCAGGAAACATATCAAACACCGGTCCCCAGCCATCAGTTATAATTCTACCTGCCCTGTAGGATCTGTTAATAGATCCTGGACTGAGCCAATGAACCCAATATTTACCTGCTCCACCAATTTCACCAGGACCACCTCCATTTCGTAATTGATCTTCCGGAGTGGCGCCGTCAAACTGGTATGTGTTGCTTATACCTCCACGGCCACCGCCTGCACCGCCACCGCCACCAGAACCGTTGCCCTCCCATGCTCCACCGCCGCCGCCACCACCGCCGCCTATACCTCCATTAATATTTTCGATAATTATTTCTCCTGAACTACCAGTAAGCTCAATTGCATCTCCGCCATCTTGACCAATTCCGTTACCGCGTCCTTTTCTACCTGCTCGAAAACCTGCACTATTATATCCGCCATTACCACCTCTCCCCATTATAAATCCGTTGTTAATAAGAGTTAACCCCTCCGGGAAATTTTCAATTATCATTCCCGGTACCTTTGAATCATTATCATCTTCAGCATATATGTATACATCATTTGCTATAGTTATTTGAGCCTCCTGTTCACCATCCCACGATAAGTTGTTCTCATTAATATGCTCCTTAGCCCATTCATTTAAATTAAAAGGAGTATTTTTTGTTGATATTTTATTAGTCGTTATAGTAGCTTCCCACAAAGGACCAATTTCCGGTTCTGTCGCACCGCATGTATAATCTAGTTCAACACGTCGCCATGCAAAAACTCCATAATTAGGAGGTATGTTATTATGATACCCACCACCACCTGCATTTAAACTTTCGGTGTTACCGGTTGCGGGTACTTGTGCTACAACCGTTCTTTGCCCCTGTACAGCATTCGCAACCGTAGCATCTAATTCTATTAACCTATTAACCTGTGATAGAGCAACTGCTGCATCCTCAACGCCTAATATATCTATTAGATAATCTCTAGCTGCAATTAATTGCCGTGCAGTAAAGGTACCTGGATGTACCCTGTTGCTTACCCGGCTATCTTTCCCTGAATGAGATTGTATTATTCGAACAGTTTGACCGTCTAATGTCCACGGTACGTTAGCAGGTCTAGGGCTGTCGGCTATAAACTCCAATGGTGTGTCCTCAGATCCACCCTTATCTAAAAATCCTCCCCAACCAGGACCACCTACTACTGCCGGTCCCCATCCAGCTAAAGGATAGTCTGCTAATTTCGGAGCAAAATCTGCATCTGTATATTGATATGGCACATCTCCACCATAGTGTCTTTCTTTAACTAGCCAATCTCTATAATTATTTTGTCCATTATAGGATGTATTATTTTGAAATGCTTGTATTTCATCTTCACCTACAAAACTACCATATGGTGAGTTTTCATTAATTAGACCCTGTCCATTTACCGTTGGACCAAAATAATAGAAAAAGCTTACATTAGTACCCTCTTCATTATTACCATCGACATTTGGCTCACCATCTTGAGGCCCTAAAGTCACCTGATTTGTATTAGTTATATGTAGATGAGTAGGTAATTCGTCTTCTGTTAATTTGTGCCGATACTCACCAGCCAAATCTCCCCCTAGGGGTTGTTGGTCGTGTGGAGCAAACCGATATATATCTCCATTTTCATCAGTTGATGAGCCAATACCAACTAGAAATTGCCCCGGTGGATCTACTAGACACCATTTTGTACCAGCAATTCTATTAGAAGGGTTATTGTTAGTGGTAGTTAACATAATAACACCTATTGGAAAAAAAGCATCTAACCATTCAGTAGGATCTGGCTCAGGTTCAGGTCCGTCGCCGTCAGGGTCAGGATAACCACCTGGACATATATAATTGTTAATAACAACCCTATCAGAAGGAATTAATTCAGGGGTATCTACCGAAAAACCACTTAAAGCCAAACCAGTTAAGTTACCAGCACCATCGTATACGTCGTTTAAGGGAAAAGATGTTACGTCTGAGCATAATACATGAAATAGAGATGTATAATAATCTGCTATACGTTGTTGATTAAGGCTTTCTGACATATGCTTATTTAAGGTGAAGGTTCTTCCTCATTATCTGAAAGAGTTTTTATTACACTATCAAACAGCGCTTTTTGTAGTGCAAATAGTTGATTAAAAACCCGTGATACAACACTATAGGTTACTTCTTCATTTTCATGAAATTCAAAATTTCGAAAGTTAACGTTAGTACCAGATAGAGCAGTATACTCTGCAAGAACAGGTATATCCTCATTATTACTAATTGGTACAATGTCTATGTTAAGAAAAATATTAACAGTATCTTCAATTATATTTTGAATTTCACTATTTAAAGAAATACCCAGGCTAGATTCACAGCTAGTTATTTTTTTGTATGCATGATTTAAATCTAGAGGTACAAAATTATTATAATCTGTATTTGCTTTAAATAAGTAGATCCTACCGATTGTGTGTAAAAAATAAAAGAGATTTGTTGAGTTGTTAGCTACAATAAAGTTAATATAATTAAAATAATTTGATTTAAGAGTATTTGAATTAAACTTTTTCTGTATTAAATTAAAACGTTCATTTGTATTATTAAAGAACATTGTGGGTAAATACATTAAATCATTAGAGGATGCAAATCCGGCGACATTTTCCGGATTGGAAATAAATCTAGTTGATATAAATCCTTCATCTACTAGAATAAACATATTAGAATCATAGTTAGAGAAATATATTTCTACTTGGCATTCTTTACCTGGAAAATTATCATCACCAAAAAATCTGTTAATAACTTTTGGATTTAGTTCAGGAGAAAGATTAGTTATATTTTCTGCATCCATATGATAAAGATGATATCCATTGGCAAAAGAATCAATATTGGTAGTTAATATCAAAATAGAATCATCAGTATCTCTAATATCAAAGGCTACTATAATTTCTCCCGTATCACCAGGTGTAATAGTACCAACAGTAGTATTTGAATATTTGTTAGTTAATCTTATAGAAATGCGATCACCTTGATTATAGCAAGGTGCTCGGTCAAGTGGTTCTCCAACTTCAACCCCCGGTAGCATATCCATAAACCGATATCCTTTAAGTTCATTACCTATTTGTATTACATCATCCAATACCGGATCTAATATTTCTATTTGATCAACCAATTTAAGTACCTTACAAGGTTGAACAAAGCTGTTATCATATAACTTTAAAGTAAAATTATTAATACCGGAGCTAATTAGGCTATACAGTGTGTCTGTATTGTTATCATAGGTAAATTTAGTGTTTTCGCCAAATATATTACTCTCATAATCTAATCGAGTAATAGATCCTCCATTCGTAAAAGACCCGGAAAACGTATAGGACCGAGTATCTGAAGTCGATATAAAATACCTATAAGAATTATCTTCATATAAAAATAAAGTACTATCTACAGTATCATCTAAAACATCTAACCCGGGTATATTATCGACAAAACTAAATGGATCTATTTGTATTGGAAATAAATTATTTTTAGGTGGTAGCGCATCATCGTTTCTTAAATCATGCTTACCGCTAGACAACCCGAGAAAAAAGGCATTTCCATCCTCCGCCGCATTTCTAAAATCTAATAATGAAGTATTAGCTATAATATTTAAAGCGTATAAATTTAAATTATTTGTGTTTAATATACCTAAATTGGTATCTATAAAGACTTGATCTATTACATTTCTTGGGGAAATTTCCGGTTGGGTAAGGACATCTGATTCAAAAACTTCAGTTGCCGTGCGATCAAATTGTATCTGTGCTAAAAAACAATTTGCTAAAAAAGTATCTTTTGAGCTTAATTGTACAGATGTAGAAGAAAAGGATTTACCGGTCCATGCCACCCCGTCAATTACGTTAAATAGCCCTGTAAAATCTGAACCACTTAAAGTAAACGCGTTACCATTAGTATATTTAAAAAAGTCTATCATTCTTTATAATCTAAAAAGTTTATGTTATTAACGTTTGTAGTTTTGGGTAAAGAGTTTAATATGTTGGTCATTAATATATTCTTTACTTCTGCCGTAATACTAGTCTCTGTAATATTTAAATTTTTAACATTAATATCAACTACATTACTCTTGTTTTTAAGATTTGTATTTATTGAGTTAACAGTTTTGATTGTATCAGTTAAATTTCTCATTCCACATGGTAATGAAACAGAAATATCTTGAATTTGGTTCATATTCGTACTAAACACAACTGCTAGTTCTTCATCTTCTTCCAAAGGAGCAAGAGCCAAATATAAATTAGTAATTGCTATGCTATTTGCTTCAGCCTCGTTGAGTAATATCTCTTTCGTAACATCACCCTTCTCTATAAATATGTCACCAAATAGCAGACGCTTAGTAAACATTTGATATGCATTTACCTTAAATGAAAATATTACATTCGAATTTAGATATAATTTACACACTCCTAATACAGCGTTAAAAGATATAAAGATGTTATTTTTTTCAAACATATCTATATCAAACTGGTGTGAAGCTCCTCCACTCTTATCTATTCTATCGTTTAAGGAGATTTCTTTTATTGCTTCTCCTTGATCATCTCTTAGAGTTCCTTCTTCTGTACTATTATCAAATAGTTTGTATGTAAATGTAATAGTATATTTTCTAGGATCAATTTCACTAGTTTCTTTTATTATTTCAATACCCGCCTCAATTTCATTTCTGTCAGAATATATTCTAAACGGGCTAGCGTCATTTAATATTGAAAATCCTAATCCAAATCCGCCGTTTTTGTTTATAGTAGAAAAATAATTATTAATTTTGTTGTTAATTTTCACCGTTTCACAATAATTTGTCGGTGACTTTTTGATAAAATCTTCCGGTGAAATTCTTCTGTATTTGTACCTCTTTTGAGGCTCAAATATTAGATCACTCTTTTTATCCATAAAGAGTTTATCTGTAACAGATGTCTTAAGACTAGAATTAGACATAATTAAATTTTCAACTGCTTGTTCATAGGTGATATTATAGACGTCAGATGCGGCTAGAGCTGTTTCTTTGGAAACTAAATCCGGATAGTAATATCTATCAATCCAGGTACCTTGCTTACCTACTCCACCGGATAACCAGGTGCAGAGATATGTAACATTTTCTGCTTTATCTGTAGTATCGTCTAATCTGTATACCCTATCTGCTAAGTCAGGAGTTGTAAAAGAAAAGGCGCCACAATTTGCAAATTTACTGTCGTTAATATTAAGAGCAGTAAAAGGTACCATCGACGATGGAGTAGTAAAATAGGTAGTACCGGGCGAAATACTTATATCAAAATTATTATATACAAAGTTAATTGCTAAAACTTCATTATTTTCACTATCAATATCAGAAAGTAGAGATGTATACTCTCTTAGATTCTGCGAAAATATAGATGTACTAGAAGTAGATAGTAGGTTATTAGAAGATGTAAACTGATCTTGAGTGTTAGCAATATTTTTTAAGTTAAATAGATTAAATCGCTGAATTGCTTCATTACTTGAACTGTATAACAAGTAGTTTGAAGGTAGCGTAAAATCGCTTTTACTATTATCTATATTTCCATCTACATCATAGGTAATAAAAGAAGCGTTGTATGGTGAAGGCACTTGCAAATTAAGCTCTTGATCCATTCGAATGGCTTTACCAGTAATAAAAAAGCTATCTAAGCTTTGGTTAGTGGCACTAAGCTTAGTAGCTACTGCACCCTTATTATTACTTTGTATTAAAAATTTACTCGGAGTAATCAGCTCATTTTCTAATACATTTTTTTCAGAAAATAAATTAATATAACTAGTGGTTGAATATTTTGATAAATTATATTCTAAATTATATGCTGATAAAACTAGCTGGTTTTCCGCGACAAATAATACATCACGTACATCAGTATCTATATTAGTGTCTTTTACTACTAGATAATACCGAAGATTATCAACATATGTTGCAACTCTACATGTAAAATTATCAATAATAGAAATTTCGAAAATACTAGCTTCTGTCTTATCCGATGTTATCTCAGGATACCCATAAAAAGTACTTATGTTAATTGAATTATCCGCTTTAAATGAGCTTAGTGAAGCAGATTTAAATTTCAAAAATGATGAGCCGCTTTGTGCAAAGTTTAATGTAGTTGAAAAGATTAATGGCTTTACTTTAGAGTTATTAAAAGTAGTAACACTATCTAATAATATATTATCTGATAAATAAAAATTTGTAAAATTTAAATTTTTAAAGCTACGGGCGCCAGATAGTGCTTGAATAAAATTTAAATTAAATCCCCCGTTATAGGTACGGGAAAATTGATCTAGACCTATGTCAGTCGGGCAGAAGGTAGCTTCTGCAGAGCTTAGTGCACTAAGACTCGATTTTATTAAACATCCCATATATAATATTTATAGCTAATCTCCTTTATAAGATTTGTTATCCATTTGGACAATATAGTTGTCTTTTTTTGTAATAAATGTAAATCTAGAACTATTGTTTGTTGTATCGAGCAGATCCAATCCAATAAGTTCTAAATCATCCACACTTTCATAATAACTATTTGTACGTACGTTTATAGGAGCACTTAACTGTGTAGTCTCCCCTGTAATATAACCTATATTGAGCTTAAGTATAAGAGATTTTTTAAGCGCGTATTTTGATGGATAATAATTATGAGTATAGGTATTTGATAAAAATACCGGCGCAGCTCCATTTCGTATTTCAGGGTAAATAGATTCTGTTTTATAGTCACGGTGTATTTTAATATCCGGCTCTAATACTGCTGTATTATCTCCCCAGTCGATTCCTACATAATTAGGAAATATATCCGAATATATATTGATTATATTTAAAGTAAATTCAGTAGTATCAAATAATTCAATTGTGTCTAGAACCGGTTGTGGTCCATTGAATTGTGACTCGTTGGTTGAGATAGATAAAGTATAAGTGTTCATAGTATTAATGCCGCGGCTGAAAGCGGTGTAGGTGATACGTATGTTGCCGTCAGCGCCGGTGTCCCCGAGGTTAGTACAAAAGATAAAGAACTCAAATCTAGAGCTCCTGCTGAATTAATAAAGTTATAGGTAAACCTATTGTCGTTACATGTATAAGACTCTACACCTAGGAAATAAATATCGTTGGTGTATTCGAATCGATAATTTATTAGCAGAGGTCCCTTGTTTTGATCTTTTAAAATCACAGCTAGATTAAATTGTTCATTATCGCTGCTATAAGTTAAAACAGGCTTACTACATTCTAAGTATACGAGACTATCAGTAGAGAGGTTAAAGTAACATGTTGCACCAGAGATAACAGGGTTACTAGTTGTGGGGAATATCTGGATAGTTTCTTCATTAATATAATTATACTCGAATATTTCAGGATATAATCTAGTATCTTTATAGTCGAGTTGGTTCCGAGCCATCCGACAATAATATACATTATTATTAACCTTTAAGCGATTACTAATCTTATCAAAAAAGTTTGTATTAATACTAAGAGTGTCTGTATATATACCCGGAGATATAAATTTCTCTTGTTTATAATTGGTTTTTTCTGTAATTAAATACGAGCTTGTTTCTATAAACAATGTATCATATAATATATCAAAATTAACAACAGCTGTTGAAAGTTCGTTACCAATTGTGGAATTATATTTTGTGCCGAGATAAGATAAAGCTTCTGTTAGTTCCTTTACTGCTGGCTTGTCTGGAGACACACCTACATTTTTAACATATATTTTTCCTATATGGTCTCGACTATCAAACAGGCTTTCATTTGCTGTCTGCACGGTACTGAAAGATGTGGCGGAATATACCTCATCTCTATAGTCAAAATTTTCACTAGCTTGTGCATAGTTAAAGACTATTTTATCAGTAAATTTCGCACCGTCATAATTCTTTACCTCGTTGTCCCCTGAAAGCCGTACATTAAAAGAAAAGTTACCAGATAGGTTGCGTGTCCACGCATTAGTATCATCACACAATGCTCTAAAAATAGTTGCACCCATGGGAGTAGCATTCGAATAACCAATCCCTGCATCTACTAAATCAGAAAAATAAAACTGTGCTGCGCTATCTGTATATGCAGTAAGGCCTGATCTAATCGGATCTGCTAATGCCTCCGTATCCGAAAACATAAAGTAGGCGCCGTCCTTTACATCAGCATCAAATTCTAGTGATTCAGGGCGACCGTAATCTACGTCCAAAAAGTTTGAAGGTTGAAGTAGTGCTTGATATGGATCAAAATATCTAAAGAATATATTGTAGGTAGATAAGGGTAAATTAGGAGAATTTTCTCCTGATGATGTTAGGCCGTTTGTAAAGGAAGTAAGACCTGATCTTATTGTTTCAGAGTATGTTGCAGAGTCAACCGTAGCATAATTAAAATTATATCCTTCACCATATAAGCTATCATAAAATTGATAACCGTTTAATAAAAGACTCTTTATGGTGTCAGTATCTTCAAACTCAACGTTGCTTCTGTAATAATTATAATCCTTTATTAACCCGAAGATATTTCCAAATAAATCTTTCTTACTGTCATTAATATAACCTTCATTATATAGATAAGATAAATCTGTATTTAAATTTCGATCATCACCTATTTGCGAATTATAACCTACAAAAGATGTACTATTTTTATCTGTATTAGGTTGATTAACCGCTATTCCTTTACTCTGATTGTTAATAGCTCTAGAGCTGTCAATGACAAAGGTAAATATTTTTTGATTGTTTGTAAATAGGTTCGGGTCTGGAAAAATGTATAGCTGATTTGGTTCGTAGCTAGCATTTCTAAAATACTTTAATCGTTCCCCTTCAATAGCTATTATAGACGAATTTTGCGGTCTAAAAAATCCTAAATCTCTTTCACTAATAATATCGCCAGAAAATATAGAAGCTGTTGATGGGTAATTTTGATTTAAAAAGTTACCATATGGCTTCTCTGCCTCAAATAGCATACCCATGTCAGCTGACAACCCGGTACTATCTGTAGAAAGATAGTAAAAATCTGTTCCTATAAATTTTTCTGTCTGTCGTTTTTTATTATGGAATAATTGATTTGCCTCTTTAAGCTTTCGTATATCTTGACTTGCTAGTTTAAAAATATCATTTACTAACTCATCAGAGGAAGATAAAAATAAATTATTACCTGAAAGAGCAGCTATTGGTAGATCTTCGTATGCTACATAATTCTTACCATACTCCATGGCATCTGGCTCTCTATTAAAGTATTCAGAATAATTATCAAAAAATTCAGTAAGAGAGATAGATAAATTATTTTTAATATCATCTATATCATAATCAATATTTGCTGTATCTCTATTTTCTAAAAAATTTACTATAAGATCTTTAGCCGCCTGTTCAACTCCTAAATTACTTCCCTTTACTCTCGTCTTAATTGTAGCGTAATGAAGAATATCACGCTTTTTTTTGTAGTAAGATACTATGCTTCTAATCTTACTACTAAAAAATGACATAGCTATTTCTAAGTCATGTGAATTAGTAAAATCTATTTGCGTAAGAAATTTTTTCTCTGCGTTAGTTGAGAAGTTTAGAGTAATATCTTTAAGAAAATCACGATATCGTGAGATTATAATTTCATCATTGTTTACCGGTTGAGCAGTTGTTTTAATATTCCATCTATTAATATATTCGTTATAAAAAGCGGTTAACGTCTCCGGAGCATAAGATTGTGAAACGTTTTCAATAAAACGTAAAAACGAAAAAGGAGTAAATCTATCTAAAGCATTACGATTACTAACATCAGGATTAGTAATAGATAAATTAACTTGCGGAAACCCCTTTGTGATAGTATCCATTAAACATATTTATCCTTAAAACAAGGATAGACTACTAAATAAAGTGTTCCGGACCATTATATCAAAAATATTATCTTGACCAATTAAGCTGCTAAGTGGTGTGTCGTGGCTTAGAGTAGTTAGTCCATTATCGTAATCTACCAGTCCCCCAATAATTGTATTATCATATACAGCAGATAAACTATAAAAATCGTAAAATTTATTTACATCGGTTATAGTGTAACTACCAGGTAATATTAACGGCCAGCCCCAATACGTAGATCCACTGGTACCGACTCCGTATGTGCTATAGTCACTTAACATATATGTATTAGTATTACTAGAAGTAGAAAAAGCTGCTCCACTTAGTGCACATAACGGCTGGAATGTATTTAATCTTGTATATATTTCGCTAAATTTTTCATAAGCTACAATATCTGTTCCCCCGGTAATTTCATAAGTAAATGAATCAAGTTTTTCTCCTAAATTTTTACCATACTTAGCTCTTGTAGTTCTTCCAACTGGATCGTAATTTTCTTCAAATTTATTTTTAATTCCTCTAAGATTATTATAACTAACACTTAGATTACTTATAATTCGTTCTACTAGCGCCGGTGATTGTGCTAAGGACCTATCAAAAACCAACCCCGGATCATCTACCAACTCTGATAAGCTAATTAATGAATTAACATCACAAAAATCTATATCATTATTGTTGGAAGGAAAATTAAAAACCTTTTCCCAAAGCTTTTTACCTAACACTTCATAATTACTACTTAGATCACCAAAAATTGTACCAATGAAATCTGTAAATAATATATTTTTATCTAACAGTATTTCTTGAAATCTCAATTCTTCAAATACCTGCTGATAATTTATATCTTCGTTATGTTTATAAATTTCGTAGTAATTTTTAGGGTAGCAGGTAAAAGATGCTACACCTGTAAGTGTTGATACAGCTGTAGTTAGTGTATTTTCAAATGCGCATTTAGCACTTAATGCTAGTACGGATGGTGTTGTTGAAAGACTGTCATTAAAACTTAAAACACCGCGGTACCAAAAATTAGTGTTAATAGTTGAAAGAGTACTGCTAAGACTGGATACACTGTAATATTGTGTATCTACTGCTACTCCTGTTAGTGCATTATCATGGCCAGAAAGCAAGGAAAATGTCGGTGTGCCTGCTGACAAGGCTTTTGTAGTGTAGTTATTTGAATTTTTAGGAGACAATATAAATGGTATATCTAGGTCCTTGTACTGTACTGGGCTTATATTAAATGTATCGACTTCATCATTTTCCCCAGGCATCCCATTAGAGGTAATTGCAATACTGCTAATCGTTTGACCTGACGTCGCACCGACTACTGACGATACTGATATAGTAAAGTTATTAAGGTAGTCAGTATTGTTATATCCCTTAATTCCTTTGGCAAAAATATTATTTCGGTCTTTAAAAAGGGAAATAATGATGGTTTTTTCCCATGGGGTTTGCTGCTCTGTCTTAAAGTATACAATTTTATTTCCAGAACTACCCACTAATAAAGATCCAGGATCTGCACTGGTACATGTTACGATTGATGATAGCCCAGAACTATAACTGGTCAATTTTACAAATATACTTTCTGCAGAAAGTGATATTTTATTAAGCTCTGCATACTCATATCCGGATAAAACCGGTAAATAATTTTTTTCATAAAAAGAATTATAGTTTTTGAGATTATTAAATTTATTACTTCTTAAGTTATAATAATTAGGGCAATCGATTCCAGATAAACTAAAATAAAGATCTTGAAAATCTTGATAAGCAGGAGTCTGTGAAGTTATTGTTATAGGATCAGAAAATTCACCAGCATTTAAATCATTTAGCAGAACACCATCGACCGTAAATGTGTTAGTAATATAGTCAGTAATAGTAACATCAGTACTATACGATGCTAGAACAGAGTTATTATTACAATCTCTGAGTACTAATCTTACATTATATTTTCCTGGATATTCATACGCGTGTGCACTTGTTAATGAATGACCAAAAGAGCCATCACCAAAATCAAAAGTAGCCTTAACATCGTTAAGAGGTGGCACCCTATCATCATTATCCGGAATCCTAGCTTTAAATGTTAATGGAGTAATAGAAAGACTATAAGAAGATAAAACAGCTTCGTTTTTATAATCTAAGATATCAAATAAAGCGTAATCTGTTTGTATATTACTCATCTATCACTTCAATACGGTCAGCTACTGTTAATGGAGAATATAAATAAGGAAACTTAAAATATTGTAAGGTAGTGTCCTGATTAACTAATTCTATATCGCTTTCCGGGTACACAGGATTAAACGATAAAAAGGATATACCCTCAAAAGTAGTACCGTTTGTATTTTTAGTAAATATTCTTTTAATTCCTTCTAGTGATAATATATCGTTACTTAAATTTATTAATTGTAGATGCTGCCCTAAATCGTTATTAGCAGGTAGAAAAAATGCTTTAATTAAACTATTAACTCTTGCTTTAAGAGTCTCTCTGTTTATTTTATTGTTTGTTTCACGTACTAAATATAACTTAGTTTCATCAAGTATATCTAAATTTAGTTTTGAGGCTTGATTATCAATTCCAAGTCCATAAGCAATATATATTGGGTCCCGTGGTACTACAATATTTGATACCATTTTCCGGTCCTGACACATTTCGACAATTAAATTTTTAAAGGAGTTACTTACAAATGTGGGATAAGATTTATCTTCTGCCAGTATAAATTTTGGTACAACAAATACATTAATATTATTGAAATCACATGAGTCAGCAAAATTTATTTGGTTAAGCAGGATCCGATTTACCTTATTTGGATCAACACATATATCATAAAAATATTGGATATACTCATTTATGTAAGATTCATTGTTAACCACCGTTACACTGTTTAACACATTGGCTAAATTTTTATTAAGATATGATTCATAGTCGCTTTGTGTGACCAATCTTAGTTGTGAAGAAAATATTTTAGGCGCGTTTTCTCTTATTTGATCTACTGTTTCAGCATCAGAAAGCGTGCTAGAGTTGAGAGGGTTATTAAATGTTATCGCAGAACCAATGGCAGTATCTAAAAAGTTTGTTTCGTCTTTGTTAGTATAAGTGTCAGTAAATATTTCCCGCTGTCTAGTAGAATCATATACAAATAACTTATTACCATTAATAATATTTTTACTTATTACACCGCGGTTATTATCGGATAATATATAACTTATAGATACAGTATCACCTTCTGTTAACCGTTTTCCGAAGACACCATTACCAAATTTAATTTCATAATTACCATTTTCATTTAGTCGCTTTTCATAAACCCTGTCGATGGAATTAGTGAGATATAAACTCTCTACTTCTTTGTATTCATAATATTTGTCATTATCTATTTCCTTGACATATACACTAATAGTATTGTCAGCAATAAAAGTATCAACTGCCGTGTCAACAACATTTTGAACTACAATTGGTAGTAATTCAAACTCTTCTCCTTGTGCGATATAATCCGGGTATTCCTTTATGGTACCTTGATACAAGATCGCTGTGTCATTAAGAGTTGAGAGAACTTCTTCATCCGTTGTAGTTTTAGTAAAAGAAAAGTCATCAATAAAATTATATTGAATGTTGTCAGCGAGAAAATAAGAGTATTTACGTATAGTGTAATTTCCTTTAGCGAGGCTAGATGAAGCTGTACCGTTTATAGGTACAATAGATGTTTGCTTACCAGTTGGCTTATAACCGATAAGCTTAACTATCTTATTCATATTTTCATACAAGGTTGCCTGGTCAAAATTAACCTCAGAAGCCGTATTGTTTAAGTAAAATAGAAGAACATGATATGAATAAGCAATAATATCAATAACCGCAGCCAAATTACTTCCTTCATAATTTTGGTCTGTAAATTTTTCGTTTTCGTTTAGTCGATTGATTATGTAGTCCTTTAAACTTACTGCATCAAATGCGACGTATGCGTCCTGAGGTAAATTATAATCTAAAAAATCGTTCGATGTGTTATCTGTTGGCATGATTATAGGATGTAGTATCCGTTACTATTTAATAAGGATTTAAGCGATAGCCCGTAAGCATTGAGTGACGGTACATTAATTTGTAAAGTTATATAATATTCTTGGCGATCAGGATCTGGAAGGACTGAAGTGCTTTCTAATTGTATTCTAGGCTCCTGGTCTGTTAAATTAGTCGTAATATCAGCTTTAATCTGAAATGCTGTAAACTCACTTACAGGGTCAAATAAATGCCTTCTTAAATCTATGCCAAAGGTCGGGTTTAATATTTTTTGGCCAGGTGATGTGAGAAATATATTTGCGATGCTATTTTTAATAGAAGGAATATCAAATAACCCCTGCACATCTTTTAATACACTACCTTTGTTAAATTGTTCGTTATAATATACTGATGTTTCTAGATCTAAAAATAGATCTTTATAGAGATACCCTTCACTTAAGGCAGCATTATCTGCTTTATCTACAGAAACATCTGATATTTTTATAAGAGCCATTTATAATATTTAATACCTGAGTGGTAAATCGAGTTTAAGGAACTATAATATAATTAAGTATGCGTGTTAATGGTAAAGTTGATGTTGATGTAGAGATAACTACAAAAGAATTAGTATCAGTTCTAAAAAGCGAAGTTTATGCGAGATTAGGTCTTCCAAACCCAAAACAAGGTCGGGTATATGTTAAAGATGGTAGATGGGAGATTCAGATGATCGCACACACAACACACTCTTTTGAGATCGAAGAGAATTTAGGACCTGCTACAGAAGAGGCTGCTGAAGTGTTTACAGCATTTCATACAATAGCTGAATTACTTAAAGATTAATTTATATATCCGTGTGATTATCTGCAGGGTTGTATAAATAATATTATGGCAGGTAAAAAGTTTGTTCAGTTACACGAATCATATATGCGTAGATATGAGCGAGGAGGGTTCCTTGTAGGCGACGTTTTTAAGTTTAACGACAATTTTAAAGGCTCTGATGGCTTTAAACAACTCGGTACTAATACTCAGGATCTAATTAACCAAATGATTGATTCCGGTCTTAATATTCGAATAGTCGGAATTAAAGATACATCACCAGCTAGATACCCAGCAAATCCAGACACTTCTTCTTTAAATGTTGTACTTGATATAGCACTAGACACTGGAGGAGGTAGATATTCGCATTATTGTTCTATTCCTGGTGACTTAGGACAAGCTATTCAATATGCCCCTAACCTTCTTCCAATTCCCGATGCTCTTCGCAGACCAGATGACGTCAATATTAAACCTAAGGAGTTTGTAGAAGATGAAGAAATGATTTCAAACAGGTCAGATAAAGGAGGTACAGAGCCTCATGAGCTGACTCCGACAAATAGGACACTGGCAAAGAAGAATACGGTAATTCCTTCTGACCCTGTAACCCCATCACCTGCGGTAACTTCTTACACTAATGAATATCTTAGTGATCTTAAACCAGCAAGTTATACAGGTGTAGCTAAAAATTTACAACATAAATAAAATGACTAAAAAAGATCAACAACTATTAGCAGAAGCTTATCAACAAATTGATGAAGGCATCCTTCGAAGAGCCGGATCCAACATAGCCGGTGGGTTGAAAAAACTTAAAGGTGTACCTGGTGCAATTGGCGGTAAAGCTGTAGAGTTAGGTGGCAAAGCCGTTGGTGCAGCTGGACGAAAATTTGGTTCTGAAACCGCGGAGACCATTGGAGCAGAATTTCAACAATCAGGTCAAGACACCATGACCGCAGCTAAAGCAAAAGGCGCTGGTGGTAAAGAAGAGCACTTTAAAACTAGTTTGTTAGCAGAAATTGAAAAAGATGTTCAATCTTTAGGAGTAGTTAAAGATGTCAAAGGGTTTATGGCTGCTATTACTAATGTTTTAGATACACATATTCCTTCAGGTGAACAGTCATTTGTGAGTGCAAAAGTTGGAGCTCAATCACCTGTTACCGTAACCAATCCTCCTGCTAGAGAGCGCGAGAAGTCGACAAAACTGCAGCCCGCCCCTAGTCCGTCCTCCAGCGGTCAAGCGAAGTTAGGACCCGCCTTCCAGCGGCAAGCAGCACCCGCTAAGAAGAAAAGGCCTAGAAAAAAGCGAACAAGAGCTCAAAAGGACAGAGAAAATCAGCTGGCGCGAGAGCGCAGGGCGAAAGATAAGGCCGCAGCTAAGAAGCCGGGAAAGGAGTAGGGGCGCAAGCCCCCAACCCCACACCAGGTGCGGCGCCCGGTAAGTTTGATGCTGTTATCGCGGAATACGAGCGAGAGCTAGCAGCTGCAGACGACCCGAAGGAAAAGGCTATGTTACAAGGCCTAATAGATACCGCGCGTGCGAAGAATGCAGCTTAAGGTAAAGTATTTTCTAGATTTACTAAGCATGCAAATGCGTTGATTTCCTTATCAACAACAAACGCGCTCTTATAGAGATGATCTGCAATAATAGCAATCATCTCTTTCTTTTTGATATCCTCTACATTCGCATTGTAGATAAAATCTAGATAGTTACAAAGCAATGTATCGTAATCACCTTGAAACCTATCTTCGTTCTCAATTAGATATCTTCTAGCATCTAAGCATTTTTTACCAGCTATTTTTTTGTAAATGGTTTCTAGTAGTTCGTTATCAGTATTAATACTAGTAATACAAAGCTCCGAATCAATAACGTTCTTTTGAAGCTCATTGATTGTTTTTCTAAGATCTGGAAAGGTCTTCTTAACTAACTGTACAAACTTCTTCTTTTGTTCTTCTGGAACTGTTACATTCTCCTGTTGTAAAATACCATAACATCTTTTAACTGCTAAATCTAAAACAGGCTTGATAGCCAGCGACTGACATCTAGACTGTACAGCTGGAATAATTTTATGTTTGTAGTTTGCTGTAATAATAAACCTACAATACTTAGCATACGACTCCATTGTATTACGAAGCGCAGCTTGAGCTTGAGGTGTCAGCCCATCACCCTCGTCTAAGATTACGACTTTAACCTTACCATCAAATGACTTAGTTTGAGCGAAATTAGTAATATTGTGTCGAATAGTATCGATACCAGACTCATCAGAAGCATTAATATAAAGGTAATTGCATCCAAGAATGTCGTTAACAATAACTCTAGCAAGGGTGGTTTTACCAGTACCAGGATTACCAACAAAAAGAAGATTAGGTATTTCATTTTCAAACTCTTTAACTACGCGTAATGTACTTTCATCTAAGATAATATCATCTAGCGTTTGCGGGCGGTATTTTTCTACCCAAATTTTGTCAAAATCTACCATAATTACTTGCCGGACGAACCAAAGCCTTTAGCGCCTCTCTCTGTCTCTTTAATTTCACCCTCTTCTACTCCAACATCATGATTATTATATACTACAAATTGCGCAATTCTATCACCAGCTTTCACTTCGTAGTCTTTATCTGTAAGATTGTATAGCTTAACACCAGCATCACCTCTATATCCGCTATCAATAATACCTGGATGAGGTAAGATTCCATGTTTAAATCCCATCCCTGATCGACCTTCTATTTTGACCCAATATTCGGGGTCAATGTGAGCGAACTCTAATCCTACATCTACTACTGCCGATCCACGTGCTGGAATGACTTTATCCACAACTGAGGTCACATCTAGCCCTGTATCGTCCTTATGGTTCTTCCCCGGGAGCACTGCGCTCTCCCTAGTCTTCTTAAACTTTAATAACATACTATATAATAGCGGGCTAATAGAAAAATTCAACTAGAGATTAAATATATGTGTATGGCTAATGACGAATTAGATGAAGCAGTAAATGATATTATTACTCAAATAAAGGGTAGTAAAGAAGCTGTACGTGAAAAGCAAAAAGATGTGCATATCGATAAAGAAAACTTAGAAGAGTTTATTATGAAATCTTCCGGTAAGCTTGTTAGTAAGTCTTTAGAGATTGTGGATAATGTTAATGATTACATTTCATCAGCTCCAGAAAATAGAGATGTTGCAGCATTAGCAGAAGTAATTAAAGCAACAGCCGGCTCCATAGATACATTACAAAAGCTTCATAGTTCTAATGAGCGGAATGAGACTCAAAAAGAAGTTAAAAAAATGGATGTTGAGTCAAAAGAGAGAATTAGTATCGTAGATAATCAAACTAAGGTACTTCTTTCTCGTGAAGATATAATGCTAGCGCTTGTTGATAAGGACGATGATGTTATTGACGTTTAATACTGTAAATTAGTATCATCACATTCTACGGGACAAAGAATCTCTTCTTCCGTTACGTATTCACAACTTCCATCATCTTCTGTAGCATCCGGGTTAAAGTTCTTCGCATTCGGATCCATGCAACCTGGAACAGTAGTTGGTGGCGGTGGCGGTACCACAGTATCATCCGGCTCACCACCTCTTGAGCCAAGCCGACCTTCAACCGTATATAATGGTGAACCATCCAATGACTGATTTAGGCTCAAGCTTACATCATTAACCGGAACATTATTAACCACAACGTTGCCTGTAAGCCCTGTTTGAACCTCAATACAGCTTTCCTTAAGTTCACGATCACCGGTCTCACTTGTTACTTGAACCGTAGACATCAGCAATCTAGGAATACTATCATTCGACGTACTAGATACATTTTGCTCTGCACTAAAAGGATTTGCGTCTTTTTTAAATTGCAATAATCTAAATGCATCTGATCCCAGAAACGCTTTAATAAGATCAAGTATACGTTGTGCAACACCTGTAATTACATTAAAAGACTTAACATCTTTAAGCATATAATTTGCTACTGCAGTGGATGCATATGAAACCGCTGCTGGGCCTGTACGTCCTTCTAGTAACGCGCGAGCTCGTGGCCGTTTGTCTATATAAGGTAAAGTATTATCACCAAAAATACTGCTCTGAAAATTATGATTAAATACTTCAGTAGTAGTTCGAACAATACTGTTCATCTCACGCTGTATAAAGCTTGGGCTTTTATCGAGAATATTAATATTGACGGCAGCAGCTACCCCATCAAAAACAGGAGTTGATGAATTACTACGACTGACTGTAGCTATTATACCTAAGCAATCCGGAATTGCTTGAAATATGCCTTGATATTTCGAAAATTCTTTAACGAATTTGGCATAGGGACCATTTTTCAGTTGCCGAATATAATATTCAAGTGTATATTGATCCAACATTTGGGACGCGGTCATTAATTTTTTTATAAAATCTTGTAATTGAAACATCCCACGTTGATATAGTTGTTTAAACTCTTCTAAAAATTCTTTATCTTCTTTCGAAAATGTTTGCCCCTGTACAGTAGGTTCAACAGATCTATTAACACCGCCCGCGACACCGCCGCCGCTAGTTCTAGGGGTAACCACAATGACAGGATCTTGTAGCTCACCTTTACAATTTTTCTCTATTAGAGCATCAAATTGTTCTACTGTTGTC